>Ga0183100_1000154_pt2 | contig 62703 bp, 54 predicted proteins | sample Biomet2_FD_127789 | JGI IMG/M metagenome (GOLD analysis project Ga0183100, IMG submission 127789) | Microbial communities from bioreactor (seeded with anoxic lake sediment) at LBNL, California, USA - Biofuel metagenome 2 | ecosystem: Engineered > Bioreactor > Anaerobic > Unclassified ...
CCACGGAGTTTATTATTTATGTTTTTTTATTTCAGTCTTTAGTAATATTACATTAAAATTAATATAATCATGGGAACCTCTTTTGGGGGTTAAATTAATCATGCGAATTAAGGATTGAAATCTTCTCTGTGTCACTCTGTGAATCCTCTGTGCAACTCAGTGTTATAATATGTTTGATTACACAGAGAACCACGGAGAATTCACGGAGAACCACAGAGCTTTTCTATCTGGTTTTCAGGAAAGGAATCAAAGCTTACGCAAAAAAAACTCCGGATTACCTGGGTTCCGGAGTTTTTCTTTTCAATGCTAAGTGGATTTAGGTTTACGAACAGGACGTTTCCGTTCGCTGCGGGGAGTGCCCCCGGCCTGACCATATTGTTCACTATCGAAACCATACTTGGAACCGACACCCGATAGCATACGTGTACCGTATTCTATCAGATCCTTTTCCATGGCATCCAACTTAGTGCCGTCATCATCAACTTTAGCAACAAGTGCATTATAAGCTTTAAGGTTCTCGCTAAACACCTTGATTTTACCATCATAAATTTCAAGCGTCATTCCATTTCCCAGGTCGAGTGAGGAATTGATAATGGAAAGCTTATTGTACCTTTCGTTAGCCTTTGCTAAAGTTACGGCAGATGTTCGTGCACGCATGAGTGACAATTTTTGTTAAACAATCTGTGAACTACCGAAAGCCTTTTATAAGTGCTTTCATAATACAAAGATATACAAAAAAAATGGACAAATTGTATCATTTTCCCTGAAAATTTTTACTGTTTTTTGCAAATATTTTGCAATATACACTAATGCAAATGGTTATCTTGATGATAAAATTTTATTTTTTAAAAAGAAAAGTCTGTATTCCGCTAAGAGAGTTGTCTTAGCGACTAACACAACTTCCGAAGCGACTAAGACAACTTTCGTAGTGACTAAGATAACTTCCTTAGCGACTAAGACAACTTCCTTAATGACTAAGACAACTTCCTTAATGACTAAGACAACTTTCTTAGTAACTAAGACAACTTCCTTAGTGACTAAGATAACTTTCGTAGTGACTAAGATAACTTCCTTAGCGACGAAGACAACTTCCTTAGCGACTAAGATAACTTTCCAAGTGAGTAGGATAATTGTTTTAGTTCTTTTGGCTATTGGATTTGATAATCCGGAATCACTGGCGCTGGTTCACCGAAATAATCAACGGACTTCACTGGCGTCGTTTGCTCCGGAATAAGAGACGCCGTTTAATCTGGAATATTCATGAATTGGCTTTCCGAAGAAAATTCGGGGGAAGTTGTGTGGTTTATCCCGATAAAAAAATCGATATACTGTTTTACTAATAATTAATATTTTTTTCAGTTGTGCTCATGAGAGCTTAGCTATAGTATGTTGATTGTTTATTATTTTGTTTTCTCTTCGTTTTTCAGCAATAAATTGACTTTAGTGTTATTTTTTCTCTAAGCGGTAACGTTTTGCAGCTTAGCTCGGGCTTTTCTATTCTTCATTGTCTGTTTTTATATACCCAAGTATGTACGCATCTTTATCCATTACTTTAAAATCTACTGTAGACCAAATGTCAATAATGATTGATGTCTTTATGAGCAGTAAAGCTTCTGTGTCTGACAGAGTAGCACCTTCTTCAAGTGTTGTCCATTTTGCACGATTCTCTTCTAATTTATTTTGTGCAATTTCATCTGTTACCAATTTGACATCAACAGTTAACTCGTTTTCAAACCAGTTCTCATTGGTCTTGTAAAGTTGTTGAAACGCTTCATTAAAATTGCAAACCAAAATAAAGCTGTTTAAAGATTCACTGAAAGAAGTATAAACAGGGATTCCGTCAAATGTTCCAATACAAAAACTTTCCAAGTCATTTTCAGGCATTGGATTATTTAGTTTTGATTTAAACAATTCACTTTTTAAAAACTTTTCATCTCTATATGAATATTTAGAAGAAATGAGAATAAAGTTTGGAATTTTTTCTTTTTTCTTTAATTCGTAAATGGACTTATTCAATGCCTCTAAAATGCTTGTCGCACTGATTCGATGGTGATCTGCTTGACGAATAACACTGAGAAAATAATTGTCTTCCAAACGACCGATTTCACCACCCATTCTGTCAACACCGTAAATTGGTTGATGATTTTCTTCTGTAAACATCATTTTTGCTTTTTCAAAGAATGTGCTTTGTCCAATTTGTTTAAGTTTTACTTCTTGGTCATTAACATTAAGAGTATTACCAAAATACTTAAATGTTCTGTGTATTCTTGCTTGCGATTTCCACGCATTGCCAATCATTGTTTTGAAGCTTTCAATGTGAGGTTGATATAATGATGCAAGAGCAATGGCTCTATCGGTGTCTGTAACACTTTTTCTTTTTACCAAAGCAAAGTCTTTTAAAATTTCAGCAGATTTGACTTTGTAACTTTCTATATTTTCAACTGAAAGAATATTCTTCCATTTTTCAAAGTTGTCTTCAAAATATTTTGCGTTCTGTTTTAAATCATCAAACAAAAATCTTGCTTGGGATATGTCTTCAGAATCCAATTCGCTGACATTTACAAAAAATCTTTTCTCTCTTATTTGGTCTGCAAAAAATCCTGAAGTCATCCATTGATGTGGTTGTGGCGGGGAATAAACTTTTCCTGATTCCCTTTCTACATAATCCCATTCACTCCAACCCATATAAGAAAATGATACAGCATTACCTCTAAAATAAAGAATATCACTTAACAAGTCGTCAGAATCCGTATATGGTATTTGGATACGTTGAAGAAATTGCAAAACTGTATTTTCGTCTATTTTCCCAACTTGGTAAAGAAAGAATATCCAATATTTAATGCCCACAAGAACGTGACGTTTATAGTTATTAAACTGTTTCAAAACCTTTAATTCTTCTTTCTTTGCTCTAATAGTTTCGTCATTTTGACCATTTAAGTTTTGTCTTATTAAATCTCTAATCTCCCATTTCAGTTGATATTGTTGATTGTCATTTTCTTCAGAAATCTGTTCAAATTCATTTAGGGCAAAACGAAATTGATTTATATCTCCGTTTTTAACGATAAAATAGATTAATCTGCTAAAACCTTGAAATGCCCAATAATAAAATAGGTTAGCATTTGCTTTATCATAAGCACTATTCTTATTTCTAAACGTGAAATTAATGTCAAACCAAATTATTTCTTTTAAATGTCTTGCAGCCTCTTCTGAACAAAATTTATGTATTTCTGAAAGACTTGAATTGCGTTTAACTTTTTCGTATGAAATGCTGTAATAAATGGCAGGAAAGTATATATATTTTTGAAAGTGTTTTAATGAATTGTTGCGAATACTAATTTGTAATACGTGCCTAACAAATGTTTTAAGGACACGAAAAGATTCTACACTATTTTTACCAATAGCCTTGTCAATAGCCCTCCAAACATTCGAATCAATGCCGTCTGTTATGTCTGAATTATCACCAAATAATCTCATTATTGATTCTGCATTTGAAGTTCATATAATTTGAGATAAGATTCTAAAATCTGTTCCATACTACGATGATTGTCTTGTTCGCTTAATCGCTCAAATTTATCATCATAAAATTTACGCATAGCATCATTATCTTTTTGTTTCTTAGGTTTACCTTTTAAGACCAAACTGCTACGCAGTTTGGTCTTTTCTTTTTTTGTATTTGAATTATTTTGAACCCAAATAAAATTGTCTGTGTCGGTAATAATTTTTTCTAGACATAATTTTTGATAAAAAATTTCGTCATTAGTGTTTTTATTTTTAATAAAACTTGAAAGAGAATCTAAATTTATATCATACACTAATCGTTCATTTTCTTCCTTTTGAATTTTAGTTGTTGTTTCTCCAACTTCAACTACTTTATTAAAACTACTCCACGAATAACTCCAATCATATTCCTTTGCATTATTTTCTTTCATTATTGATATAAAGATTTCTTCACTATGCTTTTGAAGTAAAATTTGTTTCAAGTTATGTTTTGCTTCAATCATCAACTCCTCATCAAGCATTTTTTCAATTTCCTTTTCATTAGAAAACAATAATACTTTTCTAAACAATACAGCGATTAAAACCAAAATCAAAATCGCAAAATAAGTTCCTGCTAATACAAATCTTGTAAACATAAAAGATGATAGAGTATCTCTTAGTGTAGAAATAGCAATAAAAATCCCGATAACAGATAATGTCAGGTAAATTATTGGATAAAGAAATGATTTTTTAAACAGAAGCTCATAAACAAATGGTAATTTTAGAGCAAGATTATTAAGCATAAAACCAACAACAACAAGAGTAATACTAATAATTGTTGCAATGTTCGCTGTTCGTTGGTCAACAATAATCATTGCTGTTTTATTATCAATTTTTAAGAAGTTGAAAAAATCAAAATGAATTATAGGGCTAATAAGAAACAATGTCAAGACGAATAAGAAAACAAACCACCACTGATTACTTTCAGAAACAAAGTTTTTAAATTTTCTAATGATTGATTTGTGAGTTGGTTCATACAAGTCTTTGTGATTTTTTTTCAGATAAGTAACAGTTCTGTGCCGTAACCAGTTGTTGTCTGTTCTAAATATTTTCATTTTAGTTATTTGTCGGTTTTGGTGTCTTGCATGTTGTTTGTAGTCTGACCGTCAACAGTTATATAAACCCAATTGCGTTTATTTTTCTATTCTTTACTTTTTCTTAAATATTTTTCGCCCACTAAATTACACTAATTTTAATTATCCAAACCAATTCGGATAAATCTTTTATTGTTCCGATATGTTTTTTAAGAAACCGAACCAATAGTTGCCGGGTAGTAATAACCCAAGTTCGGGATAAAAATCTTAATTTAAAAAATAAAGATTGTTTGATTCTAAGGCATATTTATTGCCGTCCCATTTATGGGACGGATAAAAGGGGCAGCTATTTTGGCTTTAGCCACATTTTCCTGTCTTTTTGTCGGGCTAAAGCCCAAATCTGTTTGTTCTTCTAATTCCGTTGACTAAAGTCAACGGCAATGAATATTGTTTTTCGTAAGGAAGTTTTATGAATGACGAAGGAAATTGTCTTAGCGACGAAGATAACTTTCCAGGTGAGTAGGATAACTGTTTTAGTTCTTTTGGCTATTGGATTTGATTATCCGTAATCATTGGCGCTGGTTCACTGAAATAATCACCGGATTTCACTGGCGCCGTTTGCTCCGGAATAAAGGACGCCGTTTAATCCAGAATATTTATGAAAACTTATTCCGGTTATATTATGGCTTTTTGCAATTTTAAGGGGTCAGCATCTGCAATATGTTTTAACCTTGTATTATTTGTGAATTTATTTTTTAAAAAATCCTTTTAGTAATTTGAATATTAAAGATAAACCTAAACCTATTATCGCAACAACACTAATTGTCCCTATTGCTCTTACTCCTGCACTTTCACTGTCGGCTGTGGTTTGACACTATGTTACCATCAGTTTTTAGTTATTAACCAAATATTTCAGCCTTAAGTTCTTTATATGGATTTGTATCATTTGTTAATAATGGTGCAATAGTATCTCGCAAAAATGTTTCAGTCGAATTACCACACTGTGTTAATGAAAGTCTTTTCTTTAGTTCAATATAGATTTTACCTCCTGCAGATTTTATATCATCAGCTGGATTACCTCTTCTAATACTTTCTTCAACAGCATCTGTCTTTATTTTCAAGCAATCAGCTATTGCCTCTTCTTGATTGACACTTCTACACAATTTTTCAATAATCATATCATCAAATAAATAGCTTTCAATATCTCTTTTATTTAACACTTTAATCCCTTCGATTTTTAAAAGCTCATCAATCTCTTCTTGACTTCTATCATCTCTATCAATAATTTTAATAAAATCTATTCCAAGATTTATTGAACGTAGAGCCGTAATTAATTCTAATTTTTCAGAGCGAACATCTTTTTCGCTCCCTACCGATATGAAGTCTGTTTCAGAATAATCTTCATTAAAAATTCTTCTAAGAATTTGAGCATCAAATTCAATATTTTTACCTTTTAAATTAGCTGGACGTCCCTCACAAAGAACAACTCTTTTAGGGCTTACCAATTCGGCTAAGTCATCTAATGCTATCTCTAATGTTTTTTTCCATAACTCTCGCGTTACTTTGGCTGGTTTTATCACGATATCTTCATCTGGATTTTTATCATGAAAGTCCAAAAAAAAGACATTCTCATGGTATTTATTTTGTAATTCAACAGCTTTTCTTATCATTCCAATAGAATGTGTCGAAATTATTAATTGGCAATTGTCTGGAATTAAATTATATATTTCTTCAAGCAATTTCCCTTGAAGTTTTGAGTGTAAATGCAAATCAGGCTCATCAATACAATAAATTGTATCATTAAATTCGATCTTTTTTGTAATTATATCAAGAATTATATCAAATGCAGCCTTTTCTCCAGCAGATAAATTCTTGAAATGAAACTCATTAACAATTCCTTTCTGAAAATAAAATGAGCCATTTCTTAATGGGTCACCAGGTCCCTTTAAGACCAAATCGCCAAAAACTCTTATTGTTGATTCTCTAATCTCTCCTATTAATACTTCTCTCAATTCTTTCACATTTTTTACGTCAAAATCACCACTATAAAGTTTTTCGATGGAATTAGAAACGATTCTTTGATAGTTATCTGAAACACTTGCATCATTGTCAATAAGTCTTTTTATTCTGGGTGAATCTATTGCAGAACCAACCTTACTTAATCCACTTATATTAAAATCGGCTTCGTTTCGATATGCTGAACGAATATAAAATGCCCTTCTTTTTGATGCACGATCAACTAGAGGTCCGTCATAAAAAAAAATTTTAATGTTTTCTTGCCATTGTCTCTCAAAATTTGGCTCGTCTTTAGCTATATAAGACAAATCTCTTTCATAATCTGTTGACCCATATCGACCACTCCATTGCTTGAATGCTTCAAATAATGAGGTTTTTCCACAACCATTGGGTCCTATTAAAACAATTAGTTTTGAAGTTTCAGGAATATCTTCAATTATTAAGTGTGAAAATCTTTTAAATTTTTTTAATTCTACAGTTTTAAGTTTCATGGTATGATATATAAAATTGGTGGTAACGTATAAATAAACCCAATTACGTTTATTTCTCTATTATTTACTTTTTCTTAAATATTTTCCGCCCACTAAATTACACTAATTTTAATTATCCAAACCAATTCAAATAAATCTTTTATTGTTCCGATGTGTTTTTAAGAAAACCGAACCAATAGTTGCCGGGTAGTAAAAACAAAAAAGGCATCCCAAACGAATGGAATGCCTAATGATTTTTCTTCCGGCAAATAGTTGTCAGGCGCTCATGGTTTCCACTCCGGCGCTCACTTTTTTAATCAATCCCTGCAATACATTGCCTGGACCTACTTCAATAAAGGTAGTAGCTCCGTCGGCTATCATATTGCGCGAGATTTGTGTCCAGCGTACGGGGGAGGTAAGCTGTGCAATAAGGTTCTTTTTAATGGCGGCAGGATCGGTATAGGGTAAAGCATCCACATTCTGGTAAACGGGACAAACGGGAGTGTTAAAAGCCGTAGCATTGATGGCTTCGGCAAGTTCAATTCGTGCAGGTTCCATCAACGGAGAATGGAAGGCTCCGCCCACTTTAAGCGGCAATGCACGTTTGGCTCCGGCGGCTTTCAGCTTTTCGCAGGCAATCTCAATTCCTTTGATCGAACCGGAAATAACCAACTGTCCGGGAGTATTATAATTGGCAGGAACCACTATTTCGTCAATGGTCTTCAGCGTTTCTTCCACCACTTCATCCGATAGTCCGATAATGGCAGCCATGGTTGAAGGTTCTTTTTCGCAGGCTTTTTGCATGGCCATGGCGCGGGCATAAACTAATTTTAACCCATCTTCAAACGAAAGGGCTTTGTTGGCCACTAATGCCGAGAATTCGCCCAATGAATGTCCGGCAACCATATCGGGTTTAAAATCGTTGCCTAAGGTGGCGGCAAGAATAACGGAATGCAGGAAAATAGCCGGCTGGGTAACTCTGGTTTGCCGGAGGTCTTCATCGGTTCCGTTAAACATCAGGTCGGTAATCCGGAAACCTAATATTTCATTGGCTTTTTCAAACATCTTTTTGGCGAGGGGAGAATTATCGTATAAATCTTTTCCCATCCCTACATATTGGGCGCCCTGCCCTGGAAAAACGTATGCCTTCATCTTTTTAGTTGATAGTTGTTAGTTGATTGTTGATAGTGGTTGTTAGTTGTTAGACATTCCATGTTTTGAAAAGATTATCTATTTTCATCGGTTTTGATAAGAACAAAACGCTCTTGAGTCTAAAAAAAAATGCCACAAAATCTCTAAAACACCAAATTGCACAAAAGGTTGATAGGTAACCAATACGTTTTAGTGATTCTTTGTGATTTAGTGGTTTAGTGGCAAAAAAATAGTTTCCGGAGTGAATCCATGTTTTGAAAAGATTATCTATTTTCATCGGTTTTGACAAAAACAAAACGCTCTTGAGTCTAAAAAAAAATGCCACAAAATCTCTAAAACACCAAATTGCACAAAAGGTTGATAGGTAACCAATACGTTTTAGTGATTCTTTGTGATTTAGTGGTTTAGTGGCAAAAAAATAGTTTCCGGAGTGAATCCATGTTTTGAAAAGGTTATCTATTTCCATCGGTTTTGATAAAAACAAAACGCTCTTGATATTTTTTGTAAACATGGAATGTCTCTTAAATCGTAAATCGTAAATCGTAATTGATTACTTCCTGTTCCCTAAAAAACGAAGCAGGAAAAGGAAAAGGTTGATAAAGTCGAGGTAAAGCGTCATGGCTCCCATAATGGTAAGCTTGCGGGTACTTTCGGCTCCGGTTTGAACGCCTGCACCTATGCGTTTCAGTTTTTGTACATCATAAGCCGTTAGTCCGGTAAAGATAACGACGCCGAGGAAACTGATGATATAATCCATGCCACTGCTGCGCATAAACATGTTTACAAGGCTGGCAATGATTATTCCGATAAGTCCCATCATCATGATGGAACCGAATTTGCTGAGATCAATCTGTGTAGTATATCCGGTAACAGCCATAATTCCAAACATACCGGCGGTAACGGCAAACGTCAGAAAGACGGAGCCTGCGGTGTAAACCACCAGAATAAAACTAAGACTCATTCCCATAAGAATGGCAAAGGCTGCAAACAGAAGAGTGATCGCATTGGCAGACAGACGTTGAAATCCCAGCGACATCAGCAACACAAATCCAAAAGGAGCGAGAGTTACAATCCAGCCTAAGCCGGTAATCCCTGTTTCTCCAAATAAATAGGAGCGCAGACTTTCGTCGGTTCCAAAATAATAAGCGGTAACTGCTGAAATGGACAAAGCGAAAAACATCCATGAAAAAACCTGGGCTAAAAAGGTTTTTGCCATCGGAACCGCTTCGTAACGACTCTGTGATAAATTAAAATCTGTTTCGTTCTGATACATTTTTATTGTTTTTTTAAATTTAGATGCAAAAATAACGGTTTTTAGGATTTACTTAGTATAAATCAAACCAACGATTGATAAGTAACAAGTATAAAACAAATTATATTGAAGCGCTTAACAATTTTTAACAACATCAATGAAGTTTTGATGAAATCAGATGCAGAAACTCCGACCGGGTTTTATCCACAAGGAAAGCGCCCGTGAAATCAGATGTTGTAGTTACGGAGTTTTGTTTCTGAATTCCGCGCATGGACATGCACATGTGCACGGCTTCGATAACCACAGCCACACCAAGGGGATGAAGCGTTTGATTGATGCAATCCTTAACCTGGGTTGTAAGCCTTTCCTGAACCTGAAGACGGCGGGCAAAGGCATCCACCACACGGGGAATCTTGCTTAATCCGACGATATAACCATTGGGAATATAAGCTACATGGGCTTTGCCGAAAAAAGGGATCATATGATGTTCGCACATGGAATAGATTTCGATATCCTTCACGATGACCATTTGTTTGTAATCTTCCTTAAACATAGCCGAACGGAGAATCTCTTCGGCATTCAGATCGTAGCCATGAGTTAAAAACTGCATGGCTTTGGCCACGCGTTCGGGAGTCTTAAGCAAACCTTCGCGTTCGGGATTTTCGCCTATCAGCTTCAGAATTTCGCGATAATGATAAGCTAACTTGGCAATGGTTTCCGGATTGTATAAATCAAACTGTTCATAACCGTCCATGGTGTTTTCTTTCATCATTTCTTTTATCACATCGGTATCAATAGTTGTCATGTAGCGTTTTATTAAAATCCAAAATATTCCACAGAGTTGTTTTCTGTTTCAATTAGTTTCACTGAATGGAGCATGGCTCCGCTTTTTTGTATCTCTTCCGAAAGCTGGTCCCAGATGCCGACAGCCAGGTTTTCGGTAGAAGCCAATTTGCCGTCCATAAAATCAACTTCGAGATTGATGTTTTTATGATCGAGTTTTTGAATTACCCGTTCATTGATTAAACGGCTTAACTGACTAAGATTGATTACAAAGCCGGTATCGGGATTTATTTCTCCCTTTACGGTTATAACCAAGGTATAATTGTGTCCGTGCCAGTTGGGATTGGAACATTTGCCAAACACTTCCAGGTTTTGTTCGTCGGAAAATTCGGGACGGAACAGGCGGTGTGCGGCATTAAAACGTTCGATACGGGTTACAAAAACCATCAGTTACTATTTTTGGCAAAAATACAATTAAAACATCAATCCCAATAACAAAACAGACATGGGTTTGTTCAGCCGTTGCTTCCGGTATCACTCTTTTTATATTTTCCGGCAAAAAGAGCCAATCCGCCTTCAGATGTTTCTTTATAAATACTTGGCAAATCATGTCCGGTTTGATTCATGGTATTTACCATTTTATCGAAACTTACGCGGTGTTTTCCATCCGAAAGCATGGCAAAGCTATTGGCATCGAGGGCACGGGCAGCGGCAAAAGCATTGCGTTCGATACAAGGTATCTGAACCAATCCGGCTACCGGATCGCAGGTTAAACCCAAGTGATGTTCCAATCCCATTTCGGCGGCATATTCTATCTGATAAGGTGTTCCTCCGAACAATTGTGTGGCGGCAGCGGCAGCCATGGCACAAGCCGTTCCGATTTCGCCCTGGCAACCGACTTCTGCGCCCGAAATGGATGCGTTCTTTTTTACCAAATTACCGATCAGTCCTGCAGTGGCTAATGCCCGTAATATTTTTATTTCGGAAAATTCATAGCCTTCCATCAACGAATACAATACCGCTGGCAATACTCCGCACGAACCACAGGTTGGCGCCGTAACAATTCTGCCACCGGAGGCATTCTCTTCGGCAACTGCCAGAGCGTAAGCAAAAGCCAGTCCGCGCCGTTTGAGCGATCCCTGATAGCTTTTCGATTTGATGTAATACGATGAGGCTTTGCGCGGCAAATGGATCACTCCGGGTAATGTACCTTCATTTTCGATGCCTCTCACAATGGCGGCTTTCATCACGTCCCAAACTTCCTTGAGATATTCCCAGATGCTTTCGCCTTCATGTTCGTTAACATATTCCCAAAACGTGGCGCCGTTTTTAAACGTCCATTCGAGAATGTCGGAAAGATGGCGAAGTTTATATACGGAAGCTTTATTCAGATTGGTATGTTCGTCGATAATGTCGCCGCCGCCGATGCTGTAAGCCGTCCATTCGCTGGTAACTTTGCCATCCTGATTGATGGCTTCAAATTTAAGGGCGTTGGGATGAATCGGAAGAAAAACCAACGGTTTCCATTCAAAGGTAACCGGTTTCGGAAAACAGGTATCGATCAGAATTTTGTCGGTTAAATGCCCTTTGCCTGTGGCTGCGAGGCTTCCGTACAAGGTAATTCCAAAGCTTGCCGCATCAGGATTTTTTGCTAAAAACATTTCCGCAGCTTTTTTAGGACCCATGGTATGGCTGCTCGAAGGTCCGTGTCCAATTTTATATATTTCCCGGATAGATTGCATAGTCTTTTAATAACGCTATAAAGATAAAAATAATGCTAACGCAGGAATCGAAAAAATAATTATTTTTGACGGAAATTTATAATTATGGAACGTCGCGATTTTCTTAAAAGAAGTATTGGAGCCGGAATACTTACGGGAGTTGGACTTTCGTTGGGTAATATTCCCGGCGCTTTGGGTATGAATCCGGCAGAGAATCCGCTGGCTTACGATCTGGTTGCCATCAAGGGTGGCGAACCCGAAGTGATGTTTGATAAAGCCATAGCGCAACTTGGCGGAATAAAATCTTTTGTAAAAAAAGGCCAGAAGGTGCTGGTAAAACCCAATATCGGTTGGGATGTTTCGCCCGAAAGGGGAGGAAACACCAATCCCAAATTGGTTGCCCGCATTGTAAAACGCTGTCTTGAAGCCGGCGCTAAAGAAGTTTACGTTTTTGATAACACCTGCGACAAATGGAATAACTGCTATAAAAATAGTGGAATAGAGAAGGCGGTGAAAGATGCCGGCGGAAAAATTGTTCCCGGGAATACAGAAAGTTATTATCAGACGATAAGCATAGGTAAAGGAAAAAAACTAAAATCAGCCAAAGTTCATGAACTGGTTCTTGATACCGACGTCTTTATCAATGTTCCCGTTTTAAAACACCATAGTTCATCCAACGTTACCATTTCCATGAAAAACCTGATGGGTATTGTATGGGATCGCAGTTACTGGCATCGTACCGATTTGCACCAGTGCATCGCCGACTGCGCTTCATTACATAAACCAACGCTCAATGTGGTGGATGCTTACAGAGTTATGCTTAAAAATGGTCCCCGTGGCGTTTCCGAGAAAGATATCGTTACCATGAAGCAAATGATTATTTCTCCCGATATTGTTGCCGCTGATGCCGCTGCCGCCAAAATTTTCGGTCTCGACCCCGATGAGGTTCCGTATATACGCATTGCCAATGCAATGAAGATTGGACAAGGAAATCTGAAAGCGTTAAATATTAAAAAAATTATTCTCTAACTAAACTGCCCGATAGTCTTATTGCTAAATTGCTCATCTGTTTGTTGGCTACAACTTGTCAATTCGATAATAAAATCAGGCGTATTATCATAAAATAATAAAACCATGTTTTTTAAAGTACTGAAACGATTACGGGTTATCGTATCGCTTTTTGTTTTTCTACTGATACTTTCATTTTTTATTGATTTTTTTGGCCGGGTCTCCGTACCACTTATCAATTCGGTGCTTTTTCTGGAGTTCGTTCCTTCCTTATTGAGCTTTTTAAGTCTGCTAACGCTAAGCGCCATTGGCTTTGCTCTTATTATCGTTCTTACACTTTTGTTTGGACGCATTTATTGTTCCACGTTGTGTCCTTTAGGTACCTTGCAGGATATTGTTATTTATTTCAGAAAAAAGTTTGGCACGAAAAAACGATTCAAATTTATACGTACGTATAACTGGGTAAGGTATTCGATATTGGGTGTGGTAGTTTTATTTCTGCTTTTCGGAAATATTTTTTTACTGACCGTTCTTGATCCTTACAGCGTTTTTGGTAAAATTTCGACAACTCTATTAAAACCGGTTTTCATTTTAATCAACAATTTTTCTTCAAAACAGCTTGCCGCCAGCAACATCTTTTGGTTTAAACCCATCGAAACTACGGGCTCCAGTCTTTTTGCCATTCTTTTTTCGTCGGCATTTTTAATCTTGATTCTGTGGTTTTCGATAGCTAAAGGCCGGTTGTATTGCAACACTGTTTGTCCGGTTGGTGCATTTTTGGGTTTGATTTCCAAGGCATCTGTTTTCAAAATCAGGATTAATGAGGAAAGTTGTACTTCCTGTGGCTTATGTTCTTCGGTTTGTAAGTCCGGTTGTATTGAAAATAAAACACATCAGCTTGATTTTTCGCGATGCGTCGGATGCATGAATTGTCTGAATGTGTGCAAGACAAAAAGTATTAATTATTATGCTCCTGTTAAGAATGCTGAAGTTGTAAAGAATGATTCATCAAATAGCCGGAGAAAATTTATTGCTACTTCAGTCCTTTTTACTTTGGGAATGACTTTCCTGGCTTTCGGCGAAAAAACGATTCAGAAAACCCGGAATACGATTTATCCCAATTCTAAGAAAAATCCGGTAACTCCTCCTGGTTCAGTTAACGTACAGCATTTTACGGGTAAGTGTACCGCTTGCCAGCTTTGCATAAGCGTTTGCCCGGCACAGGTATTGAAACCTTCCGTAAAAGAATATGGATTAAACGGCATCATGCAGCCGCACATGGATTATGGGGTTAGTTTTTGTAATTACGATTGCAATTTGTGTACTCAGGTTTGTCCGAACGGGGCTTTGTTGCCGCTTACTGTTAAAGAAAAGCAACAAACCCAGTTGGGAATAGCTCAGTTTATTGAAAAGAATTGTGTTGTTTATACCAATCATACGGCTTGCGGCGCTTGTTCCGAACATTGCCCGACCAAGGCTGTGCATATGATTCCATACACCGGCAATCTGGTAATTCCCAAGGTAGATGAGTCCATTTGCATCGGATGTGGCGCCTGCGAATTTTCGTGTCCTACGCAACCATATAAAGCAATTTATGTGGAAGGAAATGGTAAACATCTTCAGGCTCAAAAGCCGGTAACCAAAGAAATCAAACAAAAAGTTAACCTGAAGGAAGATTTCCCTTTTTAGTCCGGATAAATATCAATTTCAGGATATAAAGAGATGCGGGCTAATTCCGGATAATTTCGTAGCTGCCATCTTCATTGATGCGGATGATTTTTGAGGGTTTCACTTCTTTAAGGTTATCCTGTCCGACCTTTACCACATAATCAACCTGCCGGATAATTTCTTTATCAATTTTATTGAAATATAGTGGTGTGGCTTCTCCGGAAATGTTTGCGGATGAAGATACGATAGGTTTTTCAAATTGCTGGATCAGTTTCTGACAAAAAATATTTTTTACAATTCGGATAGCGATGGATTTATCGGGAGCAATTACATTTTTAGCTAAATTTTTAGCATCGGCAAATACGATGGTTAGTGGTTCTTCAACCCCTGAAACCAGATCAAAAGTGATATCAGGGACTTTTGCTACATATTGTCCGATTTTTTCGAAAGAATCAACCAGGATGATAAGACTCTTGCTTTCGGCCCGTTGTTTAATTTTATAAATATTTTCAACGGCACGGGCATTGGTAGCGTCGCAGCCAATACCCCAGATTGTATCGGTAGGATAGAGTATGGTTCCACCTGCTTTCAGCACCTTCAGTGCATTCTCAACTTCAATTTCAATAGTACTTTTTTCCATCATTTTATTCTGTTCAGTAATTGTTCAGTTTGTATAGTTAGTGCACATTTGAAATGTTTTTCAGGGCAAGCTCTGTATCCATGCAGTCCGCAGGGCCGGCAACTCAGTTTTTCGGTAGTTTCTATGATTACCGAATCGTCAGATAAAGGTCCAAAACCAAATCCGGGAACGGTGGAACAAAAAATGCTCGTAACCGGGGCATTTACCGCCGAAGCTAAATGCTGGGGCGCCGAATCATTCACAAAATTCATTGTTGCATGTTCCATCAAGGCTGCCGATTCTAAAAAATTAAGTTTACCACTCAGGTTAAATGCATTGGGATGATGAGCTGTTTCGATAATATGCTGACAGGCCAAAGTGTCGTTACCCGAACCCAGAAAATAGATTTTTATTTCCGGATCGAGCTTTTGAACAAAATCCGCCCACTTTGCTTCAGGATATTGTTTGGTGAACCATAGCGAAGTAGGAGCGATGCAGATGTAATAACCACCTTTATATTTTTCAACCTGGCGGTAATCATCCTTGGAAGGGTATAATTTAATAGATCGTAGCTGATTTCCAACCAGGTCGGAAATTAATAAAAGATTACGATCAACTTCATGGAGAGGCGTTTCCTTTTCCGAAATGATATGTTTTATCCTTTGGGTAAAAAATAATGAAAATGGATTCTTGTCGAATCCAATGCTTGTTTTAGCATGGGAAAAAGCGGTTAAAAAACCCGTTGAGGCAAATCGTTGAATGTTGATGACGTAGTCATAATGAGTTTGTCTGACGTTTTTTAATATTCTTAAGAAATTAGGATACTTACGCTTCGATTTATCCCAAACAATAACCTGGTTGAGAAAAGGATGAGCTTTAAAAAGACTGTCTGTACCTTTTTTCAGCAGAAAATCAATTTTTGCATCAGGAAATTTCGAGTGCAACGATTCGATCACCGGAGTGGATAAAATCACGTCGCCTATGGAAGCCGTTTGTATGACAAGAATTTTTTTCAAAATAGAATTCTGATTTAACCTGCAAAAATAATTAAAAACGTGCTATACAGCAACATTATATTCGCGTAAGGCTTCATTGAGCGATGTCTTTAAATCGGTAGAAGCTTTTCGTTTTCCGATAATTAAGGCACATGGAACCTGGTAATTACCGGCTGGAAACGTTTTGGTGAAACTGCCGGGAATAACAACCGAACGGGCCGGAATAATTCCTTTCGTTTCGATAGGTTCCGATTGGGTTACGTCAATTATTCTGGTCGATTTGGTTAAAACGACGTTAGCGCCTAATACCGCTTCCGTTTCTACTCTAACACCCTCAACTACAATACAGCGTGAACCGATAAAACAATGATCTTCAATAATTACTGGCGCCGCCTGTACCGGTTCCAATACGCCGCCTATTCCCACGCCTCCGCTCAAATGAACATTCTTTCCAATCTGCGCACAAGAACCCACCGTAGCCCAGGTATCAATCATGGTGCCGCTATCCACGTAAGCTCCAATGTTTACGTACGATGGCATCATGATTACTCCTTCGGCCAAAAACGATCCGTAACGGGCAATGGCATGAGGAACTACCCGAACCCCTAATTTTTCATAGCCGGTTTTAAGTTTTATTTTATCATGAAATTCAAAAGGCCCAACCTGAATGGTTTTCATTTCATTAATAGGAAAATACATGATTACCGCTTTTTTAATCCATTCGTTCACCTTCCAGGTATTTCCTTCAGGTTCGGCAACACGTAATTTTCCCTTATCAAGTAATTCAATTACCTGACAAACTGCGTCTCTCGTGCTTATATTAAGAAGCAATGAACGTTCTGCCCATGCTTTTTCTATAACTTCCTGTAGATTATCATTCATTTAATGTGGTTTTAAAATTCAAAATTAAACATTATTCGCTTCACCTTAAATGTTCTTTGTATTTTTGCTGCGGGTTTTATAATAATCCACAGATATTCAATTTAATTAAACAGCCAATTATATAATCATCAGGAATGGGTAGAATTTTAGCCATAGATTATGGACAGAAAAGGGTAGGAATTGCCGTTACCGATGAACTTAGGATGATTGCTACAAACCTGACTACCGTACATTCCAAGGATATAATTTCTTTTTTGAAAGACTATTGTGGCCGGGAAAAGGTTGATATTTTTGTGGTAGGCGAGCCCAAAAAGATGAACAATACCGCATCTGAATCTGTTATTTTTATAGAACCGTTTATTAAACTATTGAAAAAAGAGTTTCCGGATATTCCGGTTGAACGTATGGATGAACGGTTTACATCAAAAATTGCATTTCAAACTATGGTTACCGCCGGTTTGAAAAAGAAAGACCGACAAAACAAGGCTTTGATTGATTCCATCAGCGCAACCTTGATTTTACAATCGTACATGACTTTTAAATCCGGAAATATTTAATTTTGCACCAAATTTTAGAAAATGATTTTACCTATTGTAGCCTTCGGGAATCCTTTATTGCGAAAAGTTGCCCAGGAAGTGAATGGAGATGCCGAAATCAACGAGTTGATTGAGGATATGTTTGAAACAATGTATTTTGCCAACGGTGTGGGATTAGCCGCTCCTCAAGTTAATCAGTCGTTACGGTTAATTGTGATGGATGCAAGTCCATACAAAGAAAAATTTCCCGAACTTACGGATGTTAAAAAAGTACTGATTAATCCCGAAATCCTTGATGAAGATGGCGAAATATGCTCGATGAGTGAGGGTTGCCTTAGTATTCCACACCTTGATGAATATGTGGAACGCAAATCAAAGATCAGGATTAAGTACCAGGATGCGAATAAGGTATGGCACGACGAACAGTATGACGGTATTATGGCCAGGATTATGCAGCACGAATATGATCATTTAAATGGCGTTCTTTTTATTGACCATTTAAATCCTTTACGAAAAATGATTCTCAAGCGGAAACTTACGGATATTTCCAAGGGTATTGTTGACGTTGATTATAAAATGATTTTCCATTCAAGTAAAAAGAATGGGAATAAATAACTGATAATGAAATTTGAATAAAGAAATGAAAATTAGTAATTTGTTTGTTATTGTTTTTTCAGGAATGATCATATTTTCTTCCTGTAAACCAGCTAAAGAAAGAGCCGAAATTAAAATTAAAGATCTTGAAAAAGAAGTGTTTTCGGATACTACCGGCAAAGTTGATGCCGCCAAAACCAACGAGTTGGTGAATTTATATCAGAAATATTATCGAAAATACCCAACCGATACTATTGCTCCGGCTTATATTTATAATGTGGCTACTATTTTAATGAATACCGGCAAGGCTCAGCTGGCAGCCGATTGGTTAGATACTCTTCTTACAAAATATCCTAATAATAAGCGAATTCCTCAAAGTTTATTTCTCAAGGGGTTTATTTATGAAAATTATTTGAGTGAACTTGGCAGAGCCAAAGATGTTTATACTGAATTCCTCAAGCGTTTTCCTAAAAGCAATCTGGCAGATGATGCTCAGGCATCCATCGATAATCTTGGAAAAACACCCGAAGAATTGATGAAGAGTTTTGAGCATAAATCAGATTCAACTACTTCTGCAAAGAAATGATTTTCTGATTTTTAATTCAATTCTTTATCAAGGAAATTTTTTAACTGAGCCGGTTCGACTTTGGTAGTTAATATGCCATCTTTACAAAACGCTATTTTACCTGATTGTTCCGAAACCACAATGGCAATGGCATCCGAGCGTTCGGTTATTCCAACAGCCGAACGATGGCGCAAACCTAACTGAACAGGTATATTTTGATTTTTTGAAACCGGAAGTATACACCGGGCGGCAGTTAGCATGTTATTTGATACAATTACAGCCCCATCGTGTAATGGGCTGTTTTTGAAAAATATATTTTCAAGGAGCTGTTCGGAAATCCGTGCATCAATCAATTCACCGGTTTCAATATATTCGCGAAGTTCGTTTTTCCGGGCTATGACAATAATGGCTCCGGTTTTTGACATCGCCATTTTATGACAGGCCTGAATAATAGGATCGGTATCCAGATTAGAATCTTCATAACGTATTCGCCAAAATAAAAAACGATACCTTTTTTTCTTGACAAATCCAGGAGTACCAATAAGTAACAGAAATTTCCGGATTTCGGGCTGAAAAACAACAATCAATGCAATAAAACCAACACTGATAAATGCTCCTAAAATTTCGGCAAGCAGCTCCATTTCAAGAACTTTTACAACCTTCCATACAACAAACACGGAAATTATTCCAAAGAAAATATTGATTGCCGCTGTACCTTTCAATAAATTGTATAATTCATACAAAAGTAAAGCAACAAGCAATATATCAATAACATCCAATAAGCGGATATGAAAAAGAAAGCTTAAAATAATTTGAAGCATTTATTGTGAGTGTTTGTTGCAAATATACAGTAATTGAATTATCGTTTCAACATTTCGGTTATTTTAATTGTTTCTACAGCTTCTTTTACGTCATGAACACGTAAAATATCGGCTCCATTACAAATAGCCATTGTGTTAACAACCGTAGTTCCGTTTAATGCTTCCGCTGGATTAATTTTTAATACTTTATTAATCATTGATTTGCGCGACATCCCTGCGAGTACCGGGTAGCCGAACTCCTTAAATTCAGCTAACCGGTTTAAAATTTCATAATTATGTTCAACACTTTTTCCAAAACCAAATCCGGGATCAATAATAATGTTTTTGAAATCAAGGTCATGAAGTTCGTTCACTTTATCCCAAAGTATTTTTTTTATCTCGTTTACGACATCTGAATATTCGGGATTGATTTGCATGTCCTGTGGTGTACCTTTCATATGCATCAGAATATAAGGAACTTTTAATTTAGCAATCGTTGAAAACATTTGTGTATCCATGCTTCCACCGGAAATATCATTGATAATGGAGGCTCCCGAATCAACAACTTTCTGAGCAATACCCGCACGGTAGGTGTCGACAGAAACGATAGCATCGGGGTATGCTTTGAGAATGGCATTTAGTGCAGGTAATAAGCGGTTTAATTCTTCATTTTCTGAAATTTGTTTTGCCCCCGGGCGTGTGGATACCGCTCCCAGATCAATGATAGAACCGCCTTCATCCAATATTTTCCCTGCCCTTTGGATGATAGCGCTTGTTGTCAAATATTTTCCTCCGTCAAAAAATGAATCGGGTGTAATATTGAGTATGCCCATAACCACAGGCTTTTCCAGATTAATTATTCTTCCATTACAATCTAAAAAGGAGATTCCCGAAAATGATGTATCTTTATCGGTCGAATTCATAGTCGTATTTTTATTTAATAATAATTATAATCAGTAATTTAGAAATATCATGATCAGTACTTCCGACCAGTTTGAAGATATTATTAACCAATGCCGCGAAATTTTTTTAATCAAAATGAAAGATTACGGAAGTTCGTGGCGGGTTTTACGTACGCCATCGCTTACCGACCAAATTTATATTAAAGCCCAACGAATTCGAAGCATTGCCGACAAAGGTACTCAAAAAATATCTGAAGGAATTAAACCGGAATTTATAGGTATGGTCAACTATTCGGTTATGGCATTGATACAATTGGAATTACATGATGAAGAAAATTTAAATCTTTCCGAGGACATTGCGGTTCAACTTTATAATAAGTATATTTATCAGGCTAAAGCGTTGATGGGCAACAAAAATCATGATTATGACGAAGCCTGGCGGAACATGAGAATTAGCTCGATGGACGATATTATTTTAATGAAGCTGTTGCGAATCAAACAAATAGAAGACCATAATGGCAAAACTTTTATTTCGGAAGGCGTTGATGCCAATTATTTCGACATTATAAATTATTCCATTTTTGCTTTGATTAAGATTGATGAGGAAACCGATAATTCCAAATCGTAATTTTATTCTCCAATTTTCTGAAAATGAAGAAAAGCGCTAAGATTTTTACTCTCATTTCGCGATTACTCGTCGGATGTGTTTTTGTTTTTTCCGGTTTCGTAAAAGGAATTGATCCGCTTGGAACCGCATATCGTATTGAGGATTATTTTATTGCCTTTGGTACGCAATGGGCTATTCCCTTGGCATTGTATTTATCGGTATTTCTGTGTACTGTTGAGTTTTCCATCGGTATACTTTTACTACTGAATGTCAGGATAAAAGAAGTTGCCTGGCTGTTACTGCTTATGATGCTGTTTTTTACGTGTACAACATTCTACGATGCACTTTATAATCCCGTTCCCGATTGTGGTTGCTTTGGCGATGCTATCAAACTTACCAACTGGCAAACTTTCCTGAAGAACATTGTGTTGATGGTTTTTGTCTTGACTATCTTTTTAAACCGGAAAAAAATCAAACCATGTTTCAGGGTAAAGTCAGAAATAGCAATCATTTTTCTGACGATTATTACTTTTGATGCTTCCTCGATGTATAATTACCGCCATTTGCCCGTCATCGATTTTATGCCATGGAAAGTCGGAAATAAAATGTTTAACGAGCACCCGCTTCCTGTAAAATGTTATCTTACTTATCGTAATAAGGAAACGGGTGAAACAAAGGAATATTTGTCGCCCGATTTTCCATACAACGATACGGCATGGGTTGCGAAATGGGAATTTGTCAGTCAACGGATAGAGGATCCAAACACATTAAAAGGAACCGATTTGCAAATCGCTGATTCCACCGGCAATGATGTTACTTCCGAATTTGTACGAAATCCCGGCTACCAGTTTATCCTTGTTGCTTACGATCTTGAAAAGACCCATTTGAAAGCATTCACAAAAATGAACGATTTCTACCGTTTAGCTGAAAAGGATGGACATTCATTGATAGCTCTTTATAGTATTGGCAATGTTAAAAGCTTTATCAATAAAACCAAGGTAGCGTATGCCTTTTATTCGGCAGATGATGTGATTTTAAAAACCATGGTTCGAGCCAATCCTGGTTTGCTATTGCTTAAAAATGGAGTCGTTCTGGCAAAATGGCATTATCATGATTTTCCTGATTATAATCAGGTTAAAAAGAAGTATCTAAAGTAAAAATAATGGTCAATTTTATTCTGAAACGTTTGTTTTATGGATTATTGGTACTTTTCGGAGTCGTTACCATTATTTTTCTGTTATTCAATGTTTTGCCGGGTGATCCTGCCCGGATGATGTTAGGGCAGCGAGCCGATATGGCTTCGGTGCAAGCCATCAATCACGATCTCGGCAGGGATAAGCCCATGATAACCCAGTATTTTAATTTCCTGAACGATTTGTCGCCGATTTCCTTTCATAATACTACCGACAAAAATAATTATTGGTATCTCGACCAGACTAAATATTCTGTTCATTTAACACTTTTGAAATTAGGAAGTCATAATGAATTGATTTTAAAGAAACCATACTTACGACGTTCGTATCAAAGCAAACGGCCTGTAAGCGAAATACTGACATCGGCTTTCCCGGCTACTTTCCTCTTAGCCACGGTGGCCATTGCTTTCGCAATGATAGTTGGAATTTTGATCGGTATATTATGCGCTATTTATCGTAATAGTTTTTTCGACCGTTTATCCCTTGTTTTTTCGGTTTTGGGAATGTCGTTACCTTCTTTTTTTGCTGCCATACTTTTTGCCTGGATATTTGCTTTCTTACTGGCAGACTATACCGGCCTGAATATGTTTGGCAGTATGTACACGGTGGATGATTTCGGAAGAGGGGAGTACCTTGACTTAAAAAACCTGATTCTTCCGGCAATAACTTTGGGTATTCGTCCGTTAGCCATTGTGGTAGAACTTACCCGGAGTTCTTTGCTTGATGTGCTTTCGCAGGATTATATCCGTACCGCAAGAGCCAAGGGCTTATCTTTTTACAGGATCATTGTGCATCATGCGTTAAAAAATGCCATGAATCCTGTGGTAACTGCTATCACCGGCTGGTTTGCTTCGCTACTGGCAGGTGCTGTTTTTATTGAATACGTTTTCGATTGGAAAGGAATGGGGGTAGTCATTGTGGATGCCTTGGAAAAGTACGATTTTCCTGTAATCATGGGTGCCGTATTATTTATTTCCATTATTCTGATCGTTATTAATATATTTGTAGATATAATTTACGGAATGCTGGACCCCAGAATCAGGGTCTCTTAATTTTTAAAATTAATGATATGAGAAAGAAAATTGTAGCCGGTAACTGGAAAATGAACAAAACATTTCAGGAAGCCGATGAATTAATGTGTGATATAGATGAAGCGTTGGAAGAATTAGATGGCGTTGAAACAGAAGTTATTGTTTGTCCGCCCTTTGTATATCTCGAACTGGCAAAAGACATTGCCAGGGAAGGAGCCTTTTTTGTGGGTGCTCAAAACCTTAACGATAACGAATCCGGCGCTTTTACCGGCGAAGTTTCAGCACCTATGCTAAAATCACTCGACATTGATTATGTGATTATCGGACATTCGGAACGCAGAGCTTATTTTAAAGAAACACATGAAATGCTTGCTCGTAAGGTTGATCTGGCAATTAGCCATGATCTTTGTCCGATTTTTTGCTGTGGCGAACTCTTACCCGAACGAAATGCTGGTATGCAGGAACAAATAGTGAAAAAACAACTTGAAGAATCGCTTTTTCACTTACCGGAAAAAGAATTTCAGAAAGTTGTAATTGCCTATGAACCGGTATGGGCAATAGGAACGGGAGTTACCGCCACTTCGGAACAGGCTCAGGAAATGCACGCTTTTATCCGGGGGCTGGTGATTGAAAAATATGGAAAAGCAGTTGCCGACGACCTTTCTATTTTATATGGTGGCAGTTGTAATTCTAAAAATGCCAAAGAACTGTTTGCCAATCCTGATGTTGACGGTGGTCTTATTGGCGGGGCATCGCTTAAGTCTGAGGAATTCATTAAAATTATCAAAAGTTTTTAACGTTGCACCACATCCCTATAATACTTGTAAATGGATTATATTGAATTAAACGTAGAAGTTGATTCGGGTGATTTATCCGAAATTCTTATTGCTTCTCTTGCAGAACAAGGGTTTGAGAGTTTTTCTGAAACAGAAAATGGTTTTAATGCCTATATTGTTGCCCATCAGTTTGATGCTGAAAAAGTAAAACAATGTTTTCAACAGATAAGCCCGAACAAAAAGATTCATTTTACTCACAAATTTATCAAGGATAGGGACTGGAATGCCGTTTGGGAAAGCAATTACGATCCGGTGATTATCGCCGGGAAATGCCTGATCCGGGCGCCGTTTCATCCTACAGTTCCGGGAATACTCCATGAAATTGTGATTGAACCCAAAATGTCGTTTGGAACGGCTCATCATGAAACTACGGCCATGATGATTGAATATTTATTGGAAATGGATGTTAAGGATAAAACCCTTCTTGATATGGGGTGCGGAACAGGTGTCCTGGCAATTTTAGCTTCAAAACTGGGAGCTACGTCTGTTGAAGCCATTGATAATGATGAATGGGCTTTCCATAATTCCGTCGAAAACGTTCAGAAAAACAACATTACCAATATCAATGTTTCTCAGGGAGATGCTACTTCGCTTGGCGGAAAGAAATTTGATATCATTTTGGCTAATATCAACCGGAATATTTTGCTGAATGACATTGAAAAATATCGTCATTGTCTTGCAGATAACGGACTGTTGCTGATGAGCGGTTTTTATGAAACCGATATTCCGGTAATATGCAATGAGGCGGAGAAATATGGTTTAAGATTTGCCGGCAACAAATTAAAAAATGATTGGACGGCCGTAATGTTTACATCCATCCGTTAATTTAATTCTGATAATCCAATTCCAGAACCGGAAAGATATGATTAAAAGGCAATTTATTCTTTTGTTTTTTGTTCTTTTTTTTCCGTTAACGACGCTTTTTGCCCAGGATATAAAAAGCTTTTCGCCGGATTCTGTCAAGTTTATCGATGAAATGACTGCAATTTTTGGCAAGGTCAATCCTGCCAACAAATCCGATGCTGAAAAGATTCTGCAAAATTTTACTGCCTTATGGAAAAGTGATAAAATTACTTCTTCGCAGCGTGCAAAAACGTATTCAACATGCAACATGATGTTGCAAAACAGGATGAAGCCTTATCCTCAGTTTGCATCATTTCTGGCTGTATTTATCGATTTTGTAAACTCCGGACAATCCTCCGAGAGTTTTAATGCATGGAATACCGGCTTGAATAAAATTATTTCCGGCAAGAATTATAATCAGTTTCAGAATTATCTTGAAACCTCCCATAATCTGCTTATCAACCATTGTTTGCTTCAAACGCGCGCTACTTCCTGGAAGTTCAGGACTACGGATTTTTATTTTCAGTGCGACAGCGTTCCAACGGTTGTTTTTCCTTCGCTCGATTTGATTTGTGTTGCCAACAACGATAGCTCGGTTGTTTATCATACGAAAGGTATTTTTACGCCTTTAAAAAATAATTGGAACGGGCAGGGCGGAACGATAAACTGGAACAGGGTCGGGATGGAGAAAGTGTTTGCTACGCTCGATTTCTACCATATAAGTTTAAATCTTAATTATTTTGATGCCGATTCTGTCTTATTTTCTAACACGGCTTTTTTTGAAAAACCTATTTTAGGAAAACTTGAAGAAAAAGTAATGTCCGGAGGAAATAACAAGGAAACAGCCACTTATCCCCGTTTCGAATCTTACGATCACTATCTCCAGATCCACAATCTTGTTGAAAATATAGATTATCAGGGCGGCTTTGCCATGGAAGGCTCAAAAATCATAGGATCGGGCAAAAACAACGACGTGGCAAAGCTTATTTTTCTCAAGGACAAAGTTGTTGCTGCCAATATTCTTGCCAACCGTTTTTTGATACGGGAAGATAAAATTTCGTCGGAGCGTGCATCCATAAGTATTTATTTTGAAAACGATTCCATTTACCATTCGGGATTGACCATGAGATACCTGGTTCCTAAAAAGGAACTTTTGCTTACAAGCAACAATGTGAATTCGGCGATTACACCTTTTTTTGATTCCTATCATAAATTAGATGTGTATTGTGAGGAATTAAACTGGAAAATCGGCGAACAAACCATTGACTTCCGGATGACTCAGGGAATAAACGATACGAGCAGGGTTGCCTTTGAATCGAGTAATTATTATTCGGCTTACCGCTTTGATAAATTACAGGGAATGGACGAGATCAATCCTTTGTTTGTATTAGCCAATTATTCATCCAAATACGGGACTTCCGATTTTTTTGGTTACGAACTGTCCGATTATATGAATTTATCCATTGCCAATGTTCAGGCCATGCTTCTGAATCTTGCCAACAATGGTTTTATCATCTACAATTTTGAAACGGATAAGGTTTTGATAAAGCCTAAACTGTTTGATTATCTGAAAGCGCGTGCCGGGAAAATGGATTATGATGTGATAAAATTTAATTCATCGGTGTATAAACAACCCAATGCCACACTCAATCTTTCCAACTTCGACATGACCATTTGCGGAGTTCCGATGGTAGCTTTGAGCGATTCGCAGAAAGTGTTTATCTATCCCGCCAACCAGCAAATCATGATGAAGAAAAACAGGGATTTCGTGTTTACCGGTCTGGTACATGCCGGATTCTTTGATTTTTATTCCCACGAATCTTCCTTTGAATACGATAAGTTCAAACTAAACCTTCCCACCGTTGATTCGCTCACTTTCCAGGTTCACAGCAGGGAAAGGGACAGGCACGGAGCTTTTCCGCTGGTGAAAGTCAAGACAGCCATTGCCGACCTCAGCGGTGAATTATTGATTGATTCGCCCGATAACAAATCGAGCCTGAAATCGTTTCCGCGCTATCCGACCTTTAACAGCAAAATTGAATCGTTTGCCTTTTACGACAAGCCAGCGATACAAAACGGTGCGTATAAAAAAGAGAAGTTCTTCTACCATGTCAATCCGTTTACCATCGACAGTTTAGCTAATTTTACTACCGATGCTTTGCAATTTAAAGGCTATCTTGTTTCGGGCGGTATTTTCCCTAACCTCGACGAGCCGCTTAAGGTACAATCCGATTATTCGCTTGGGTTTGTAAAAAAACTTCCTGCAAAAGGTGAGCCGGTTTATGATGGAAAAGGTACTTTCTTTGCCGAAATCAACCTGAGCAACCAGGGACTTATTGGAAGCGGAACCCTGAATTACCTGACTTCTGTTTCTGCATCCGACAGGTTTTTATTCTATCCCGATTCGCTGAATGCTGATTTGAAAAAGTTTGAAATCAAAGAACAGATGGCTAAGGTTGAATTTCCCATGGTGTATGCCGAAGATGCCACGGCCCACTGGACAATATCCGACGACCTGTTTGCAGTTAAAAATAAAAAAGATAAAAGCTTCAGCATGTACAATGGGCAAACCCTGCTCGACGGTAAACTTACGTTATCCGGCAATGGTTTGACGGGTGAAGGCTTTGCCAAGCTTAAGGAAGCTGATCTGAAGTCCGATAGTTTTGTATTTAAATATCACACGTTTGATACCGATTCGGTTTTCTTTAAACTGAATACTTCCGATTTAAAAGATATGGCCATGACTACCCATTTTTCGCATGGGCATATTGATTTCGATCAGCGAAAAGGTGAATTCCGTACCAAAGGCAATAGCACGAAAGTGGAATTTCCGGCCAATCTTTACTACTGTTATATGGATCAGTTGGATTGGTTTATGGAAAAAGAAGAGATTGAACTGATCAACAACATCAGCGAAAAAATTCCGAATATCGAAAGCATGACTCCCAGCCAACTGATTGATCTCGATTTGCATGGTTCGGAGTTTGTTTCCACCCATCCCAAGCAGGATTCCATCAAGTTTTACTGCCTGAAAGCTCGGTATAACCTGAAGGAAAATGTTATTTATGCCGAAGATGTGAAACTTATTAAGGTTGCCGATGCTGCCGTTTTTCCAACCGACGGTAAGGTTACGATTTTGAAAAATGCCCAGATGAAACCATTGGACGATGCCATCATCATTGCCAATACCACCAATAAAGCTCATAATATCTACAATGCTGAAGTGAATATTTACACCAAACATAGCTATTTTGCCAAAGGCTACTACAATTACTTTGATGAAAACGGAACAATGCAACCGATTTATTTTGAAAATATTTCCGTTGATCCCGACATAAACCAAACCATCGCTTCGGCACGAATTTCCGATTCTGCCAATTTTTCATTGAGTCCCGAGTTTAGCTTTAAAGGAAACATTAAGATGAGCACCTCCAAGGATTTTCTGAATTTCGATGGCTATTTTATGATAAATCACGATTGCGATAATAATAAACGAAGCTGGGTAAAATTTGAAGCAGAAGTCAATCCTAAGAATATCCAACTGCCCATCAATGCGCAGATCCGTGGTGTTGACCGGCAGAAGTTGTATGCTTCCCTGATGTTTTCGCCTGCCGACGGGGTGGCTTACCCTGCATTTTGCTCGCTTCCCCGTTATTATAACGATACTTCGCTGCTAAATGCTACGGGAGTGATTGACTTTAATAAAGCAACTAACGCTTACCGTATCTCTACACCTGCCAGACTCAATGATCCCAAAATTGGCGATAATTACCTTTGCCTGAATAAGGAAAAATGCATACTCACGGGGGAAGGAACGCTTAACCTGGGTAGCGATCTGGAGCAATTGAAATTGTTCAGTTTTGGCCGGTTCACTCATTATATTATTCCCGATTCCACTGCACTTGAAACGGTACTTGCCATGGATTTTTACTTCTCGGATAATGCCTTGGAAAAGCTTCAGGAAGACCTTAAAACGGCCAACCTGAAAGGAGTCAACCTTTCGGGCGATTTGTATTCCAAAGCCCTGGTAAATATGGTTGGCGTGGATGAAGCTTTTAAGCTTACTAATGAAATGAACCTTTACGGTTCGTACCGGAAAATTCCTTCCGGGTTGAATCATACCTTGGTGTTTACCGACATAAAATTTCAATGGAATGCCCGTACCAAATCCTATATTTCCTACGGACCCATCGGTATAGGCAATATCGGTAAAACACCGGTAAACAAATACATGAACGGCTATGTGGAATTGGTGAAACGGCGTACCGGCGACATCATCAATATTTATCTGGAGATAAGTCCTAAGGTTTGGTATTATTTCAACTACAGCAATTCGCTGCTCCAGGCTATTTCATCCAACAACGATTTTAATAATATTTTAATCGGAACCAAGGAAGATAAACGTACCATTAAAGGCAAGGAAAATGAACCCTCGTACCAATATATTATTTCCACACCTGAAAAGAGGATACAGTTTATGCGTAAGATGCAGTCGGTAAATGAAGGGAATTAAAAAAATTACAAATTACGAATTACGATTTTAAAGACATTCCATGTTTAAGGCAACTAAATCAACGGCAGGCGCTATTTGCAAAAACGATAATATTATTGAATATAGCCGAAACTTGGAATTTCCATACACTGCGAATTACGAAAACCTTCCAAAACCTGACAGCGTACGAAGTACCTGTCAGCGTTTAAATGAAGAAAAAAATTACGAAAAGGAGACATTCCATGTTTGCAAAACATAAATTAAAGATGTTCTATATTTGCAAAAGCGATGAAGATATTTAAAACCTTCAAAACATGGAATGTCTAAAACATGGAATAGAATTCCAGCGGTTTATCTTTAATCATTAACTAACAGAAATCAATGATAAAGCTTGGTTTGGGAATTGTTGTTGCTTATCTTTTAGGTTCAATACCTACCGCCGTATGGATAGGCAGGATATTTTATGGCGTTGATGTGCGGACGCAGGGAAGTGGTAATGCAGGTGCAACCAACACTATCCGCGTTTTAGGCGCCGGGGCGGGGATTCCTGTATTGGCTTTTGATATTTTTAAATCCTGGTTAGCCGTTATACTGGCGAGATATTTTGGTAGCTCACTGCCTTTGGAATCAAACTATTTAATCAATTACCAGATTTTGCTGGGAGTTGTTGCGGTAATTGGGCATATTTTTCCCGTTTATGTGGGTTTCAAAGGCGGTAAGGGTGTGGCGTCGCTGGTTGGAATACTCATTGCGTTGTTTCCGGTCGCTTTTTTTATCGCACTTGGTATTTTTATTGTTGTTTATATTCTGTGGAAGTACATTTCGTTGAGTTCTATAGTTGCGGCTATCACTTTTCCATTTATCGAAACATTTCTTCTGCATCAGCAACATCTTTCCCTCATTATCTTTTCGTTTATGGTAGGAATATTTGTGCCAATAACACATCGCAAGAATATCGGCCGACTGCTGAAAGGGGAGGAACATAAATTTTTAATGAAACCGAAAAAAAGAAAAGGCCATTGAAAATAATTCACAAAACTATTTTGCTGATTATCCTTTCCCTGCTGACATTTGTTGCACCGGCACAGAACGATACTTTGGGCGTAAATCATAAGCGGTTAAATGGTGTACTGATTACCGAAGGGGCATTATGGGCTACGTCTATGGCGGGTTTGTATAGTTTATGGTACAGCGATTATCCACAATCGAATTTTCATTTTTTTAACGATAACGGAGAATGGCTGCAAATGGATAAGTGCGGGCATGCCACTACGTCGTATTACATCAGTAAGGTTGGTTTCGAAACTTTTCGCTGGGCGGGAGTCGATCAGAAGAAATCGGCGCTTTATGGGGGCGGCCTTGGCTTTTCCTATCTTGCCATCATCGAAATCCTCGATGGTTTTTCGTCGGAATGGGGCTTTTCGGTAGGCGATTTTACGGCGAACACTTTGGGCTCGGCACTGTTTGTAGGACAACAGCTTGCCTGGAACGAACAGCGGGTTTTGCTCAAATATTCTTTTCATCAGACCAAATATTCCGATTATCGTCCCGACCAGTTGGGTAGCAACTTAAGAGAAAATATGATTAAGGATTATAACGGACAAACCTACTGGTTGTCGGCAAATGTTTATTCTTTTCTGCCAAAGGAAAACCGTTTTCCGAAATGGCTAAACATTGCCGTGGGATACGGAGCCGAAGGAATGACCGGCGCCAGTAGCAATCCCGACGAAAACAACGGAAAAATCATACCCCGTTTTCAACGACACCGGCAGTTCTACCTGTCTGGCGATATTGATCTTACCCATATCAAAACCCGCTCGGGAGTTTTGAAGATATTGTTCAATACCATTGGTTTTATCAAATTTCCATTTCCTACGGTAGAATGCAGCGATAAAGGTAAGGTCAGATTTTATCCTTTGTATTTCTGAGGACTTATTGCTGTTGACTTTAGCCAATGGAACCTGAAAAACAAACAAATTGGGGCTATAGCCACATTTTCTTTTTCATGGGCTATAGCCAAAATGATTGACTTCTTATTATCTATCCCATAAATGGTTGTAGGATAGTATTTCAAATTTTGTGAAAAAATAAAATTTACAAGTTCATGTTTTTTTTATTTTTACCAATTTAAAATAATATTGAAACTTAAATTAAATCAATATAAACGACAAAAATCGAACTTCTATGAAAACGAAATCTTTAGTATTGCTTGTATTCACGTTAATGCTTTCCGTTGGTATGTCTTCCTGCAAAAAATCAGATGATTCTTCAAAGCTGAAAGTCGGATTGGTAACCAGCTTAGGCGACCTAAAAGATGGAAGCTTCAATGAGCAGGCTGTAGCCGGGCTGGAAGCTGTTGCCAAAGTTGTACCCATTGAATGGGAAGTAAAACAAAGCATCGATCCGTCTGAGATTGCGGGCAATATCAAATATTTTACCGATAAAAAATTCGACGTAATCATTACCCTTGGATACAATGCCGCTGAAGCTACCTTGAATGCAGCAATATCGTTTCCAAACACAAAATTTATTATCCTTGATTATTCGTACGAAACTGTACCAGCAAACGTGGTTTGTACTGCCTATAAGGTTGATCAGGCTTCTTTCCCTTGTGGATTCCTGGCGGCTTACCAGGCATGTCAAAAGAATCCAGCCAATCCGGCAGTAGGTTATGTCGGAGGTCCTGATATTCCAGTAATACAGCAACTAACTGTAAGTTTTACCAATGGAGTTGAGTATTTTAATACTATGTACCATAAATCGGTGCTGGTTTCCGGCGCTAATGCCAGCAATTTCACCGATACAATTCAGGGTGCACATTTAGCCGACAGTCTTATTCAAAGGGGAGCCGAAGTACTTTTTGTTTGTGCCGGCAAAACAGGAAATGGAGCCTTGTATAAAATTAAAGAAACTTCCAAAATAGCGATTGGAGTGGATGCAGACCAGTTTTATACCATTCCCCAGGTTGGACCTTACCTGTTGACTTCCTGTTTGAAACGGCAAGATGAATCTATTTTTTCGGAAATTACCAGCATCCATAATGGGCAGTTCCATGGCGGACAAATTCTTCAATACGATCTCGCCAGCAAGGGCGTGAATATTGCCCCTTACCACGATTTTGAAACACTTATACCCGATAGTATCAAACAAAATGTTTTGGATATTAAAACCGGGATTATCAACGGAACGATATCTACCGGATGGACTAAATAAACGATACGATTTAACGAAAACCTTAAACCTGGATTTAAACCTTGTTGGAGATTACTTTTATTCATAAAAAATCAAATTTTAGAAAACCTATCAGATTCTATTTTATGAACGAAAAATTATAATGGAAGCTTAAATAAAACAACAAAAATCACACTTCTATGAAAAGGAATTCTTTAGTATTGCTAATGTTGGCATTGTTAATTTTGGGCATAATGCCTTCCTGTAAAAAGTCGGACGATTCATCATTAAAAGTCGGATTAGTAAGCGGCTTGGGAGGCTTAAACGACAGAGGATTTAATGAGCAGGCTATTGCCGGGCTGCAAGCTGCTGCCGAAGCTATCCCCATCCAATATGAAGTAAAGAAATGCAGCGACATCGCTTTGCTTGCAAGCAATATCAAATACTTTACCGATAATAAATTTGATGTGATCATTACCCTTGGTTATGATGCCGCAGAAGCCACTCTCGCGGCAGCTTCCTCCAATCCAAAGACGAAGTTTATCATCCTTGATTATTCGTATGAAACTGTTCCTGAAAATGTGGTTTGTGCTACCTATAAAGTTGACCAGGCATCTTTTCCCTGTGGTTTTCTGGCAGCTTACCAGGCATGGCATAAAAATCCAGTCAATCCGGCAGTAGGTTATGTCGGGGGACCTGATATTCCCGAAATACAACAGTTTACCGTAAGTTTTACCAAAGGAGTTGACTATTTTAATACAAAATACGGCCAGGCAGTATCGGTTTCCGGCGCTAATGCTACTAATTTTACCGATACTTTACAAGGCGCACATATAGCCGACAGTCTGATTCAGCGGGGAGCAGAAGTAATATTTGCATGTGCCGGCAAAACGGGAAATGGAGCCTTGTATAAAGTGAAAGAGGCTTCCAAAACCGGAATAGGGGTGGATACTGATCAGTTCTATTCCATCCCACAGGTTGGATCTTACCTTCTAACCTCCTGTATGAAGCGGCTTGATGTAGCGATTCTTTCGGAAATTACCAGTATCCATAACGGGCAGTTTCATGGCGGACAAACTCTTCAATACGATCTCGCCAGCAATGGCGTGGATATTGCTCCTTACCACAATTTTGAAACACTTATTCCCGATAGTATTAAACAAGAAGTTTTAAACATAAAAAACGGGGTTATAAACGGAACGATACTTACCGGTTGGACTAAATAACTTCGGGAAAAAATCAGACTCTGCTAAACATTTTCTTTGCGAGTATTGTTATCTATAGTGATAAAAATATTCTACTAATTTAAATTAAAAAAGATAAAATGGCTACAATTACCTTACAAGGAAACCCGGTACATACTTCGGGCGAATTACCAAATGTTGGCGTAAAAGCTCCCGCCTTCGAACTGATAAAAAATGACCTTTCCAAAGTTTCTTTAAAGGACTTCGAAGGAACAAGGCTTGTCCTGAATATCTTTCCGAGTCTTGACACCGGAACTTGTGCCGCTTCGGTAAGAAACTTCAATAAAAAAGCAGCAGGACTAATCAATACTAAAGTGCTGTGCATCTCACGCGATCTGCCCTTTGCCCAGGCACGTTTCTGTGGCGCCGAAGGCATTGAAAATGTAATCACTCTTTCCGATTTTGCTACCGGAAAATTCGGAAAAGACTATGGTTTGGAAATTACCGATGGTCCGCTGGCGCATCTGCTTTCACGGGTGGTAATTGTTTTGGATGAAAATGCTAAAGTGCTTTATACGCAACAAGTTCCTGAAATTGTCGACGAACCCGTTTATGACGCTGCATTAGCGATACTTTTATAGTTTAGAGCTGGGAGTTTGGAGTTGGGAGAAAAATATCTTCCTAACCCCAAACTCCAGGCTATTTTAATATTTAATTATTTTCTGAATAAAAGAGCCTCTGGCATTTTCCATCCGTACGATATACATTCCGTTTTTAAAACCGGAAATATCCATAGAAAAATGTTGCTCTGTGCATTCCGTGCTATAGCAAAGTTGTCCGCAGGAATTAAGGATTTCAATTTTGATTTTTGTTGTTTCCGGGCGATCCAGATAAATTATCTCATGGGCAGGATTGGGAAACAGGTGAAAAGCTTGTTTTTCTATTTTAGAAATGCCCACATTGTTTGGCACAATATCCACAACAACGCCTTCCAGTACCGTCAATCCGTAAGGAAACTCGTCGGGTAGGAGGTACCAGCCATTGGAATAACCTCCCCAGCCAAAGTTTAAATGGAAATAATTATCAGCATTATGTCCGTCTACCACTACATTATGCCCTGAGCTCCAGGCCGGATCTACTACCGCAAGATGTACCGGAAGAGCATTTTCAATATTTTCAGCCATGTGTGCATAGACATTAGTATCGCTGTCGGTAAGCAACTTTGCGGTTGAAAAATTAAATTTTAGATAAGCATCCAGAGCCTGGCTTACGCCAAATGTGCCCGAACCAGAAGAAGTAAATACTTGTTTGGCAGCCACAGCACAAGCAAAAGTCATTGCCGCCATATCGTTGTTAGTAAGATTTTGTTGGTTGATGTAGTGTGTTTCGAGGGTATCCAGATACGCATTCAGCATAGGAAAAGAAGGAAAATCAAGAGCGACATAATCGTTGTCTATCCAATACTTGCGGCCATCGTAATTATGATAATAATCATCCTGATCCGAAAAAATAACGTCATTGGTGGTCTGATGGTAATTTACAATCTGTCCCATGGCAACGGCCGGGCAACCGGCAATGCTACGGCTTCCATTCTGAGGATCGAGGGGACAAAACTGGTTATACGGCGCATCCTGATGCCAGTTGCTTTTCAACAAGAAGGTCTCTTCTGCTTTTGGAAACTGTTTTTGATTGAGGAGAGCCTCCCAGGCAGCTTTCCTTTTTGCTTTTATGGTAGCCGGTAACTGTGGAAGCGCCTGCATTCTAAATTGGATATCCGAATGCAACAGTTGAAGCAGTTGTCCTTCCGGATCTGCATTGTTGGTATAGGAATAAGCAATCACGGGCGGCAACTGGTAATCGGCAGCCACAACCACATATCCGGATGGACTTAACCGAAAAAAGTAAAACAAAGGAGTATCACCATTGTAATAATACGTATCGGTTTGCCCTATGATAATATTCTTTTGAGCAGTGCCGGCAATCTTTTGCAAAGCAGCTTTTTTGGCAGTAGTTACATCAACCGTTTGGCTAAATAAAGGGATGCCAACGATAAATAACAAGAAAATGAGTAGTGTTTTTTTCATAAATAAAGGTTATTAAAATTTCGGTGTAAAAATATGAAATAATTGGTGAAATGATCAGTAAATTTTAGTTTAGAGCAGCTAAAATTTCATTTCTTTAAAATCAGAAAAATGTGAATGCTTCAGTACTATTTTTTAGCAAAACAGCATGAAACTTTCAAAATCAGCGGGAGACAACTTTCCTTACTTTGCCCAAAGCATCAGCTTTTATCATGGCATCGAGAACTTTTTGAGGCGTAATCTTTCCTTCTTCGTGATGTATAGCCGAATCGGGAATACACGCATTTTCTGCGGCTTTCATAAGATAATCCCTGCTTGTATTTTGAATGCCAATATCTGCAAATGTGGTGGGCAACCCTATTTTTTCGCAAAAGGAAAACACTGCCTCAACCTCTTCGGCAGGTGCATTGGTAAGTTGTAACCCGGCCAATACGCCAAAAGCAACTTTTTCACCATGATAAAAAGAATGGGTTTCTTCCAGTGTAGTTAGCCCGTTGTGGATGGAATGGGCAGCCGCCAGACCACTACTTTCAAAACCTATTCCACTAAGCAGGATATTCGCTTCCGTAATATAATTCAACGACGGCGAAACGATGTGCATTTCATTGTCCCTCATGGCTTGAACTCCATATTCCAGCAACGTTTCATAACAGGCTTTTGCCAGATAAAGTCCGGCTCTTGTGCTTAGCCCACCGCATTCGTTTTTGGATTGAGTCCGTTCGCATGATCTGGCTTCAAACCATGTGGATAGTGCATCTCCCATTCCAGAAACAAGAAAACGTACCGGCGCGGCAGCAATCACATTCATGTCGACCAGCACTATGGAAGGGTTCATTTTTTGGTAATAAACTGACTTAAAAACACCTTCATTTGTATAGGTAACAGCACAACCACTGCATGGTGCATCGGTGGAAGCAATGGTGGGTACTATTATTACCGGAATACCTGCTCTGTCGGCCGATATCTTTGCCGTGTCTATCGTTTTTCCGCCACCTATTCCAATAACCACATCTATTCCATCCTTTTTTATCAGGTTGGCCATGCGGTTTAATTCCTCTTCGCAACATTCCCCGTTGAATCGTTCCACTTGTATCGAATTCATATTGTTTCCATAAAGTGGAAGAATTTTTTCTTTTACTGATGGCGAAGCGATTATCAACCCTTTTTTGCCAAACAATCCGATCAAATTGGGTAAATCCTTGAGAACACCCTGACCCTGTATGTATTTTCCGGGGAAAACAGCCTTAATATTCAAATCCATAATTGTTGTTATATTTTTTTAAAAATTGGTAAATAAATTTAAACTTTATTTTTCAATATCTTATGCTCAATGAGAACACCCTGACCCTGTATGTATTTTCCGGGGAAAACAGCCTTAATATTCAAATCCATAATTGTTGTTATATTTTTTTAAAAATTGGTAAATAAATTTAAACTTTATTTTTCAATATCTTATGCTCAATTCATGACAAAATCTGCATCTGGCCACGTAAATCTGTTATTTCACCAGCTAAAATACAATATTTTTATTTTCAAATATATCAACCTGATTTTTTTAATGGAATTTATGCCATCCAATTGTTAATCACTAATTGCCATTCATCAATAAAAAAATGACACAGATAAACTTTTTCTCACGAAATTTGCCTCATGGAACAAAACAATCTCATTCGCATCAGCAATGCTTCGGAAAACAATCTGAAATCGGTTAGTATTGATATTCCTAAGAATAAACTGATACTGGTTACCGGTGTATCTGGCTCGGGAAAGTCCTCTTTGGTGTACGATGTGATCTATCGTGAAGCCGAAAATCGCTATCTCGGTTCTTTTTCTTCTTATGCATTACAATGGATGGGCAAGATGAGACGCCCGGCTGTGGAGAGCATCCATGGATTGCAGCCTGCCATTGCCATTGACCAGAAGTCGCTGGTGCGAAATCCCCGTTCTACTGCCGGAACCATTACCGGACTTTACGATATGCTTCGCCTGCTTTTTGCCCGTTTGGGGAAAACAGAGAATGCACATGATTTTAAGATAGAAAGGAGTCTTTTCTCCTTTAATTCTCCTGCCGGTGCATGTCCGGTATGCAGTGGTTTGGGTGTGGAAGACCGTCTGGATCCGGAACTGATCGTTGCCGACGAAAATAAGAGTCTTCGCCAGGGTTGCATGGTGATAACGGCTCCCAACGGCTACATTATTTATTCACAGGTTACAATGGATGTTTTGGATCAGGTTTGCCATGCCGAGGGTTTCTCTGCCGATATTCCATGGAAAGATCTTACGCCGGAACAGAGAAACATTATTTGGTATGGTAGCGACAAAATTGAGATACCTTACGGAAAACATACCCTTGAGTCGCGTATGCGGTGGACTGGCATTACTGCAAAACCTCGCGAAACCGGCTATTACAAAGGTATCCTTCCGGTGATGGAAACCATCCTTAAACGCGACCGGAACAAAAACATACTGCGTTTTGTGCGTTCGGTAAAATGTAATGCCTGCCACGGAACCCGGCTGAATGATAACGCCCTTTCGGTAAAGATTCATGGCTATTCCATTGCCGATCTTGCTGCTTTGCAATTGGATGAGTTGCAGCAGGTGCTCAACGAATTAGTTTTTAATGAACAGGAGAAACAAGTGGCCTGGCCGGTAATTTATCAGATGAACAAGATAATAGATTTGCTGAAAAGGCTGGGATTGGAATATCTTTCCCTTGACCGTGAGTCAACAACTTTGTCGGGTGGCGAAGCCCAGCGTCTTCGACTGGCTACCCAGGCTGGGACTGGCTTATCGGGTTTGCTTTATATTTTTGATGAGCCTTCTATCGGTTTGCATCCCCACGATACCAATCGTTTGATAGAAGTGCTGGAAGGACTTCGCGATAAGGGTAATACGGTGATGGTGGTGGAACATGAGGAAGCTTTCATCCAACATGCCGACTGGCTGATTGACATCGGTCCTGCTGCCGGCGATGATGGCGGTCAGGTGCTATTAAATCTTCCGGCAACGGAAATAAATAACCTTCCTGAATCAGAAATACACAAAAGCCGTACGTTGTCTTTTTATAAAGGTTTGGAAAAGATAAAAATACCAGCCAAACGCCGCCAGGGAAATGGTTGGCTCGAAATAAAAGGTGCGGAAGAAAACAACCTGAAAAATATCGATGTGCGTTTTTTACTGGAAGCGCTGAATGTAGTTTCCGGAGTTTCAGGGGCTGGTAAATCTACACTTACCGTAAAAATTCTTGGAAATTTTCTGCGTAATAAGTTACACGGAACTAGGGAACTTCCCGGAAAATTCCGTTCTATTACCGGCTGGGAAAATATTTCCAAGGTAATTACCATTGACCAGTCGCCTATCGGGCGTACGCCACGAAGTAATCCGGCAACCTATACTGGTATGTTCGATTACATTCGCGACCTTTTTGCTTCTCTGCCGGAGGCTAAAGCCAAAAATCTGGGAAAAGGGATGTTTTCTTTTAATACTACAGGCGGAAGATGTGAAAGCTGCCAGGGAGCAGGCTATCAGGAAGTAGGGATGCACTTTATGGGCAATGTGGAGATACTTTGTGAAGAATGCAATGGACGGCGTTTTGGCAACGACACTCTTGCTGTTGGCTATAAAGGGAAAAATATTTCGGAGATTCTCGATATGTCAGTGTCCGAAGCCTGTAATTTTTTTACTGACCAGCCGAAGATTTTCCGTTATGTCAAAACAATGGATGCTCTTGGGTTGGGCTACTTACGCTTGGGCCAGCGTTCGTCCACGCTTAGTGGTGGCGAGGCGCAACGGATTAAACTGGCTTCTGAATTGGCCAGGCCGCAGTCGGCGCATACACTTTATATTCTCGACGAACCTACCACCGGACTACACCAGGCAGATGTGAGCCGTTTGTTGCAGGCTCTACATGCTCTTGCCGACCAGCATAATACAGTCATTTTGATTGAACATCATCTTGGAATGATAGCTGCTGCCGATCATGTAATAGATTTAGGTCCCGGTAGTGGTAGAAAAGGCGGCACTGTAGTTGTTTCCGGGACACCGGATGAAGTTGCAGCCTGCAACAAGTCTTTAACGGGTCAGGCTTTAAAACGATACTTTTCTCCTCCGTTGTCACCTGTTTTTTCTGATAAAAAAAGAAAAGAGCCGGCTTTGGAGCAGTTGAAGTTTACCGGCATTACCACCCATAATCTTCAGCATATTGATATTACCATTCCTCATAACAAGATTACGGTACTTACCGGCGTTTCGGGGAGCGGAAAATCATCCTTTGCCTTCGACACCCTCTTTGCCGAAAGCCAGAACCGCTTTATGGAAAGTTTTTCTCCTTACCTGCGTTCGCAGATGGGAATGCAAAACAAGGCTGATTTTGAAGAAGTGTCGGGATTAACACCCGTTATTGCCATTGGCCAGCGGGAATTGCATGTTAATCCTCGTTCTACGGTAGGCACTCTTACAGGTATTTATGATCTTTATCGTTTGCTGTATTCAAGAGTAGCCAAAACTGTTGAAGGAGAAAGTGCCGGTTTATCGTCTATGTTTTCATTTAATCATCAATCCGGTGCCTGTAAGTGTTGTGGAGGGCTTGGCGTAAAAATCGTTTGCGATCCGGCGTCTTTGATTACACATCCGGAGAAATCTATTGTAGATGGTGCAATGGACGGTACCAAAACCGGCAAGTTTTATGGTGATCCTTACGGACAATATATTGCAACACTTCAAACCGTTGGCCGGAAATTTGGTTATGATTTTTCCAAAGCATGGAATATACTTTCGGAAAAGGAAAAACAGGTTGCTTTGTATGGTACCGGAGAAGAGGAGTATGAAATTACATGGAATTTCAAGCGGAACAATACTACCGGGGAGCATCATTTTGAAGGTAAATGGCCGGGATTTACCACTTTGGTGGAAGAAGAATATGATCGCAAACATGCCGATCATCGCGGGCAAAGCATGCTTTCGCTGATGAAAGAAGTGAATTGCCCGGAATGCAATGGCGCAAGGTTGCAGAGAGAGTCTCTTCGGTTTATTCTTGATGGAATTAATATTGCTGAATTAGCTTCTTATCCGGTGGAAGAAGCTCTTACTTTTTTCCATCATCTTCCTTCCCATTTGCAGGGTTCGCAAAAGCAACTTTCTCAAACTCTTTGCCGGGAAGTTATTCGCAGACTGGAAAATCTTCAATCCCTTGGATTATCTTACATTAGCATGCGCCGTAGTGCTCATTCTCTTTCGGGCGGGGAAGCCCAGCGGGTACGTCTTGCCGCCCAGCTTGGCAACGGGCTTACCGGCATCACTTATGTTTTGGACGAACCGACGGTAGGTTTACATCCTTCGGATGTTTCGCAACTGATGAAGATTATCCGTCAGTTGCAGCAGTTAGGAAATACCATCGTCATCGTTGAACATAATAAAGAAGTTATTCTTGCCGCTGATCATGTTATTGAACTTGGACCCGATGCCGGACGAAATGGTGGAAAAATCGTTGCCGAAGGCAGCCCCGAAATGATTAGAATTCATCCGGATTCGGTTTCTGCAAAATATCTTAACGAAAAAATATCCTTGAAAGCTGGCACATCAGCAAGTTTGCAGCCTGGCATCGTTATCCGCAAAGCCAGTGCCAATAATCTGAAAAATACAGATGTGGAAATTCCTTCCGGGGGGATGATTGTGATAACCGGCGTTTCCGGCAGTGGAAAATCCACCCTTGTTTACGATGTTTTGTATGCTTCAAAAGAGAAAAACAGAGCCTGCGGATGTGCTTCGGTGGAAGGGCTGGAACGTTTTCAGCGTGTTGTAGCGGTACGGCAGAAGTCGCAAATTTCTTCTTCCACAGGAACTCCCGCAACCTATGCCGGTATTTTTGACCATATTCGTGATGTTTTTGCGGCTACCGACGATGCCAAACGACTTTCTTTACGGAAAAACCATTTTTCGTTTACCGAAAAAGCCGGCTGGTGCGAAACCTGTCAGGGGAAAGGAAAGGTAAAAGTTAGCATGGATTTTCTTTCGGATGTATGGCGGGTGTGCGACGATTGTCAGGGTAGCCGTTACCGTGCCGAAGTGCTTTCCTGTCTTTATCACGACAAAAACATTGCACAGGTGCTAGAAATGACCATGCAGGAAGCGGCAGATTTTTTCGCCGGGCATAAAACGCTGACTGCACAGTTTGTCATGCTTCAAAAGGTGGGATTGGGCTATCTCCAGCTTGGGCAGGCACTGGATACCCTTTCCGGAGGAGAAACCCAACGGCTTACCCTTGCCACCGAACTAATGAAAACAGCTAAAGGATATTCACTATATTTGCTCGATGAACCTTCTACCGGGCTGCATTTCCGTGATGTAGAATACCTGCTTGCCCTTTTCAGGGAGTTAGTTGCCAAAGGACATACTCTTATTGTTATCGAGCATGATCCGCAAATTATTTTGCAAGCTGATTATGTGATTGACCTGGGACCCGGTGGTGGTAACAACGGCGGATACCTGATTGCACAGGGCGGGGTGGAAGATATTATTGCCTGTGAACAAAGCCTTACCGGAAGTTTTTTAAAGAATCGATAAGCTGGGTTTTTAGCAAATATTCCATGAAATTATCCGAATATTCGCATTCCTAAACCTCCATTATTCTTCTTATCCATAAAAACTTCTTTTTTGTATATGGAGGATATTTCAGGTTAGGCTCCAGCCAAAATGGTTTCTCAAGAATACTCTTAAAATGAGAAAATGTAATAAATCCGGCTTTGCCATGATAGCTTCCAATGCCACTGTTTCCAATACCTCCAAAAGGGAGATTATTATTCGAAATATGCATAATGGCATCGTTAACGGCTCCTCCGCCAAACGATATTTCTTTTAATAATTTATTTTTAATTTCTTTGTCGTTAGTAAAAATATAACATGCCAACGGTTTGGGCCTGGATTTGATTTTAACGATGGCTTCGTCGATATCGGAATATGAAATGACAGGTAAGATAGGACCGAATATTTCATCTGCCATTACTTTGTCGCTGAAGGTTACATCAGTTAACAGGGTAGGGGCAATGTACCGTTTTTGAAGGTCTGTTTTTCCACCATAGTATATTTTCTTTTCATCAATCAGTTCGGTTAAACGATGGAAGTTTTGTTCGTTTATAATCTGAACATAATTGTTGTTGTCGAATGAATAGTCAAACTTTTTTATGTAGTCTTTCAGTTGCAGAAGAAATTCATTTTTAACCGCTTCATCAACCAAAACATAATCAGGAGCAATACAGGTTTGACCAGAATTTAAGAATTTTGCCCAAACTATTCTCTTTGCTGAATCTTTTAAATTGCAGCTTCGGGTAACTATCACCGGACTTTTTCCACCCAATTCAAGTGTAACCGGAGTCAGATTTTTTGCCGCTGCCTGATAGATAATTTTACCAACCTGGGTACTTCCGGTAAAGAAAATCTTGTCTAATTTCTGATCAAGGAGTGCGGTAGTTTCTGATATTCCACCTTCTACAACCATCATTAGTTCGGAAGGAAAATTCTCATTGATCAACTTTGCCAATACTGCACTGGTGGCAGACGGGATTTCACTTGGCTTCAAAATGACGGTATTACCTGATGCTATGGCCGACACTAAAGGTACAAGGGATAGCTGGTAAGGATAGTTCCACGCGCCTATGATTAAACATACACCAAATGGTTCTGGAATGATATAACTTCGTGCCGGCAGGTTTACCAGATTAGTTTTTACCCTCTTTTGTTTCGCCCACCGGGGTAACTTTTTTATAAATTCATCAATCTCATGGTATATAAAACTCAGTTCTGTGGAATAGGTGTCAAACTCTGATTTTTTGAAATCATTATAGATTGCTTCGTATAAAACCTTTTCCCGGGATTTTATGACCAATTTGAGTTTTTTTAATTGCTCAATTCTAAAACCGATATCCTTGGTTTGGTTAGAATTGAAATAATCGGTCTGTTTTTTTATAATTTCCTGATAATTCATCGTGTTTCTGCTTTGTATAATCTATAACAACACCAGATAATGAAAGTTCAGCCGGGGTATAATTAAATTTATCATCCGATTAGATTAAAAATTCCAAACCATGTTCAGCAATTCAAGTTTATTTTCGAATACCGGTATTCATCCCAAATCGAATTTTTCTTAACGATAGCTTTCTTAAATATAGCATCTCTTTCATACCCGCATTTTTCCAGTACATGCATCGATGCATTATTGTATTCAAATACTCCGGCATGAATTCTTACTAATCCCAAATCTTTAAAACCATATTCCGTTATCAGATTTATTGCAATTGTAGCAATGCCTTTATTCCAATAAGGTTCTCCGATAAAATATCCGATTTCAGCCGATTTCCGGTATACATCTTGTCCGGGCATCAACCCAACATTTCCAACATGTTCCCCGTTATATTCAATGGCAAAAGTTGTAATCGGATTTTGATTCATGCAATTTTTAATAAAAGTTTTAGCGTCGTTCAGCGTGTAGGGATGAGGAAAACCATCACGCAAATTTTGACTTATTTTTTCGTTGTTAGCTAATTCTGCCATCCTTTGGGCATCATTTTCTGTAAAACTTCTAAGTTTTACGTTTCCGGATATTAAGTTCATGCTTATTTCTTTTATTATGCGATAATTTGATGATCTTTTATGTTATGTTTATTAAACTTATCCGTTGTAATCAGGTTAATCCCTTTATTAATATCGTATCACAGTCCGCAGCTTTTAATCTGTGTTTTAATATATCCTGATAATCCTTTGAATTATACCATTCGTCAAAATCATTTTTATTATTAAATCTGATCAGTACCGTACGTGTATAATTCCAACTACCTTCTACTATCTGTGGGTTATTGTCAACCGATAAATATTCTCCTTTGTATTTTCTGAAAATATCATCAGCATTATCAAGATATTTTTGATATTCAATTTCATCTTTAATCCTAATCTGGGCAATAAAATAATAACTCATGGGTTTAATTTATAATTTTAATGTCAAGGAAAAATCTCTTAATAGTTAATTCCTGTGTTAATTATCATGAAAAGCAGACATTATAACTTAGATACTTTAACACTTTTCGATTTTTGTCCATCTATGTTGATTATTGTCTGTTTTATTGTCATTAATTTAATACTAAAATCGCAGCCAAAACTAAATTGGCTCCAAATGCCATTCCCCAATTACTCCAGACTTTACCCTGTTTTATTTTCTTTGCTTTTGTAGTGTAGCTTTTATGATAAATCGGTTTCTTTATTAATACTTCATTGGGATAATTTAAATTAAGATCTTTTGGCTTTGTGGAAGAACAAGCGATGGCCGGTATTAATCCTGCAAGAGGGGATAACAATCCTACAATTAATGTTCCCGTAGCCGCAGGTTTATATCCGTCGTAATATTTAATTGCATCTGTTTGTCCCTTCACAAAAAGTTCCTCTTCTGTTAAATTTAAAAAAGATATATCTCCGGTTTTTTTCTCTTCATTAAACAGATCTTTTGTTCCGTTTTCATAAAGAATCATCGATACATCCGAATTTGAAATGATATACGTTGGACCGTTCTTATTGTCAAACTTTTTATATTTTATTTCCGTTTGTCCAACTTCCAATATTTTGGCTTTAATATTTTCGCCCGTTTTTTTTGTTATCACATCCTGGGAATAACAAAGGGTTATGGTAAAAAGAATAGATAATGTAGTAAGGATGATTTTCTTCATTGTACTAAGGTTATTTTTCTGTTAAAAATTTTATTTGATCTGTTATTAGCTGTCAGGGTTATATTTTTGTGGCGACTTCAAGTCTGTTAAAATCCGGATCAAGCGTTTCGAATTCATAATAACCATCCCCGGTTATTCTTGGTCCATTTATTATTTTATAACCATCGCCTAAAAGTCGCTTTGCTTTTTTGTCAACTTCTTCTTTTGTATCCACGCCAAAAGCCAGATGAGTTATTCCTTTATATATTGCCGTTGATAAATCGCTTGTATTATTCTTAATATCGGGTATAGTCATAATTTCAAGTCTTGTGCCTGATTTGAAAGTCAGAAAATAGCTGTTGAATTGTTTTTTTTCATTCGTATACTTCTTATTTGGAATTCCACCAAAATAGTTCATGTAATAATCTTTCAGTGTTTCTAATTTATCTGTCCAAATTGCAACGTGATCTAATATCATTTTAATGAGTTTTTATAAATAATAATTCTAAGCCTTCTTCAAATTGTTTTCGACATTTGGCCGTAAATATTAATCTATTACTATCCTTTTTATTTCTGATTTATCATTATAGCTCAGTTTCACAATATAAATTCCTTTTTCAAGATTGCTTACATTAAGTTGTGTTTCTTTTTGTTTTATCTGTTGTTGCAATAATAATTGTCCATTAGTATTATAAATTGAAACTGCTAATTTATCTTTTAATATATTTGATTGTCTTATTGTGATAGTAATCCTATTCTTTGCCGGATTTGGAAATAAATTAAACAAAGAAGAATTATTATTTTCTGCTATGCCAGTATTTATATCTATAGTATTTTTTTGAATTAACCAGTTTTGGGGATCAAATTCGATGGATGTAATAGTTTCTGGAAAAGGTATTTTATATGTTTCATTATTTAAATCCTGAAACAATCGTATAGTTGTATTACCAACTATGAAATTTATTTTTAAATCAAAATGTGTTTTAAATAATGTTGTTATTGAAGTTGATGTTGTCTGATTTGATATTATTGTTAGCGTATCGCTATTTTGGCTCCAAGAAATATTAAATGTCGGATAACCTTGCCCGTAATACCATTGATTAAAAAAGTCTGTGAAATCCATTCCGGTGGTTGTTTCAGCAACTTGTTTGAAATCATTAGCTGTTGCAACCGAATACGCGTATGTGGACAGAAAATTTCTTAATACAGCAAAGAATAATGAATCATTATTAATCTCATACCGCATTATATGCAATATTGATGAACCTTTTTTATACTGTAGCCTGTAATCCAAAATATTATTTTCATCAAAGACTAAGGAGTCAGGAACATATACACTTCCTCCGGGAAGTGACATTACCGCAGTATGAGCATTTTGTATCCAATAATCAGCTTTTGTTTGCGATTCAAGATTTTGTAAGGCGATATATTCTATATACGATGCAAATCCTTCATTAAGCCAGATATAATTCCATTTAGCACAGGTAACATAATCTCCAAACCATTGATGTCCGAGTTCATGTGCAACATACCAAAAATAATAAGGACCACCATAAGGCATTGATGTAGTATCCATAGCTTGATAACCAATGGTACACATAGTCTGATGTTCCATAGCTCCAAGAGAAGATCCAATAACACAATACCCATATTTTTCATCTTTAAAAGGATAACTACAGAAAAGTTCTGAATATAGAGAAATGAGTGCTTTTGTTTTGTTAATAGCTTTTAAATGCAATTGATATATGGGAGAATTTACAAATAATAGATTTTGCAAAAGCACAGAATCTTGTCCTAATGAAAGTGGAGCATAGGTCGTATATTCATCCAATGGGCCTACGGTGAAAGATATCAGATAAAAAGCAATCGGATGTTTCGTTTCCCATTTATATTTTACTTTTCCATTAGGTAAAATTTCAATTGCTTTTATTAAACCATTAGATCCTGATTTATTAGTTGAATCAGTGGTAATATAAAAAATTACAGAATCAGCCTTGTCTGCCAAATCTTGTTTGCATGGCCACCAAATTTTTGACCATATGGGTTCTGAAAGCGTATATACATGTTTTTTTCTGCAGTACGTATCCAAATTAATTCCGTTATAATTTGTAGAATTATTTGCTTTTCCATTTCCATGATAATAAATTTGAATTGAAAAGGGTTGACCTTGTGGAATAATTGTTGCTAAAGGAATAAATACCAGATTATCATGATGCTCAAATGTACCCGATATTCCATTAATGAAAACTGAATCAACTGTCATATACGTTTGACCAGCGACAAGGGTATCAATAAGGTCAACGACGAATGTATCGAGACTGGCTGTTGTTACATTCGCATTTATTATTACATTTCCACTGATCGCTGTAGATAAATTACTAATTTGCAAGTCTAAAATATATTGTTTTACATCGTATTTGCTTTCTAAATTATTTTGAGAAAAAACAAATTGATTAATCAGGATTAAAAATGTTACTAGGAAAATCAATATTTTTTTCATGTTTCATTATTTTATTTTATTTATTTGCCCATAATATTTATATAACCATTATTATGGTAGTTATTTTTTATTATCATACACAAAGATATTACAAATATTAAATATCCAAATAACCAAATCATTTTTTTTTGATTTTTATATTTACATCATTTTTTATTGTATACCCCAATCTTATTTAATAATCTATTCCAAAATCTTAAATCTGCAATCCCAAATCTTAAATTAACCTATTCCTGCTGTGTATCATTAGTCTGTTTGGTGTTTCTGTAACGGGTTTTATAAATAATTCCCCATTGGCTGCATTGCAGCCGGCGTGCTGCGCGTTCACTCTTGCGGAAATAGAATTGCACCTCATCCCATAATTCGGTAATCAGCTCATCAGCTTCGGCATGAAGCTTTCTGATTTTCTTTTGTTCCTTTACCAAATCCATCTTCCTTTCCGATTGAAGTTTTTGGATATTTTTAAAGTTATCCAACACTGTTTTTACTTCCTCAACCGAAGGCATGGATAGCGGGAGTCCTCCCTGTGCCACACGGACTGCTTCACCGTCTATAATTAATGCTCCCCAATGCAGAATATCACGTTCTGAAATCATCAGGGGAATATTGTTATTTCCGGCATTGAGTCCATAAAGATTACGATCGGATGATTTGAAAATACCACGTTTAATACCATTTTTTAAACCATGGAAATAATGGGAAATGATTTTCTTTGCCGCCTTTTTGAGTACCTTTTTTTGTCCTGTAACATTATTACATGCCGAAATGACAAGGTTGCGACGATTATATGCCGTAATAAAGGCAGGAGCAAAGACAAAAAGATGATCAAGTGTAGCCGGAAGAAAAATTTTACGGGCTTCTTCATTTGTTTTGCCTTCCGGGGTAAATATAAGTCCATACATACGAACGAATACATTGTTTCGCTCCTTATCGCTATTGGGATGGTAAACATAGTGCATAAAAAACTCCTTCCTTTTTTAATATTTTTACATTCGATTAGTTGTTAGGTAGTTTCTGTGCAACAAATATATAAAAAAATAAATAAAATGGACTTAGAAAAATTATAAAATTTCAAAGAAATTAAATCACATAAAAAATAGATATTCAAAAAATAAATTTTAATAAATCATAATACTTTAGTTTGGATAGAATAAGAAAATAAGTACTGGTTTATTAATGGTAAAGAATATGGAATAAAAAAATTATATTACCATTGCTTTTTAAAAAATATCTGCTTGAAAAATATTCATATTCATTGTACTACATAAAAGACCAGATAAAAAATATTTCATAACCTTTGTATTATATAAAATGCCTGTTTAGAAAAAATTCATAGCTTTTGTACTTTATAAAATACCTGTTTAAAAATAATTTATACTATTTGTACTTTACAAAATGCCAAATTATGAAATATCCATAACATTTGTACTTTATAAAACGCCTGATTAGAAATAATTCATGACTTTTGTACTTTATAAAATGCCTGTTTAAAAAAAATCTATAACTTTTGTACTATAAAAAATATCAGCATATAAAAATATTCTCACCCTGTAATTACATAGAAACCCAATGTAATCCGATAACATCAATTTTATTGATATCCGTTTCAGGTTTTAAATTTATAATACCACACTTTACATCAGACAATGACAGATTCTGATGCTTACAGGCATCGGATTAAAGAAAAAGCTTATTTATTTTTGTAAAAATTATCCCTTATTTACCCAAAACTTCACGGATAGGCGTGCCGATGCAGGCACTGGGAAATTTAGTGTGCAGTATAATAGCCAATGTAGCTGCAATGTCAGTTACATCGTGATGAATTGTGCTTTCACCGCTTTTAATTCCTGCACCATACCATATCAGCGGGATATTTGTATCGTAAGTATATGCCGAACCGTGTGTGGAACCAAATTTCATGTTGTCTATCCAGCCGGGTTCAAGCACAACGGCTATATCGCCCGAACGTTTATAGTAAAAACCTTTTTGTACCCGTGAAGCAATATCCTGTGTAAATTCCTGCCCGTCGAGTTGATTTTCGGTATATACCTGTGCAATGGCTTTTTGTCCGCGCAGAAAATCGGCTAAAAGATTTTGCACCTGAACAAGGTTTAATCCTTTATCGGCAATCAACTGACGATTGAGGTAGAACTGATCGCTGCTCACAACATCAATCCATTTTCCATCGCCTAATCTTTGGTTAAGATAAGCTTCGGCTGTTTTTTTCAACTCGTCGAAAGAAAGACTACCCCCCGGAATGTTATTATCGGTAAGATATTTTGGAACTTCAGCCATGGCATGATCGGCGGTAAGGAAAAGAACATAATTGCCTTTGCCTATTTTTTTATCCAAAGCATCAAGTAAACGGGCAATATCACGGTCGAGGCGCAGGTAAGTATCATTAATTTCTTTGGATAACGGACCAAATGCATGTCCCACATAATCGGTACTCGAAAAACTGATAGCCAGGAAATCGCTGCATGTATTTTTGCCAAAATCTGCATGTTCGATGGCATCAATAGCAAAGTCGGCCAGCAAACTATTGCCAAAAGGCGTCGAAAAAAGCATACGGCAACTGGATGGATTTGATGCGCTAAGTTTTTTCAGATCGTAAGGAAATACAGGTCTGTCCTTACCTTTGAATATGGATTCATAATCGTTATCATCGGGAACCGAATATGGATAAGCGTCGTCGGGAAGAAGCGGTTCCCATACCTGATTCATATAGTTTGCAGAATGTTTTTGGGCATTAAAGTCGTTTACCCAGTCAGGCAATGATTTCATGTAAAAAGTACTCGAAACAAAATTGCCGGAACCTTCATCAAACCAGAAAGCACCATCAGCCATGTGTCCGGCAGGCAAAACGGCTGCACGATCCTTTAGCGAAATAGCGATAACCTTTGCTTTATGATTGGTAGATATTTCCAGTTCATCGCAAATGTTCGTTGCTAAAAGTTTACGGGGCGAAATTCCGCGTTTATCCAATTCGCTGCCTATGGTTTGTTCGGTACTGTCGCTTACACAATTCTGAAATTTTTTAGTCTCACGATCGTACCAGTCGTTGGACACAATACCATGATAGCGTGGAGTTGTTCCTGAATAAACAGAGGCATGACCGGGTCCCGTATAGGTCGGAACATAGTTCATATGCGTATTACGGCAGAAAAAACCTTCACGCATCAACCGTCGGAAACCATTGTTGCCAAACTGATCGTAGAATCGGAAAAGATATTCGGGTCTCATCTGATCCACAACGATGCCAACAACAAGTTTGGGTTGTTCAATTTTTTGTGACCATGCCGGTATCAGAATTCCAAGAAGTATAACTAAGAAAAATAATCGCTTCATTATAATATGGTTTTTAAAATTTATTTTTATTATTCCGACCTGACAGCGTCCGAAGGACCTGTCAGCGTCAAATCTTATTTTTTCCCAACGCTGTCAGGTCCTTCGGACGCTGTCAGGTCGGTTGATGTTAAGAAATTTTTCAATTTGTTCTATTTCAATTTTTCCTTCATGACAATATTTAAAGTTTCCAACATCATCGAACCATCCGATAACTGAATCTCGTTGCAACTTTGTAGATTTTACAGAGATACAGCTCAGGTACGACGACCAGGAATATTCCACCGGATGCTGACAAAAATTATGGTGAACAGGATTGTTATGGATATAAATGACAATTTGTTTCAGATACGATTGAGTATTGATTTGTTTTCGTTTAAATGGCCGTTCAAACAAGTTCCCGCGACGTTGGTATTGTTTGTTAATATATTTGGTGTAAGCATTAAAAAGATGTGAAAAATGAAGATGTGGTTGGGGTTTTTTATTTTTCACGACGCTGTCAGGTCCTTCGGACGCTGACAGGTCGTTTAAATTGATTGTTTCCCATTTTATTTCTTCAAACCTGACAGCGTCGTTAGACCTGTCAGCGTTTGAATATTTGTAAACCATATTCTCTTTTATCCTTGTCAACAGGTGAAAATGATTTTTCATCAGCACCCAGGCAAAAGTTTCAGCTACCGGATCAATATATTTTTCATACAAATGAAGAAAATAGTTATAGTCATCCGTTTCTCTGAATAAATCCTGATCATCTATTCCATGATTATAGATGTGGAAATAATTGCCCTCGGTAAGTAATTCTAATGATTGCATAATTTATTACCTGATTCTGACCTGACAGCGTCCGAAGGACCTGTCAGCGTCAAACTTTTACTTATTTTTTCTCAACGCTGTCAGGTCCTTCGGACGCTGACAGGTTGGTTGAGAATTCAATTCCAAAAGTAAAAATTATTTTAACAAGCCAGATTAATTCAATGTTATATTCCATTGTTTCCATTTTTACAGAAAGATGTGTAGTTATAAATGTTTTCTTTTCTTCATTCAGAAAAATATTTGAACTACTGATTTGAAGAGTATATTTGCAAAAAATAAGATAACATGCGCACTTTTTTGAAAACTGTCGTTTTTTTAGGGTGTTATTTTCTGATTCATAACTTATCAGATCCTTTATTTTCACAAGATTTAGCCAATGTGATGAAAAAGGATATTTCTTCCGGCTGGCAATTCCGTCAGGTGGGGGGAATACAATGGAACAAAGCTTCCGTACCCGGCTGTATTCATCTTGATTTATTGAATAATCATTCGATAAAAGATCCTTATTTCGGTAACAACGAAACCGAATTACAATGGATAGAAAATAAAGATTGGGAATATCAAACCTATTTTGATGTCGATTCTATTTTATTGAGTAAAAAACATATTTCATTGGTATTTGAAGGACTCGATACCTATGCCAAGGTTTATCTCAATGGTTATTTTTTACTTGATGCCGATAATATGTTCCGAAGCTGGGAAGCCGATTGTAAAAAATACCTGAAAAAAGGCAAAAATCAGTTGTTTATCCGTTTTGCTTCTTCCGTTCGTATTGGAAAGGAAAAAACCATTAAATATCCACAGAGTCTACCTGGTGGTGTGGGCGTTTTTACACGTAAAGCTGCCTATCAGTTTGGCTGGGACTGGGGACCACGTTTTGTTACCTGCGGTATAAATAAACCGGTTTATCTGAGAGCATGGGACAGGACGAGAATTAAAAATATTAATGTTATTCAGCATAGCGTTAATGAAAAAAAAGCAGAATATTCGGCAGTGTTCAGTCTCGGACAACCGCTTCCTCAGCAAATCATCCTTTCCGTGAAGGATAATACTCATGGATTGCTTCTTGCTGAAAAGGTAGTAAATCCTGTTAAAGATGAAAGTCAGTCCCGGCTTGACTTCACCATTAATAATCCAAAGCTATGGTGGACTAATGGTTTGGGCAAACCTTATCTTTATCATTTATCCTTTGAAATTAAAAGCACTGATAATCGTTTTCTCGATTCTCTCGGCATGAATATAGGTGTACGCACTATTGAATTGGTTCAGGATACGGATTCGGTAGGCCGAAGTTTTTATTTTAAACTAAATGGCGTACCAGTATTTATGAAAGGAGCCAATTACATTCCGCCGGATAATTTTCTGCCACGCGTTATGGATGATAATTATTCGGAAATTATTGCTGCGGCAAAAGAAGCGAACATGAATATGCTTCGTGTATGGGGTGGGGGAAGTTATGAAAAAGATAAATTTTATGATTTGTGCGACGAAAATGGCATTCTCGTATGGCAGGATTTCATGTTTGCCTGTGCAATGTATCCCGAAGGCAACGATTTTATTGAAAATATAAAAGAAGAGGCCATTCAGAATATTATACGTTTGCGAAACCATGCCTGTTTGGCGTTATGGTGTGGAAATAATGAGATAGACGAAGGTTGGCATAACTGGGGTTGGCAAAAACAATACCACTATTCGGCTAATGATTCAGCAGCCATATGGAATAATTATGTGAAGATATTTCAAGAGATGCTTCCGGGACTTGTGTCGGAACTTGATTCAGCTAAACCTTATGTTTCCTCGTCGCCTCAGATAGGTTGGGGACGTAGCGAAAGCATGACTCAGGGTGATTCGCATTACTGGGGCGTTTGGTGGGGCGCGCAACCTTTTGAAATCTTTAAGGAAAAAGTACCGCGTTTTATGAGTGAATTCGGTTTCCAATCTTTTCCCGACCGCAAGACCATCACCGCTGTTACCACTCCCGATCAGCGTTATCTTTATTCCGATGTTCTGAAAACACATCAAAAGCATCCTACCGGTTTTGAACTTATACGCCAGTATATGGAACGGAATTATCATATTCCCGACAGTCTGAATGATTACATTTATGTTAGCCAGTTGTTACAAGCCGAAGGTATAACTTTGGCTATTGAAGCCCAGCGACGGGCAAAACCATATTGTATGGGTAGTCTTTACTGGCAACTTAATGATTGCTGGCCTGTAGTTTCATGGTCGGGATTAGATTATTACGGTCGCCGGAAGGCTTTGCATTATTTTGCCAGAAAAGTTTTTAGTCCTTTACTCATTTCAGTTACTGAAGATAAAGGCCGGATGAAAATATTCCTTGTTTCCGATAAGCTTCATCCGCTCACAGGAAATCTGCAACTCCGGTTAACCGATTTCGATGGAAATGTGATAAAAGATACTCTTTACCAAACGGAAATTTCTTCCAATACCAGCCAGTGTGTTTATGATTATGATCTTGATAAATTAACCGGGAAATTGGATAAACGGAAGATTTTAATGGAATCTCTTTTCTTTACAAACGATACTCTTGCTGCCCGTAACCTGCATTTTTTTGTGTCTCCTAAAGAACTTAGTTTACCCGATTCAAAAGTGAATTATATCATTAATCCTTCCAATGATGGCTTTATGGTAACATTAACCACTAATAAATTAGCTAAAAATATCTTTCTCGATTTTGATGGTGCCGATGGTTTCTTTTCTGATAATTATTTCGATATGGTAGCGGGCGATAAAATGGTGATTTATTTTCACACGAAAAATCACCAACCTGTAAATCCGGTTTTAGTAAATAAAAATAGTCTGAAAATAATTACACTCAAAGATACATATTCAGCAAAAAAAAGTAGTAAGCTGTAATTGCTGTTATTTTAAGCAAGGTATTTCCATTTTCTAAACAAAATTTTCGTTTATATTTGTATCGGAAAAAGACAAGAAAGTTATTAATGTTTAAATTTTTCTGATGATCACAGGAGTTAAAATTATTTCGGGAGGCCAAACGGGAGTAGATCGGGCAGCTCTTGACTTTGCACTTTCGCATGAATTTCCTTGTGGCGGGTATTGTCCCCAAAATCGTTTAGCTGAAGACGGAAGCATTCCGGAATATTATCCCCTTATCGAAACTGAAAGTACCGAATATGCCGTGCGCACTGAAATGAATGTTCAGATGGCCGACGGAGTTCTTATCATTTACGACGAGGCAATGGATAAAGGCACTTATCTGACATTGAAATGTGCAGAATTGTATAATAAACCTTATTTCCTCTTTGATATTTCAAAAGCCGAAAACCCTTTGTCAGTAAAAGAATGGCTCGAAGATGAAGAAATTGAAACACTAAATATTGCCGGATTGCGCGAAGGTTTTTCCGGTGGCATTTATGATATAACCTTGAAAATATTACACAGAATATTTATCGGATTGCCTTAATCATACGGTCTTTCCCTTGAAAATCCTGTTTTAGGATTATATCCCTGAACCCTTTTGATTTCAGAAGATCGCATACCTCATTGCCAAAATGTTCATTTATCTCAAAGAAAAGTTTTCCTCCGGATTTAAGATTTACAAGCGAAAAATCAGCGATGGCATCATAAAAGATTAAGGGATTATCATTAGTCACAAACAATGCAATGGATGGTTCATGATCAATTACATTGGCTTTCATCAGCGGCTTTTCCGATTGGCATACATAGGGTGGATTGCTGGCAATGATCTCATATTTTTGTGACGGTTTAAGATTTTTACCAAATAAAATATCGTTGTGAACAAATGCAATTTCCGTTTTATTTTGTACAGCATTCCGCCGGGCAACATTCAATGCTTCTTCCGAAACATCCATAGCTAAAACTTTTGCCATCGGAAGATTCTTTTTCAGGACAATTGCAATACATCCGCTTCCTGTACCAATATCGAGAATTGAGAATTCTTTATCATAACCCGATTTGGATTCATTAATTATCCAATGCACCAATTCCTCCGTTTCGGGACGTGGAATAAGCACGTTTTCGTTGACTTCAAAATCTAAACCATAAAAATAAGCTTTTCCGGTAATATACTGTATCGGACGAAAGGCTTTCAGTTGATTTACAGCATTTGTTATTTTTTGAAAAGCATTTTCCGGTAAGGGTTCATTAATTTTTAATTGGATATCGGTTACCGATAGTCCTGCATAAACATCAAACAATATTCGTATAAATCCCCTGATTTCTGTTTGGGGATATAGCGTTGCCAATTCGTCTTTTATAAAAGAAATGCAAGATGATATATCGTACTGAATTTTCATCGTAAATTTTCTTAGCAAAATAAGTGTTTTATCTTTTCCATTTTAAAAAAAGAAGTATTTTTATGTTTTGAAATTTAAAACTATGATCGATATCTTTTCAAAACTGGAAGAATTAAAAAAACTGAATAAATCTTTTACCCTTTGCATCATTACCGAAACCAAAGGTTCCACACCCCGAAAGGCTGGTTCAAGGATGATTGTTACTTCTACCAGGGAATTATATGGTACTATTGGCGGCGGAAGCATCGAAAAACAGGTGATTGATGAAGCATTTGAATTATTATCCCAGGATAAACCGGTAGTAAAACGTTATCAATTGGAGGAAGATCTTGGTATGCAATGCGGGGGAGAGATGACCGTGTATATGGAACCTTTCCATCAATCACCCAAACTTTATATTTTTGGTGCAGGTCATGTGGGCAGGGCCGTAGCCAAATTAGCAACTGAATTTGGTTTCAGGATTACCATATTCGACCAACGAAAGGAAATTTTCGATTCAATAAACCTTCCCGGTGCTACATTTATCAGTAAAGATTATTTTGAAGCTATACTTGAAACAGATTTTGACAGGAATACTTATATTGTGGTAACTACGCCTCAGCATACGTACGACGAACAGATTACGGGAATCGTTGCCGCAAAGCCTCACGCTTATGTTGGAATGATTGGAAGCAAAAAGAAGGTTGCTTATTTAAAAACCCGTTTTCTCGAAAACCATGTTCTGACACAGGACCAAATTGAAGATATTGATATGCCCATTGGTATTCCCTTTGCCGTTGAAACGCCCGAAGAAATTGCCGTGAGCATTATTGCCAAACTGATAGACGTTAAAAACACCGTAAAAAATGAGCCCAGTTAAGCATATTGTTAGGTTTGTCTTGGATAACCGCATCGTTGAAATTGATTTTAAAAATTCGGCTAACGGTTTGAAGCCAACGACAACGGTATTGAATTATCTCCGTTCGCTTTCCGATCATAAAGGGGTAAAAGAAGGTTGTGCCGAAGGTGACTGCGGAGCCTGTACGGTGGTTTTAGGCGAAGTAGTTAACGGAAAAATGCAATACAAAGCGGCTACTTCATGTCTTCTTTTCCTCCCGATGATTCATGGAAAGCAATTGATAACCATTGAAAATCTTGCATGTCAAAAAAACGGTAAACAAACATTGCATCCGGTACAGCAGGCCATCGTAGATTGTTATGGAACGCAATGTGGTTATTGTACACCCGGCGTTGTGATGTCAATGTTTGCGTTATATAAAAATCATTCCAATCCTTCGCGTGAAATAATAGAAGATGCATTAACGGGTAATCTTTGCCGTTGTACCGGATATCAATCCATCATCAATGCGGCTGAAATGGCTTGTAAAAATTCCGAAAAAGACCACTTTTCGGAATCAGAACCCAAAGTTATAGAGCTTCTAAATGAAATAAACTCCGATAAAAGATGGTTAGAAATACAAACTGCCGCCTGCCATTATTTTCAGCCATTAACGCTGAACCAGGCGCTTAAAATCCGCTTAAAATATCCTGAAGTTATTGTTATTAACGGAGCAACTGATACCGCTTTGCGGCAAACCAAAAAGCATGAATCCTTAAACTTGATACTTGATTTATCAAGAATTGCTCAGTTGTCTCATTTTTCCGACAATTCGGATCATTTACAGCTTAATTCCGGCATAAGCATCGAAAAACTTAAAACAATAAGTGCTGATTATTTTCCTTCGTTGTATCAAATGCTGAACGTTTTCGGTTCGTTGCAGATACGGAATATGGCTACTCTTGGAGGCAATATTTGTTCGGCTTCGCCCATAGGTGATATTTTGCCTGTTCTGATTGCTTATAAGGCTGAAGTTATTGTTTGCAATTTGCAGCAAATTCGTATCCTGAAATTTGAAGAATTTATTAAGGGCTATCGTCAAACGGATATTCAGAAAGATGAAATCCTTGTTGGAGTAGTTATTCCAAAATCCACCGAAGGATTGATCGTTAAATCATACAAAATATCCAAGCGCAAAAATTTAGACATTTCTACTGTTTCGGCTTGCTTTTCATTGAAATTAGACGCAAATCATGTCTCAGAAATTATTTTAGCTTTTGGCGGAGTAGCTGCTTTTACGAAAAGAGCCGTTAAAACGGAAAAATTTCTTACCGGGAAAAATTGGAACCAAACCATAGTGGAACAGGCAATGAGTATATTGTATAACGAATTTCAACCCATTGATGATGCACGGGCAAACGCAGATACACGAAAGATTATGGCAAGAAATTTATTATTAAAGTTTTTTTCAGAAACAAACAATGAACAGTCAAAATGAAACTACCGCTCGATAGCGCCATAAAACACGTAACCGGAGAATCGGTTTATATTAATGACATGCCAGTAAATGACCGTTTGTTGATTGGAAGGGTGGTTTATAGCAGTCAGGCTCATGCCCGAATCATAAGTGTTGACATCAGTAAAGCTAAAAAAGTTAGCGGTGTTCACTCAATATTGACATTTAAGGATATTCCGGGCATAAATCAAATGGGAGCCGTAATTAACGACGAACTCTGTCTGGCCGAAGATGAAGTGTTTTTTATCGGACAGGTTATTTGCCTCATCGCTGCCGAAAGTGAAGAAATAGCCATCGCTGCCGAAAAACTGATTACTATTAAATACCAGCCACTCGAAGCAATTTTAACCATCGAACAAGCCATGGAAAAAAATTCTGTGATTGCGCCACCTCACATCATGGAAACAGGAATGCCTGATAAAGCATTGGCTGAAGCAGAATATAAAATCGATGGAACTTTGCTTACCGGTGCTCAGGAACATTGGTATTTGGAAACTCAAACATGCCTTTGTGTCCCCGGTGAAGGAAATGAAATGAATGTTTACAGCTCCACACAGCATCCTTCCGAAACACAGGCTATCGTTGCCCAGGTATTGGGTATCCAGCGAAATGAAGTTGTGGTGGAAGTCCGCCGTATGGGAGGCGCTTTCGGCGGAAAAGAAACCCAGGGCAACCATACGGCTGCATGGACGGCATTATTGGCTAATGCTACCGGACGCCCGGTTAAAATACATTTGTTCCGTGAGGATGACCAGCGTATTACCGGCAAACGGCATCGTTTTCTTTCAAAATATAAAGCCGGTTTTGATAACGAAGGTAAAATTACAGCCTGCATCATGGAACTAAATTCAGATGCAGGAGCAGCAACAGATTTATCAATGGCTATTCTGGACAGAGCATTATTTCATGCTGATAATGCTTATTTTATTCCTAATTTCAGGGTAACCGGTAAGACATGGAAAACCAATCTTCCGTCGAATACGGCTTTCCGTGGTTTTGGCGGTCCGCAGGGAATAGCAGTTATTGAAACCATTATTGACCGCATTGCAAGGTATCTTAAAAAAGATGCTGCCGAAATTCGGTTTAAAAACTTCTATGGCTTAACTGACCAAAACATTACGCATTATGGCGAAAAGGTGGAAAACAACCGTTTGAATCGTATTTACGAGAAACTTATTTCAACTTCGGACTATTATAACAGGCGTAAAGCTTTGAATGAATTCAATGCGGTTAATTCTTTTTATAAAAAAGGATTGGCTATCACTCCTGTTAAGTTCGGAATATCTTTTACTACCTCCTTCCTTAACCAGGCAGGAGCCTTGGTAAATATTTATACTGATGGAACGGTACTGGTAAACCATGGCGGAACTGAAATGGGGCAGGGATTACATACCAAAATTCAGGGCATTGTTGCTTTGGAGTTGGGTATAAGCCCTGGTTTTGTAAAAATTAACGCAACCAATACATCCAAAATTCCCAATACTTCGGCTACCGCCGCCTCTTCGGGAAGCGATCTGAACGGAATGGCCGTTAAAAATGCTACGGATAAACTGAAAAAGAGACTGGCCGATGTAGCCGTTACACTTTTCAATAAAAATGCGGATATCGTTCTTTCATCGTCAGAAAATATCCTGTTTAACGATAACAAAGTTATTGATTCACGAGATACCAATCGCTTTGTTTCTTTTAAGGAATTGCTTAAGATAGCTTATCTCCAGAAAGTGAATCTCAGTGCAAAGGGTTTTTATGCTACGCCGAATATTTATTTTGATCAAACTACGGGTAAGGGACATCCTTTCCATTATTATGTCTTTGGTATGGCCGTTTCGGAAGTGCTGCTCGATGTATTGACAGGGGAACATAAACTTATACGAACAGATATATTGCATGACGTAGGAAACAGCCTGAATGAAGGCATTGATATCGGACAAATCGAAGGCGGATTTATCCAGGGTATGGGCTGGTGTACAACCGAAGAACTCAAATGGGATGCGAAGGGTAATGTTCTCAACGTTTCGCCGGATACGTATAAAATACCAACGATCAATGATATTCCCTTGGATTTTCGTGTGGAATTATTGCACGAAGCGCCCAATCTTTTAACCATTCAAAATAGTAAAGCAGTCGGTGAACCCCCGTTTATGCTTGCCTTTTCGGTATGGCTGGCTATCAAAGATGCAATTTCGGCTACAGGCGACCATCGTTCGGAACCCGACATACCGATACCGGCAACCAACGAAAATATTTTGCTGGCGATAGAAAAGATTAAAAACAGGTAATTCCGGCTTGCGCCCGGTATTCCGGCAGTTTTTTATCTTGAAATTTATGCTAATGCGCCATGGAATTACCTTTCATTAGGGTGAATTCATCTTTTGCCAGCCAACGCCATGACATCATAAACGAGCATTGTTTGTTGCCGTTGCTTTCCGGCATATCGTATAAGCTTTCCGCCGCTTAGTCCATGTCTTCCTCCTTTTAGGATATGTTTTCCGGCATTTAGCGTAGGCTTTCCGCCGTTTAGTCTAAGCTTTCCGCCATTTAGTGTAAGCTTTCCGAGCTCGGAAATGATACACTAAATGGCAAACTTATTCTATAAGATTCTGGCATTCGATAGCTAAATCCGTTAATTTTTTGATTAATTGAAGTTTTTTTTATAAAAAATGATATTTTTTTTAAAAATCTTTTTTATTGTTACGAAAAAACACTATACCTTTGTATTAAGTAACATTATTTTTTATCCTTAAAATCTTTCAATAATGAAAAAACCAGACGAGCCTACCCTGGATTATTCAATGGATAGCCAGGAAATGTTGCAGGATAGCCAAACGAAGCATGATATTTTCGTTGAAAAGGAATCCGATTTTATTGAAATAGCTCCTTACTTAGCACCGCCCTTTGCCACCCAATGGCAATCGCATATTACTGATGCTAAAAACGTCAAAACCGACGAAGACTTCCTCGCCGACCAGGAAGTCATGACCCAGGATTTGAATAAATTGGTAGCCGATGGCTGCGATACGATACAGACGGTTTATTTTTATGTCGAACATACTTTTAATGGCGACAAAGCCATTCTTCATAAATTTGGACGTCATCTTTATGACGAATCCCGCAAGTCGCCTCTTAGCGTGCGCGATTTGCTTCGTAAAGTTGCCACCGTAGCTTCGGACGGACAATTCAAGCCCCAGCTAATGACCAAAGGATTAACCCAGGCTGTCATTGATAAGCTGGAACCCCAGGCTTCGGCTATCGAAACAAAATTTAACGAGAGGGACAAATATATGAGTAGCCGGCTTGAGCTTACCCAAAATCGTGTTTTGTCCTATAATCAGGTCTGGGCCGATATGGTAAGCGTGTGCGATGCCGCCAAATTAGTGTATAAAAATAATTATGCCATGGCTCAGCAATTCCTGCTTTACGACGGTAGAACCCAAAGTCCGCCTGAAAAAACTGAATAACACTTTTTTAACGGGGTATTTCTAAAACTATTTCCCCTGTAGACGGGTTTTAAAAATATTTTTTCTTTTTTAATGGGATAGGAGCAAAGCTCATGCACTTATCCCGGTGAAGCGGTTTGTCCATTCCGTTACCTCAAAACCATTTTCCGGAACCATCATTTTTACCACATTAAGACCGTTGCAAGGCAAAAATGTGTATAAAATATTAGATTAGTGTTATTTATAACAATAAATTTGTTATATTTGTAGCATGAAAAATGAGAAACACATAGGCTTTGCTGATTTAGCAGCAGAA
>Ga0183100_1000080_pt1 | contig 62525 bp, 48 predicted proteins | sample Biomet2_FD_127789 | JGI IMG/M metagenome (GOLD analysis project Ga0183100, IMG submission 127789) | Microbial communities from bioreactor (seeded with anoxic lake sediment) at LBNL, California, USA - Biofuel metagenome 2 | ecosystem: Engineered > Bioreactor > Anaerobic > Unclassified ...
TAAAAGATTTTTTGAGCTGTCCGGCTTTAAGCCAAACAGAACTTTAAATGCTAAACTTGTCAAAGAACTCATTGATATGGCTGCTTATGCGGCGTAATCTATATCTTAATATTTAACGAAGTATTGTTATGTGGTTTTGGAAAGATAAAGACGACACTGATTTATTGAAATAACCGTATCTCACAGGCTGTTTGAAGAAGCCTCGCTTCGACATGAATAAATTCGATATTCTCCTATGATGCTAATACTACCTGTCCCCGTCACACCACTAGTCTGTTTATCGGACTTATACACATATGCGATAACAGGATGGGACATCGTAAAGTACATCTTCTCGCTGACAATCAATACGTTCTGGCTTTTCATGTAAAGAAGCTGAGAATGAGTAGTATAAGTGCCCGTTAAAAACGGACGTGCGCGAAATCTTCTTCGAGGTCTCTGATTTCTATTTAGCAAGATGCGCATCTCATTGACGCAAAGTTGCGGTGACTGACACATATTTATTCTCACATAGTCTTTCAGAACGTTTTCAGCGGCGAATATTAAGAGTGATACTGATACTATTTTAACCACAACGAAGAGACACTTCTTGATACACAGAATGGAGGTTTCGTTTCCGAAAAATGATAAGGACGAACACAAAAATTCATAAGGACGAAAATAAATATTTGTACTTACAAACATTTATTTTCGTCCTTATGAATTTATCGCTGTCTATCAGTGTACTACGCGTTAATTCTTTATGTCTTTTCCTGATTTGACTTATATTCACGCGATGAAATGAACAGGGCAAGAGTGCCCCACATAGCCCCTAAGCGGTGTTTGGATAAAAAAGTATCAGAATATCGGCGAATATTCGTTTCCCATGTCACCACCTAAAACAAATAGCATGTGAGGTTTTGCAACCTAGTATGTCATATTATCAACAGACAGACAAAGTCGTAGATGCTAAAACGTTCTGTAGGCTAAGGACATCAATACCCATTTCGCGTTCAATACTTCTTAAGTATCTCGCTCCACACTTCATATCCTGCCGGCGTTAGATGCAAGCCATCTACAGTAAGCTCCGGACGCATAATATGAGTATCTGGGATAACAAACGAAGGAAATAGATTAATGTAAACAAGTCCGCGCTCGGCAGCCATGCGGCACAATTGCTCATTAACAGCGACTATTGTATCGGTTTTCCCTTCCATCGTATGCCAACGATGAAAAGATTCGTTAATAGGAAGCAAACTTTCAATACATAGTTTGGTATGTGGCAATTCAGTACGAATTTTGTCAACCAATATTTTGACCAGTTTCACAACACTGTCTGCCGAAAGGCCATGGGATACATCATTGACTCCCGCCAATAGAAAAATTTTTCGGGGATTTCCAGGTACAATCTGATAAAGCCGATCGTACATACCCATCGCATCATCACCTATAATGCCACGATTGACATAATGTCCCTTCAATTTGCCTGTAAGTCGCAAATTCCAATTACCTCCAAACTCTGTAAGACTATTACCCAACAAGACAATATCTGAATGACAAATCGGAGACAAACTATCAAACAACGCCACACGCTGCTTATAATGTAAGCTATGCATAGACTCTTTAGAATGATTTTGCTGTGCCGAACAAGCAGTTGCGACACAGCAAAACAATAGGACCGTTATTAAAAGTTGTTTCATTTCTTTACTTTCGGTTTGCTTATATCAGGAATGATAGAAGCAGCAACGGCATTTGCCACTAATGAACGAAGTTGTATACAGTCGCCAGCATCATTGGGATGTACTCTATTGGTAAGCAATATCACTGCTACATCATTATCTGGATCAATAACAATGGATGTACCCGTATAACCAGTATGTCCATAAGTATTGGGACCAAGCAAATCTCCATTATTCGAAGCATAAGGAGAGAAGATATCCCAGCCCAGCGTACGTCCCAAAGGAGCCACGCAGCGAGGAACTGTGCGCATAGCTTTCACGCCAAGAGGACTAAGTATGCGATGGCCGTTCCATGCCCCGCCATTCTGCAATGCAGCTACCAAGACAGCAATATCATCTGCCGAAGAGAATACTCCTGCATTACCCGATATTCCGCCATTCATTACACGGGCCAAAGGATCGTGTACTACACCTTGAAGCACAGAGCCGTCAGGTTGCTTCTCTGTTGGTGCACAAAGCTCAGAAAGTTTACTATTAGGATTATAATCGGTATGGGCCATGCCTAGTACATCAAAAATATTCTTTTTAGCAAAGTCACGTAAACTCTGTCCGGATATTGTTTCAATAATCCGTTGCAGTGTAATGTAATTCAGACAACTATATTGGAAGTCCGTTTCGGGTTTAAAATCGCGTTTACAATGCGAAATATAATCAATAACGGCATCACGATTGGGCGAACCATACTTCCGCTTTAAAGAATCAACAGGAGCATAGGGAGGAAGTCCCGAAGAATGAGTCATAATGTCTACTATGCGTATAGATGTCGTTTCACCTTTCGCGTCTTTCCAATCCTGGAAGCCGGGAATATAATGATTAACTCTATCTAGCAACCTCAATTGTCCTCTTTCTATAAGAATCATCGCCGAGATTGCCGTAGACATAGACTTACTGCACGAAGCCATATCAAATACAGTATTAGTAGTCATGGGCACTTGCTTAGGATAGATTTCTTTATCGCCATAAGCTTTGAGCCAGACCATCTTTCCATGACGAACAACTGCTAATACAGCACCCGGAATATCCTTGTGTTGGATAGCTTTGATAATAGCTGCATCAGCATTAGCAAGCCGAGAAGCATCGAGACCTACCGAAGCAGGAGATACACGCTGCAGTGGTTGCGCTCCAATAAAAAGCGACACGAGCAGTAACTGCAATAATAGACTTAGTTTTTTCATCTTCATTCTTGGGTTTATTCTTTTGCGTTTCCGCGATAATTGTCAATAGCATTCTTCACAGATCCATGCATCATAAGCAAAGTACGTGCCTTACCGTAATCAACTCCCAACTCGTCAACAATCATCCGAGTACCGCGGTCGACAAGTTTTTTGTTAGTAAGCTGCATATTAATCATCTTATTACCCTTAACTCTACCAAGCCTGATCATTACGCTGGTAGTTATCATATTCAAAATCATTTTTTGTCCCGTTCCCGATTTCATTCTCGAACTGCCGGTAACAAATTCGGGTCCTACAATCATCTCAATCGGAATATCGGATTCAGCAGCCATCGGACTATCGGGATTGCTCGTGATACATGCCGTAAGAATTCCATGTTCGCGGGCAGAATGAAGTGCTCCGATGACATAAGGAGTTGTGCCCGAAGCAGCAATTCCGACAACAGTATCTTTCGTATCGATATGATGTTCCAACAATTCTTGCCAACCTCTTTCTACGTCGTCTTCGGCATTTTCGACAGGGTTACGCAGTGCTGTGTCACCACCAGCAATAAGCCCGATGACCAAAGTTGGAGGCATTCCAAAAGTAGGTGGTATCTCAGAAGCATCGAGTACACCGAGGCGACCGCTGGTGCCTGCCCCAAGATAAAAGATACGTCCACCCTTCTTCATGCGCGGTACTATCTGTGTCACTAATTTTTCTATTTGCGGAATCGCCTTTTTTACCGCCAAAGCAACCTTTTGATCTTCCGTATTAATGTCTTCCAACAATTCCTTCACCGACTTTTTCTCGAGATCGCTATAAAGCGACGACTGTTCGGATATCTTAACAAATGCCATAAGTTATTCCAATCTTTATTTTTGTTCTGTATGATATTTTATCAAACCTTTCATAGGGCTTCTTTCTACCTCTCCCAATTTCAATCCCATTGCTTTGCAAGCTTCATCTAATTGTTCGCGAAAGAAATAGGCTATAGAACCTATAAAATTAATGGGATAACAATCGTATCCTTCATACTGCATCACATTACGTTTCAAGAACGATTTAAAATTATCGACAAGCATAGCCCGAATAGCAGGATCTGCAATATTCTCTTCGTAGAAGATAGACAAACTTGCCAAGAACCTATTAGGGAAAGGTTTACAATACACTCTGTTGATAATCTCGGCCCGAGTCATCGGGAACTTAATAAAGAACTTCTTCTGCAATTCAACAGACAATTGATTTTTGAGGATATCGCCAATCAATATCTTACCCAATACAGCACCACTTCCTTCATCACCTAAGATAAATCCAAGTGGTGACACATTCTCTACTATATTCTGCCCATCATAAAGACAAGAATTGGACCCAGTACCTATTATACAAGCAATGCCCGGCTTATGTCCGCAAAGTCCACGTGCAGCTGCCAGCATATCGCTATTTACTTCGAAACTCCGTTTGACTCTAATAAACTTGCCGATTGCTTCTTTTACAATCGCTATCTTGTCGGGAAAGGCACACCCTGCGCCATAAAAGTAAAGCTCATCAACCTCACTTAAAGGCAACTGAGGTATCAACGCATCTTTAATTTCATTGCGTATTTCCTCTTGCGATTGAAAAAAAGGATTCGTTCCCTTTGTTGATATTTTTTGTATCAACTTACCATTCTCTAATACACTCCAATCTGTTTTTGTAGAGCCACTGTCTGCTAGTAATATCATAGTTTAATATATATTTTCTTTTTGTACAAAATATGACCAATACCCCAGTTGATACTGACAAAAAGTAGAGCATAAATAAGCGAAGCAAATTTACCTCCTACAATCGGCATAAACACGGTATTGTAAAGTACACTTTGTATTGTTTGATTTTCACCCGAGAAGAAATGGAACATTCCCATTGGTAGAATAAGTATATCTGCCAAAACATACAGGAATAATGGATTGACACCGAAAGATTCAAAGAATCGAGTAGCACCGTTGACACAACCTTTTTTATCAATGCACCATATCAATATAGCGAGCAGACTGGAAGCCAATCCACAAGTCGTCAAAGCAAAAGTAGGTGTCCATATCTTTTTACTTAACGGGCAGCCGTAACTTAAAAGAAAACCCGAGAAGGTAAGCAATACACCAATAATAAAGAGACGTTCGATTTTATCGTTAATATCCTTTACCTGCATCATGATTTTACCTACACAAAAGCCTATAAGTACATGTCCCAATGCTGGTATAGTACTTAAAATGCCTTCAGGATCGATAACCTCCCACTTATAAAGATGTTTTTCTCTTAAAACAGCTACATCGAAACGATAAAGAATATTGGTATGATCGCAAGCAAATCCGTTGCCTGTAATAAGAATAATGAAATAGACTATAAAAAGCACTGCTATAAGCCAAGGGATATACTTATGCTTCATTGTTAGAGCAATAATGGCAGAGAGTCCATAACAAATAGCCAAGCGAGGCATAACACCCAGAATACGCAAATGATCGAACGTATTGCATGAAACGCCAAAACGCTCGATAAAGGACAGTCCTGCATGTTCCGGTGCCATCCAACTGGCCGTAAACATAAATATCCATGAGATAGCTAATCCGATAAGCCATATCAGCGCAGTTCGTTTCAGTATTTTAAAGCCCGCTTTCCGAGTAAACTCAAAATGATATTTGCTTAACGACAAGTAAGTAGTAATACCCATCATAAACATGAAGAAAGGAAAAACTAAATCCGTGGGGGTCATTCCTATCCATTTGGCATGCTCCAGTGGAGCAAAAGTATTATCACCACCAGGATTATTCACTAAAATCATTCCGGCAATTGTGATGCCTCGCATCACATCCAGAGCAAGAAGCCTTTTTTTTGAAGTAGCAGATGTTTCCATTGTCAATATTATTATTTAATTATTATCATTTTTTTATTGGTCTAGCACATTCATTAACCAGATAAACAATAGAAATATACGGAATGCCCGAATTTGTCGTCAGACCGATTTCACATGTTCTACTATTGCTATAGCCTGTCACTATTTTTTCTTTTTCTATTTGAGGACGCAATTTACGCAACGCATAAGCATTGACCTCGGGCTGAGTAAATCCTTTGTCGCCTGCAAAGCCGCAGCACCCCACCCCTTCGGGAATCAATACATGCGAAGAACAGCGTTTGGCCAAATCTATCAACATATCTCCAACGTCCATTAAACGAGTAGAGCAGGTAATATGTACCGCGACAGGACGATCTATCTGCGTAAACATCAATTTGTCCAGCAAATAAGTATAAATAAACTCTACAGGTTCGTAAAGCTTCATCTTAGTAATTTTCTTTTTCATCCGATGCAAGCAAGGACTTTGATCGCAGAGTATGGGATATTTCCCTTCATCTGAAGCAGCCCATAATGATGCTTCCAAATCAGCAGTTTTGCGGTCAGCAACATCAGGCATTCCTTTGCTTTCCCATATTGTTCCACAACAAAGGCTATCCATCTCTTTAGGGAATATAACTTCATAACCCGCTTTCTGAAGTAAAGCGACCATTTCTTCGGCTAAAGGACGACGAACGGGAGACTTACTGGTCAATCCCATTGTCTGATTGATACAACTAGGGAAATAAACAACTTTCAAAGGTTCAACCTTTTGCTGTATCTTAGGTATCTTATATCCTTTTGGGATAGAAGGAGTCCAAAGAGGAAGTCCAAAAGTATTGTGAAATTCTTTCCCAAACCAGTTCATGCCATTTGTTCCAATCAAACGATGCGCACCATCGGCACAATTTAAACCGACACGCATAAACGATTTCACATTTGAGAAATGATTTGCAACATACTTTCCAAGATGATACCCTACACTAGACGAAAGCAATAAAGCTCTACGTACTTCATGGGTCAAATCCCCGACATTAATGCCCATCGGGCAAGACATTGAGCAAAGTCCATCGCCGGCACAAGTTTGATTGCCAAGATAACGATATTGATCAGTGAGTGTTTTAAGACGTTTAGGATCTTCTCCGGTTTGCTTTAACCGCGATAATTCACGTTGCAAAACAATTCGGGTACGCGAAGAAAGAGAAAAGCCACACGTGAGACAATTTATTTCACAAAAGCCACACTCAATACATTTATTAAGCTTATTATAGATCTGCTCCGACTCTTCATCAAGTTCCCCTTCGGGCCTCATCACCGGCAATGGTTTAAAATGCTTTAAATGACATTTTTGATCATCATTAAATATAACGCCAGGATTAATTAACCCATCGGGATCGAAAAGATGTTTGACACGCTGCATAAGAAAATATGCTTTTTCGCCCCACTCATACTTAACAAAAGGTGCCATATTGCGGCCAGTGCCATGTTCGGCCTTCAAAGAACCATCATATTTTTCGACCACCAGTTTTACGACATCGTCAATGAGCGCTTCATAACGTTTTATTTCACTATCGAATGATTGATTGATAATGAAATGAAAGTTTCCTTCGAGAGCGTGTCCATAAATACAAGAATCGTCATACCCATGTTTATCTAACAAATCGGATAGTTGAGCAGTAGCATCAGGCAAATCGGCAATATGAAATGCAATATCTTCGATCAAGCAGGTAGTACCCTTCTTTCTCATACCACCTACAGCAGGAAATACTCCCGAGCGAATAGCCCAATATTTAGAATACTCAGCAGGATCATCTGTAAAATGGAAAGGTTTAAAAGTTGGATAAGGTTCAAGCGCTTTTTTAATAGCCGATATATTGACCTTTAATTCCACTTCAGAAAGTGCCTCCGTTTCAGTGAGAATAGCAGTCAGTCCTTCACCTGTCTTATCATTGACAGATGCCAGAGATCTCTTATCCAACAATTCAGCAGCAGACACTTTCAACTTTTTCATTGCAACTACAGCAGTAGCTGCTTCTCTGATATCATTGAAGTAAATAAGTGCGCTTGCTCTATAAGGATATATCGGAGCAGTTTCCATTGTCACTTCGCTCAAGAAAGCCAATGTTCCTTCAGAGCCGACCAACAAATGAGCAATAATATCAAAAGGATCTGAGTAGGCAATAAAGGGACGTATATTGAGTCCTGTGACGTTCTTGATAGAATATTTGTATTTGATACGATCTGCAAACTCTTTGTCTGCAAGGACCTCATCGCGCATCTGCTCTATTTCTTTGATAAACTCAGGATGCGAAGCAATAAAAGCATTGCGGCTTATTTCACTTCCAGTATCGAGCACTGTACCATCGCCCAAGACCATACGTGCCGACATCAGTTCTTTATCACTGTTGGCATGAGTACCACAACTCATACCAGAAGCATTATTCATCACAATACCGCCAACCATAGCACTGTTGACAGATGCAGGATCTGGAGCAAACTTCCGACCTAATGGTGCCAATACTTGATTTACATGTTGGCCAATGACTCCAGGCTGCAACGTAATATATTCATGATTATCAGAGATGCTATAATTTTCCCAATGTTTACCAGCGACAACCAATATCGAATTAGTAATAGACTGACCAGAAAGGCTCGTTCCCGCAGCACGAAAAGTAATCGGCAATCTATGACGCGAAGCAACTTTCAATATATTGGCAACATCTTGTTCAGTTTCTGAACGAACAACAACTTGCGGAATGAGGCGATAAAAGCTAGCATCAGTCCCCCAAGCCAATCGCCTTAGTTCGTCAGTATAAATTCGATTTTCTGGAATATATTTTAATATTTCATTGACGAACCGATTATATTCTGGATTTTCGGCTTTCATATCAACTATTTATATAAATAATACTTCTTAGAGAAAACGCGGAAAGAGTTGGTATCCTTATCCCAATAGCTCTTGACATCACTCCAAGAATGTCTTTTGCAAAATAACAAACGAATCTGTTTAGAACCACACACTTTATCAAACATATTGAGGCGGTCAGCTTTTTCGGAATTAAATATATCATGATCAGGATAAAGTTTATACATTTCCTGAATTACATAAAATTGAATTTCACAAAGCGAAGCTTTCTTATAGTCGGTAAGATAAACCTGTACTCCTTGCATCTTTTCACCTTTGCCTGCTGCATAAAACGGTGTAAAATAGATTGGGCGGAAGATAACACCAGGTAGATGCAAAGCATTCAAATTATGACTTAAGCCAATAGCCTCGGCCCAGGAAGTGGCAAACAATTGAAAAGGTATGGTATATCCTACTCCAATAGACAACCCGTCAAGTTCGCCTATTATACCAGATACAGGATAAAAAGCCGCAGATATAGGTTGTGGAATATGAGGAGAAGCAGGGACCCATTGCAGACCGGTTTCTTCATAAGTCATACGACGTTTCCAACCTTTCATCTTAATAATCTTCAGATTGCACTGCCCTTGCAGCATGTGTTCACCATTGAGCATTAATGCCAGCTCACCACAAGTCAGACCATATAAATAAGGTATTTTGAAATTACTCACAAAAGAGAGGCAATCATCCTCAGTTATATTACCTTCTACTTTTTCTCCTCCAATAGGATTGGGACGATCTAACACAATAACTTCTATCTTATTTGCCGCAGCCGCTTCCATGATATTTCCCAAAGTACTAATGAAAGTATAAGATCGACAACCTATATCTTGAATATCATACACTAAAACATCAATGCCCTTTAGCATTTCAGAAGTAGGCTTACGATTTTTCCCATACAGTGAATATACGGGAAGCCCTGTAGTAGCATCTGAATCATTCTTGACCGCATCACCGGCATGAGCATCTCCTCTGACTCCATGTTCAGGGCCAAACAAAGCCACTAATTTCACATTTGGAGCCTCGTGAAGAATATCTATATCCGATTTTAGCCCATTATCTACTCCTGAAGGATTAGTGACCAAGCCGACACGTTTTCCTTCCAAGCATTTAAAATGCTGTTCTTTCAGTATTTCAATTCCTGTCTTTACACGCACTTTCTGAGCGTGTAAAGGACATATAGCAAAGAGACAACAAATGACAAATAATACACGTTTCATCTTTTCAATATTTTAAGATTACTTATCTTCCAATTTATTTTTCTTACCAAATAGAGGGTCTATCTTGACAAAGGCACAAACAGTAATTGTTGCTGCACAGCAAATCATTGTCCATACAAAAAAGTGCCGATAGCCTATTGCTTCCTGAAGCCAGCCTGCAGCCATTCCCGGAATCATCATGCCTAAAGCCATAAAACCAGTACAAATTGCGTAATGAGCCGTTTTATGTTCGCCCTCCGAGAAATATATCAAATAGAGCATATAAGCGGTAAAGCCAAAGCCATATCCAAACTGTTCAATAAAAACACAAATATTCACTATCAACAACGAATGGTTTTGAAAATAGCTCAAATAGACAAAAGAAAGACAAGTAAGTGACATACTCCAGGCCATTGGCCATAACCATTTCTTTAATCCGCCTTTTGCTGCAACAATACCACCAATAATACCACCAATAGTCAAACCGATAATACCGAATGTTCCATATACCAATCCTACTTCTCCGGTAGTCAATCCTAGTCCTCCCTTATCTACTGGATCTACTAGAAAAGGTTGGATAAGTTTAACAAGTTGCGATTCCGGCAAACGATAAAGTAACATAAAGAGAATGGCAATCCATATCTGCTTTTTAGTAAAGAAAGATCCAAATGTCCCGAAGAAGTCATGAAAGATTTGTGAAGCAGTCAGCGCCTCACGGTCATTGTCACTCTTCGGACGTGGCAAAGCCCAACTATGATAAACGGCTACAACAAAGAAAAAGAGTGAAAGCACTCCTATAGCAACAAGCCAAGCAAACGGAATGTTACCTGAAGCGCCTCCAAAAGTGGCAGAAGCTTTTGTCGACAATTTATGATCTATTTCAAAATAGAGATATGCTGTTTTATTCCAGTTCTTTTCATTAAATTCAAAACGAGTGGATAATTTGTCCTGCTCCAATTTAATGCTTTTGTCTCCAGATTTATTTGTAACGACAAGAACAATTGTCTTGTTCGATTCAGGTTTCTTATTCAGCCGAACACCAACAACTAAAATACTATTGGACTGATCGGATACTATATAGTCTTCACCAAAATGGCCTTTTAACCAATTAAAGAAAGAACCTTTCCCATCATCTGCCGATTTTGAAACAGCAGTCGTTTTAATTGCAGAGACAAAGCCATTCTGCTCATTTAGATGTTTCACAGAGTCAAACATGGCTTTTGAATAATCAGCGTAAGCCATTTTATCACCCTTAGAATTGGCTACTATTGTTTTAGGAGCTTTGGTTCCTACATTAACGACAGAGTTTGTATAGACGAAATGCATTTCTCCAGTTGTATCAATAGGATTTGCATAAACTGGTAATGTACAGGTTTGGTTAACAACAGCAGGATCGGCATTTATCTGAAGTCGAGCAGGTGGCAATCCTGAATTGGTTTCAATCAATCCAGCTATAATAACAAGAAGTCCTTGACCTACTAAAGTTGCTACCCTATAAAAGGTACTACGGATACCCACATAAAGAGACTGATCATGTTCATCCAACGCATGCATGTAAAATCCATCAGCTGCAATATCGTGAGTAGCAGAAGTAAACCCAACAACCCAAAAGAAAGCAAGCGTCAGTTGAAAAAAGAAAGGCGTGGGTATAGAAAAGGCAACACCCGCTAAAGCAATAGCCAATATCCATTGCATCGTCAAAATCCACCAACGCTTTGTTCTTATAATATCAACAAAAGGACTCCAAAACGGTTTAATAACCCATGGTAAATACAACCAACCTGTATATAATGCAATATCCGTGTTAGATATACCCAACCTTTTGTACATCATCACAGAAATGGTCATTACAGCCACATAAGGCAAACCTTCTGCAAAATACAAAGTAGGAATCCAAGCCCAAGGAGAAATCTTCTTATTTTCCATAATCAATACAGTTTTTCTATTCGAGCACCTCTAAAGTAATGCTGCAGTATTTCATCATAGGTAAACCCTTGGGCTCCCATCATCGCAGCTCCGATCTGACACAGACCGACGCCATGTCCCCAACCAGCTCCAGTCAAGACAAATTTAGCCGGCATACCTTGTTCATCTGCTCCACTTTTATCAACTACAAATGCCGAACTATAAAGATGAGACCTAGATAAGATACGGCGAATTTCCAATTCCTTACCAATAGTCATTGTTTTCTTTGTTCCTAAAACTTTCAAGCGAACTAACCGTCCTGATGTTCCGCGTTCTACGGGTATCAGGTCAAGAATATTACCAAAGTCTATACCCGACTTTTCTCTAATAATAGATGATAGTTCCGATTGGCTATATTCCACTTTCCAACGATAAAAGTCGGTGGTCTCTTGATCATAATTATTCAATACTTGCGATAGGACTTCTTTTGATTTGGTATTACAAAAGGAGTCTGGAGTAGACCTTATCCATTTATCTGCATCTTCTTCTCTTTTTAGATTTGGCACCCAATTGACGGATAAGCTATCTCTTTTTTTATGCAAATAAGAATAAGGTTTATTTTCCCAACAGTTTTGGAATTCTTCGAAAATGCCACCACAACATTTTGAGAAACGAGCATCACAGATTTCACCTTTGTACGTTAAAGCTTCACCATAAGTCGAAACAATAGCTTGTTTTACGGTAGGAGTCGAAATTCTGGTGATGCCTTCATAACGCTGACAATGGTCATCAGCACAAACATCAAAACGTGTATGAGCCTGACGATCATACCATTTAATATAGCCATCTTTAGATTCAATGCACATTTCGGAAGCAGCACTGTCTTTTTGATGACTAATATTAGACAATACCCAACTGCGAGAAATGACCGCATGTGCTTTCAATAATTCTAAAGACGCTGTAGCACTCATCTCAGAAGAAATAACACTTGTAAGATAATCTTCTATTGAGATGCAATTGATGGCTGTTAGTTTATCTTTATCATCAACTATAATTTTCAAAGATCCTAAAAAGCGTTGATTTTCTTTACGTTCCCAATGAAACTTAATACCAATAGTTACGGCAATAAGCTCAAAAGAATCTGTTGCAGCAAAACGGGGTGTAAACAACAATTCATCATAAAGATTGTCTGCCCACCAAATTTTCCCTTCACGGCATTCTACCGTCTGGGGGCCACTTACTTCCTCATTATTGAAATTATAAGTGCTCAACAATATAAAGTCAATCTTCGGCGCAGTCAAAACACCCACATTAATTATTGGCTCTTCCATATTTATTTATTATTTTTTCTTCTACTTCATGTAGTTCATCAGCAGATAGACATACTTCCCGTAGAATATTCTCCATATCTGATGCTTGTATTTTATCAAAGTCTTTCTCCAACGGAGTAATAAAGACTCCCCCCATATCTACAGACGCCGGACTAATCAATATGTTCTTTTCACCCTGAGAGAAGTAACAATCCGGACGATGTTTCTTTCTAGGGAATAACAGAACAGTCCAACGTTCTCCATTTTTCATTGCCAGTACATTCATCATCGGTTCTTCCTCTGTTTCTTTTAGTTCTAAAGACTGATAATAAAGACCAAACAAATGTTCAACATCTACTTTGCTACTTGCCTCAATTACAAGAAAAGGACAAGGCATCGTATCTACATGCCACAAGATACTTCCTTCTATTCCTATTAGTTTTTTACAGTACTTTCTCCATTCATTTTCGATAGGCATAAAACCACTATTGCCTGCCTGAAAGTGAGCATGATCAGGAGCAGAGGCCCCACATTTTGGTCCATTATAAAATAGAGTAAAACCTTGAAGATAATCTGCTAAATCAAGCATATCTCCAAAGCGAGAGATTATTCGCTGTGGGGTATGTTTTTTTTCAGGAATAGTAAGATGACGCGGGAAAATAGGATAAGGATTAATTAATATTTCATAATGTCCCCCAAAGAGGATACCCTCTTGTTCTGCAGGCCGATTTTCAGCACACAGGAAACATTTACGAGTTTGCAATGAGGCCTTATCAACTTTAGCAGCCGACGAAAGGATACGTGCAGGGTTGAATTGTACTTTGTACAACAAATTACCAACTTTTAGTTCCTTGACACGAACATTTCTTAAAGCCTTATAATTTTCGCTCGCTACATTCCAAGAAGCAAGTTGATTATCTATTAATGAATCTACCGTTTTCATCTCTCTAAGCTTTGTTCAAAGCAATCCGTGCATTAAGTTCCCATGTACGAATACGATCCTTATATAGATTATTATTGTTTGTTTTCTCAATACTCAAAGCTGCATCCGAATTATCCTCCCAACGACGACAGCAATAGAGCACATCAAATATACGCCCTATTTGATATGTTCTAGAAATATACAACCCAAGAGCATAATCTTCGCCATAGCTAGTATTAGGCAATTTTGTTTCTCGCAAAACGGGAGTATAAAAAGCGCGAGGAGCACCAAGGCCATTTATGCGAAGAGCATTGTTACGACCATTTTCGGGAGTCCATTCTGCATGATCGATCTTTCCAGGAGGGATAGGATTTTTATCCAAATCTGTTAACATGTATGTACCAACCACCATTGCGCAATTCTGCTCATAAAAAGCATCAACTACTTTCTGTAACGTATGTTCATCTGAATAAATGTCATCGCTATCAAGCTGAATAGCAAATTTCCCACAAGCAGAATCATTGACACCCATATTCCAGCAACCACCAATGCCCAAATCATTTCTTTCAGGAATAATATGTATCAGCCGTTCATCATTAATTTCACGTATAGCTTCTGTCGTACCATCTGTAGAATGATTATCAATCACAATAACATTATATGCAAAAGTGGTTTGTTGTGACAATGCGCTATGAATAGCATCTCGAATAGTACGAATACGATTTCTAACAGGAATAATAACAGAAGCTTCCTTTTCAAATAGTACTTTATCAAATTTTATTTCTGGAAAATGAGGTGCTAAATAACCACCTACTTCTTTTAGATATTCAGTACAAGCCTTTTCCATCTCAATCTGCGAAGCACGATTTCTAGGATCGACATAATCGAATATTTTCTCACCACTCTTTCTATTATCTGTCTCAACCTCGGAATAAAGATATTCATTAATATGGACCAAAGAAGCCTCTTCCGACAATTTAAGGCGTAAATCATAGAAACCGGCGGCCTGATAATCGGATTTCATCTTTGCAACAGCATCCTTCATTGCCTCGGTACGAAAAAGAAGTAGCGATCCAAAATCAAAATCATCACGCAAACTACCATTCTGATAATCAATGACTGGAGATTTAGACTGTAATCCATCGAACGACACTTTATAGTGATCAGCATACACCATTCCAGCAACACTATCTTGAGCGATGCTAACCATTCTCTCCAATGCATATAAACCCATTTCAAGATATTGCTCTTTTAGATATAGCAATGTGTAAGCCTTTTGACTATGCGCTGCGATCATTTGCATCGTTTTGCTACTCTTCAAATGATCTATAGTAAGCATACCCATTTCTTTCAAAGCATCAGGGATTTGTTGATTAACAGTCTTCAATAATATGATATTGTTAACTATCTTTATCGCTTTCAAACATGCAACAGTTTTTACTATCTCAGATCCTTCGCTTAAAGGGAGGAAACAGTCGACTATTCTTTCCATATCATTCAATTATTATGTGAATATACTTGTTTATCTATCTTTAATTTTCCAACAACACCATCTTCATTTGTAAACAGCAATTCTGTTTTACTAAGGGGAACTACAGTATTAATTAATGTATTACCCACTTTATGCTTCCAATAGACTTTGCCGGTCTTTCCATCTAATCCAAACATCAATCCACTTTTAGTGCTGCCGAAAACAATGCCTTCCTTTTCTATTTGCATAGAAGGTGCATGTTCGTATCCAAAACCAACATTCGACGCCCAAACCTCTTGAGGTTTATCCGATAAAGTAGAATAACAAACGATACTATCATTCATCGTCTTGCTATATATTCTTTTTTTGTCAGCCGATAGTCCTATCGTTTCCCGGACCTGACTCTGCAACGTACGCCATATTGTTTTTCCTGTTTTTAAATCAATAGCCGAAAGTGCACGTTGTGGATCAGCAATAAATACTTTATTATGAGCCGCTACCGGCCATACAGCAGCCGGAGAATAATGCATGCCGGGATGACACCCTGTCCATTTCCATACCAATTTTCCTGTCGAACGATCTAATGCATAAAGAGTATTATCCCATGCACCGAATATAACCTTATCCGAAGTAATAAGCGGTTTAGTCTCTATGTACCCTTTTACACCTACGTATTTCCAGATTTCGGTTCTATCTTTCACTCGAATAGCTCTCATGCAATGATCACTTGCTCCCACATAAGCGATTCCTTTCCTTATATCAACAGCTCCCAACACGGAAGCGTCGGCATCGATATGCCAACACAATCTCCCTGTTTTTACATTAATACCATATATTTTATTGTTGGCAGTGCCCACTACTAAAACATTCTTACTAACCGCAGGTGTTCCCAAAATACGGCCATCACAATTAAATTTCCATCTTTCAGCTCCATTAGCGAGAGAGTAGCAAACCACATTTCCCCTATTATCGCCTGTATAAACAAATTTGCCGTATACAACCGGAGAACTATAAATGCCTATACGAGACTTGACAACCCAATCTTCGTGAATAGCAGAATAATCATGATTCACACTAAAATCTGGTCGAAGTTCTTTAGAGCCTGGGGCTTCAATATAGTACGATTTAGTAAGTGAGATGGCGCCCCAGCGATGACGTGGAAAGCCTATAAGATGTTGATAAACAATCAAGGAATCGGGGGTTACATCGTATTCACTATAACCGCCAACTTTCGCGCTTCCACGAAGGCTAGATCGATTAAGGAAGCCAGGAATCCCATCATAGAAAAAGAATCGATTACTATGGTAATGTCCTCCTAAAAAGGCTTTCACAGGATATCTTCTTACGGCATCGGTGACATCAAAACAATTGTCCACATCATCAGGTAGCATAGGATAGTGAGTCACCAAAAATACAGGTTTACCCCTCCTACCGTTTAGTTCTAACTCTTGCTTTATCCAATCTAAATCTTCGGGTGCTACATGCCCTAAGGCCATCCGAATAATAGGTCCCGTATTAAATCCTAAAAAGAGATATCCCTTATGTTCAAACTTAAATCGTTCATAACCAAATATTTTTTTAAAATCATTACAACCGCTTTCGCTCCATTTGGTATCATGATTGCCCATTACAATATAAAAAGGACGATTCAATTTGTCCAAAACATCTTTGGCTATTCCAAGAGAAGTGCCATCACCTTCATCGGCAATATCACCAGTCACCAATACAAAGTCTATACTATCAGTCTTATTTATCTGCGTCACAGAATTTTTCAGATCTTGAATAGCATTAGAATCAAAGGCTCTGATATGGACATCGGTTATTAAAGCAAAGCGAAAAGAACTTTGCGCCGATAAGTTTGAAGCCAATAGTAAGATCACTACTAGAAACAAACACCGCATCTTGTTATTTAAAAGAGAGCCTTGCCTCATCATTTCTTTTCGCTATTTAAATATTGCAGAATCATTTTCATCACATCTTCACGTTCAGTCGCAACTTTGAGCGATTCAAACGGAAATCCTAGTACAACAGTCCGATAATGATCTTTTTCTGAGCCCCCAAACACGACACCAGCACTAAGATTATTCTCAGGATATCGGAATGCTGTATATGCACAAGAATCAGCAGGTTCGATAGCATCAGGAGACTCCACAACATAAGATTCTTCATTAGGCAAATTGTAATAAATATAAACCGTGTTGGACTCCGTCAATGGTGAAACAACCGTTTTTACTCGACCAGTTAAAGCCGCCTGACCGGCACGCCATTTATATTTCAAGATCTGTTCAGCAAAATCCTTATCCGATTTTAATGAAGAGGCCAAAGGATTTAACCAAAGATCAGTTGCAACAAAAGCGCCGGACACAAAGAGACATCCACCGGAATGGCAATATGTTGTTAACTCATTCTGCAAATCTGAAGAAAAAGTTTTGTACATCAAAGGCGTTACGCCACCACGTCCCATCTTCGTTTGCTTTTCTTTACCCAATATTAAATCGACAGCACAATAGTCCGCAGTCATTAAATGATCTCGTACAGCCGCCGCTTCACTTACAGAAGTAAAACTATACCCGCATTTAAGAATGGCGGCGCCATGAACCGATGGGTAATCGAAATTATTGCCGGCAATGACCATGGTTTCATAATTACCATAACTATCACCAAAGCCTCCCGAATCATCATGAGTCCAAGGAATCTTGCGACGAAATTCTTTCATCTTCCCAATATAACTAATATCCTTTATATATGGTACGCCATGATCTTTATCGTCAAGAAAACCAGCCAAAGAATCAGCATCAGCAGTAAAATCATCAGGAGCACTAAGACGGTCGAAACCATTAACCACCAACACAGGCTTTGCCTTTGTAGAAGATGAAATGCCTACTGATAAAATTTCAGAAGAGAAACTTTCGCCCCCCTTATTCAAAGCTGCAACTTTGAAACTACAAACCATATCTTTAGGGACTTTATAGGTAAAAGCGCTCTTCTTCACAACTGTTCCATTGTCAAAATCGCCATTACCGATTCTAACATATACTTTATATTTTTCCGCTTTTGCTGTCGGTTCAAGCGGATCGTCTACAGGTGACCAAGTCAATACAGCCTCATTGTTTTTGCTTAATCCAATAGCAAAATGGTCTACAGGAAGAGGTTGAACGACATATTCTGTGTTATTCTCATTCGACAAGAACCGTAGTATGCCTTTGTATATAGCTCTACCTACCGTAAATCGAAAACGAGGATCGAGTCCATACCTCATATCGGCAAAATTCTCGTGAGACATAAATTCTAATAACATCGCAGGGACTCTTGGAACTCGAGCCTCAAAATACGATTGGTTCCACATTCCACGACGAGTCCATCTGGGTTCATACAAACGGCGAATATCATTTACTATATTAGTCATTACCAGATCAGTCAAGTCACGACTAGCATACCTAGAAGTTCCATCGGCAAATTTCCCTCCGTATCCAGCCGTCTGATAAATACCTAAAGTGCCAATAATTGAGTCTCCATATACTGTCCCAGCATCTGTATGAAAAGCAAAAGACATATCAATGGGAATATTAAGTCCTTTCTCATCTGGAACGGCTTTCGAACCTCCAGCTAAGTAGTTCACCCATAATCCCCGGCTACGATAATCATCGGTATAATCATCAGTTCCTTTACTTTGAGAATAAATGCTATCAGGTATGCCTGCCCATTGCATCCAATAACGAGCACCTTCCGTATAGCGGGGATAACCACTAACTTCATATTGATAATTCAGTTTCGGTTGATAAGCATTTCTAGCAACTCTATGACCGTCCGCAGCCTTTGTGTCGGCAATAATAGCATCTCCATAAGGACGACGGGCAATATTTCCTAGACCACCTCCGAACTTTACAGCATCTGCTGTCACTACGCAGCCTGCCTTTTTCGAATAATTACTGAGAACGACCTTCCCTTTCTCTCCTTTATCAAAAGCAAATGTCCCAAGATAGATCCATGTACCTCCTCCCATCTTTTGATTGACAAGAAATGATGTATGTCCGTCTTTATGGTAAATAGTATAAAGAGCATCTTTAGTGCTATTCGCTAATGTCTTATAAGAGACATATACGGCATACTCTCGATCTTTGGGTATATTAGGAATCCACTCTGCAATACTAACATCATTTTTGTTTGTAGAAGTCACCACCTGCCGGTAAGTTCCTTCACAAAAAGGATTTTCAACGTCTATGTATTTTTCTTTTGTATAGGCAAAACCACTAAATTCTCCTTTTTGCCAAGTTTTACTCCCACTCTTTTCCTGATACATAGAAGACGCGGCCAACTTACCATCATTATCGACTATCACTTCATAAGGATTACAATCTCGTTCCCTGGGTAAAAGAACTGTAGCTCCTGCATTTTCAAGCATGGGCACCAGATAAGGTAGCACGTAACTTTGAGGGAAAAGATCCTCTACTGATTCAAAAAGACGAGCACGCTGCCACTCCCAACGAGCCAACCCTTGTTCATAATAGAGTCCATGACTCTGCCACATCGCTATATGGCGATTCGATAATCCCTTTGTGGGCTTAAAAGGATCAGATATACGAGTAATAAGAGGAACTGTACATGGATTAGAAAAGGTATGCTTCGATCTAAAAGAAACATCTTGATAGATGCGTGGTATAAGCTCTTTTATAGACTTTCCATTAGTAAAAACTTCTACAATGTAACCATTAAACCTTTCAGGAAGGATTTGCTGTAATCCATGATATATACTATTAACATTTTCGATTCGAAAAGGAATATAGGAACAGTTGACATTGGCAAAAAGCACCAATTTTCGTTGATATACATCAACCTTTGTGGAGTCAATGACAATCTTTCCAACACTGATTTCCGAGCTATAAGAACTGAGCAATCGTTCCATTGCAACAAGCTCTGTTTTAGTCAGCGACTGTTGTGCCCTCAAAGATACAGAGCAAAGCAGAGCGAAAATCATAATACAAACAAATAAAAAAAGCTTTTTCATAATCCGTATTTCAATTTTTTCTTTTAATCAACAAGCACAAGCCCAAAAAGGTAAACGAGGCATTGAATATTAGCAACTCATAACTGAACTTATAACCGCCAAACCAACGTTCTGAGTTGACATCAAGAATATAACAAAGCACTGGCGAAAGAATTGCGACATAAGGAATGAATCGATCACGAACTTTTGCTTTGGTTAATATACCAAAAGCAAACAATCCCAATATAGGACCGTAGGTATAACTTGCCAGTTTATAAACAGCATCTATAACACTAGTATTATTCAATGTTCCAAAAACAAAAATCACCACTCCCATAACGATTGCCATAATAATATGAACGTGTTTTCTGGTCCGAGTGAGTTTCTCTTCATTTAATCCTTTAGTATGAAGAATATCCACGGTAAAAGAAGTAGTAAGTGCCGTTAAAGCAGAACCAGCTGCAGAGTAGGCCGATGAAATCAGACCCACAATAAAAAGAATGCCGACAATAGCTGGAAAATAATTACTCGAAGCGACCGTGGGAAACAACTTATCTCCAGTTTCTTTAATACCCACTTTATGAGCAAAAAGATAAAGAAGAACTCCCAACATTAAGAAAAGCAAGTTGATAACAAACTGACATAAGCCACTAGTAATAATATTCTTTTGCGAATCATGAAAGTTCTTGCAACTCAGATTACGTTGCATCATATCTTGATCTAGCCCAGTCATGGCTATCATCATAAAAATGCCAGCAAAAAATTGCTTAAAGAAATATCGTTTATCATCAACATCACCAAAAAAGAAAAATTGACTCATGTCACTTCCTGTAATAGACTTAACCATACCTCCAAAGCTCATATCTAATTTGCAAGAAATATAATAAATACAAAGCACTACTGAGACAATAAGACAAAGTGTTTTTAATGAATCAGTCCATATAATGGATTTCACCCCACCTCGAAAGGTATAAAGCCATACCAAAGCCACAGTAATTATAACATTAAGCATGAATGGCAAATGATAAGGATCAAACACCAAGAGTTGTAATGTGAGACAAACCAAGAACAGACGTACAGATGCCCCCAACATCTTTGAAACAAAGAAGAACCAAGCGCCTGTCTTATGAGACAGCATGCCAAAACGATTATCCAAATATTGATATATCGAGATAAGATTCATCTTGTAGAATAGGGGTATAAGTACGAAAGCTATTATAAATTGACCAACTATAAATCCTAACACCATTTGCATATAGGCAAAACCATTTGTTGCCACCATACCCGGCACCGATACAAAAGTAACGCCAGAGATGAAAGACCCTATCATAGCAAATGCTACGACATACCATTTCGACTTGCGATTACCAACAAAGAAGCCTTCGTTATCAGCCTTTCTACCGGCTATATAAGACACTGTAAAAAGAATGCCAAAATAGGCAAGAATAGTAATAATAACAGCACTTGGACTCATCGTTACAAGGTTTTAATGTTCATTGAATATTATTCTTTATACAACAAATAGGGCTTGCGCTGATGTTTAAATTTCTTCACGTCATCCTGCCATCTAGCTTGAATTTGCTGTGCACTTTTTCCCTCTTCTATCATAGAGCGTACATAATCCACCCCTATTAATTTTTCAAAAAAAGGAGTGAAAAATTTATCTTTCATTTTCATGTTCTTATAAGCATCTATTAGATAGCTTAAATCTATACCTTTCTTATATATTGTGGCTTCATTCATAGAACTCAAATTCTTACCATAACAACGCTTACCAAGCAACGGTGGATTTTTAGCTCCAGGACGACTTGCTGGGGTAAAAGAGTAAGAATAACCTTTCATTGCCGGGTGACCATAAACCTGAAAAGGAAGTGTAGTGCCACGTCCTACGCTCATTGGGGTCGCTTCAAAATAACATAGTGAAGGATATAGATAAATTGATTTCATATTAGGAAGATTGGGCGACGGAGCAATCGGCAATCTATACTTGGTTCGATGTGTATAATTTAGACACTTCACTACAGTTAAAGCACATTTACGATGATCGGGCAACCAATGTTCACCATTCACCATCAATGCTAATTCTCCAAGCGTCATCCCATGTACAATAGGAATAGGTAGATATCCCACCCCTGATTTATATTTCATATTTAATATTGGCCCATCGACATAAAAGCCATTTGGATTGGGACGATCTAAAATAATCATTCGGGTATTATGAATAGCACAAGCGTTCATCATTTTTACCATAGAAATATAATAAGTATAGAAACGGAGTCCTACATCTTGAATATCAACGATAAGTAGGTCTATCTTCTTCATTATCTTATCATCGGGCATCCCATTGTTGCCGTTATATAAAGAATAAATAGGTACTCCTGTCTTTGTATCTATACTGCTAGATACATGTTCGCCGGCATCAGCATTACCCCGGAAACCATGTTCGGGTGAGAAAATGGCAATTACATTAACTTTGTTCTCCAATAAAAGATCAAGAGTCAACTTTCCATTCACTCTTCCCGACTTGTTAGAAAATAGACCCACTTTGTGTCCTTTCAACAAAGGCAGATAAGAACTTATCCGAGCAGCACCTACTGTTACATTTTGAGCATAGATATGACCAAAAGCAATGGAACACAATAAAATAATAAGAACTAGCGGTTTCTTCATCTTCATTTTTAATTGATGATTTAATCTTTCTTCAATATCTTCGAAAAAGCCCAAAAGCTATTAATTCGAATGTTTTCATTTTATTTTAAGTTGCACAAAGGGATAAATAAGTTTATTATCGCCTTATTTTCATGACTAAGATAAAGGTTTTTTTTCTACTATGGTACTTTCAAGATATTGAATTAATATTTATTAATTAATTTTTAACCGAATATTTATTATAGCACATATTTTTAATGTTCATAAATAGAAAATATATGATAGTATAAGCAAAACAATAAATAACTGATATGCAATCCTCAAAAGAAATTTGCAATGACTCTGGCAGACAGTATATTCGGACAAAGGGCAGCAACAAAAAACGTAAATATTCGTTATTTATGACAAGAATCAATCTTTGCGATATTTTATAATACAAAACACCACAAAAAGAGAGGCAACGAAAGCACCCGAAATATTGGCTAAGATATCGCCCTATTCAAAAGATCTATATACTCTCAAATATTTTTGAACCAGCTCCATAGAAATTCCTAACAGAACAGGAATAATGAATCCAAACAATAGTCCACAAAAAAGGAGCATTTTCTTTCCAAGATGATGAAAACACAAGTACTCATAATTAATAACGAAAGACAGCAATACATCGAAAGATGGACTACTTTATCCATATTAGGTATTTCCTCCAAAGAGTTCTTCGGTGGTTTAAAACACAAAAAATAAACGATAACAATACCCTACAACAGTGATACAGGGTAATGTCTAAAAAGAATTTTCATAACACAATTTGTTTGATTTTTTTGCGGCAAATGTACATAATTAAATTGGAAATATTGAAACTTTTTAAAGTTAAGAAATAAATTGTACACGTTGTATTTTTCAAGGAAGCCATGCAAATTCATATTACCTCATGCTGGATAAAAAGTATCAGAATAGAGGTTAATATTCAGCTCATACAACGTTTGAAAAACGATGTGGCAATAACCTTTTGTGACATGCACTGAATAAGTTTGTGTAACTTATTCAGTACATGCCACTTGGTTTAAGCATATTGAAAAAAGCTTCAGCGCCCACCTATTTATTTTACTGGTCCGAGTTCCAAAAGAAGGGTAGAAATAAGCACTATCCCCAAAATAACACAGACCAAAATAAGCAACCAATTTATATATTTTGCCTTCGGTTTGGTATCTGTCTTAAGATTCGATAAAAAATATTCGCGAAAGAACAAATACAATGCCGGTATCGAAGCACTCGCCAAGAGAAAGTCTTCGGGGATATGAAAAAAATAAGTTTTAGTCAATCCGATAAGAGACCAGTGACAAAGAAAAAGGACCAGAAAAATATTCACTTTTTTGGAATGCAACAACAATAGTCCTATCGTAAACGTCACTACAGAACACGGCATTACCGGAGATGTCATTTCAGGGAAAGAAAGACCACGAGCCAATGAGATAAGCGGATAACAAAAAGGCATTGCCAATAAAAAATAAGAAAGTTTATCATACTTACGGGTCCTTTCGAATGTGGTATATCCTGATATCATATCCCATATCCATATAACAGCCATCACTCCCCAAAAAAGAGCCATGATACCATTATAATTGCGAGCCTCACAATATATATAATAGTAAATGATAGAAATCCATAAATAAAGAAGAAGAATATAAAATTTAATAGCCCACTTCGTCCAACGAGTAGGCTTAATAATCAATGCTACAGAAACAGTACAACCGACCAACAAAATAATGAGCTGATAAATCCACGTGGCCGAATTATATAACGCAATAGTTTTCCAAAAAACATCCATAAACTTCAAAATTTATTTTTATGTCGGGTGATAGAGAAAGCAATTTTAGGAAATAGCAATATTGGTAAAGTAGCCCCAATAGCAAGCATAAAGACAACAGTACATGTAACTAAGGTATTGGAAAAAAAGGCTTCCATGTATTTATTCAACATACCAGGTTCTTTCACCGTCTGCAAACTCATCAAAAGCGAGAATACCATGTTATAAGCAAACTTTCCAGGAATCATAGGTAATAATGCCGGAATATAGAGCACCGTAAGAGGACAGTATACTTTTTTACCAAGCCACATACTTCCAAAACCAATAACAATAGCACCGAACAAAGAAGCTGTAGCAATATCAAATCCCAGAAAATGCATGAGACAATAACGACAGGCATGTCCCAAAGCAGACAATATGGCAATCATTTTAAATGCTCGTAAAGGAGGATCAGATATTGCCCCAAAGCCTATACCCGCAATAGCAGCAAAAAGTCCATCAAAAATTACATTCAATATTATCATCATCGCTATATCAAACTATTTTTCACCATTATCAATGTAAAAGAGAGCCCAATAGCAATACACATAATAAGCAGTGCAGCCTCTGTAAGGCGCGAAAAGCCTATCAGCACATGTCCTTCAACAATATCAATCATCCCATTGATTAAAGGCACCCCAGGCACTAAATACAGCACACTGGTAGCTATTGCTGTAGAACTTGTAGTATCTTTAAATATAAGGGAGATAGACGCCGCCAACGATGCTACGAAAGCCGAAACAATAAATACAACAAATGAGTTGATATGCTTAGCAAGCATTTGTTGCTTCAAATAGAGTCCAATCAACGTGGCTGAAAAAACAATTGCCATTGAAATGCCATCGCCATCAAACAAACGACAAAAGGAAGCATTAGCAAAACCGACCAATAGCAATACGAATAGCGGATGAATACGAGGAGCTTCTACAATCTTACGATATTTTTCTTTAATGGTACTAAGTGGCAGATGGTAGTCATAAGTTTCCCAACTTAAAGCACTTAGTTCTGAATTATGTTCAAAACTTATACTATGCGAAGAAATGCCAATTACCTTATTATAAAGTTCATGAGTTTCATCATCAACTATAGAAATCATAATATTGTTATAAAAAGCACACATCTGCACCTTCACTCCAAAAGCTTCGCCTATACGTTTCGAGTTGCGCACTACTCGAGAAGTATGTACACCTACACCCATCAAATGAGCAGCATATTCAGCGATAAAATCACAGACAGAATTAAAAGAATCGTCAGTAGTCATGTTACCCTTATCAAATTAAGGCTGCAAAGATACATAAAATATTCTATATGATTGGTATAAAGGATGTGTATCCTATATTATTTACTTCAAATCTTTAAAAATATTAAGCAATTTCTGGCGAGTAAGATAAATATGACTTTTCACCGTGCCAAGTGGTAAATTCATTTTAGCTGCTATTTCTTTATATTTAAAACCGGAAATATGCATCATAAACGCAACCCTATACTCTCCTGGCAATGAGTTGAGTAAACGATATACCTCTTGAATATCATAATTGTATTCAGAATAATCGGAGCCAATATCGTGTACTTCTCTTCCCTGAATAAATTCTTCATTGTTTATATAAGAGCGATCTTGTATCTGTTTACGACATTTGTTTACATAAATATTTTTCATGATAGTATACATCCAGCCAAGGAAGTTGGTTCCAACTTCAAACTTATCTTCATTATCAAGTGCTTTCAACAACGTTTCTTGCACCAAATCATTTATTTCATCTTGATCGGAGGAAAGCTTACGAGCAAAACCGACTAGATCTGCCTGAGCATCGACCAAACGCGTTTTAAAAGAAACCGGATGATCTTTTCCGTTTATATTGAGATCTAGTTCAGACATAATGTTTTATATTTATAATTCATTATATTTCTTTTTTGTATGACGAGTGACAAAAATACATATTTATCTGAAAATTATCAGCAAAACCAATAAAAACTTTGAACCTTGACGATGTAAAAAAGTGTTTTTTATATTCAAAAAATACAATAGATCGAACTAATTTGGACCTTTTACTCATACTTTAATACGATTTTATAGTAAAATATTGAAATTAATAAAAAAGAACTTCTAAATTTGTAGGCTAAAAGATATTACAATATATAAGATGGTAGAAAATTCTGACTACTTAATAGACATAGACAAAGTCCTTCAAGAAAAGGTACCCAACAAGTATGTTCCCCAAATACTCATATCATATTTGAAACATATAGCTCATCAAGATGAATTAAATGGGTTTCTTAGAGAACACGGTGACATATTGGGCTTGGCTTTTGTAAATGCCGCATTAGATTATTTAGATGTAAAGGTATCCGTGAAAAATGCCGAAAATCTACCCACAGAAGGTCTATATACATTTGTCTCTAACCATCCGTTGGGAGCACAAGACGGATTAATATTATCTGCAGTACTAGGAAAGGCTTATAACGAGAAAATAAAATTCCTGGTAAACGACTTATTGATGAACCTGCATGGTATGTCTCCATTCTTTATACCTATTAATAAAACCGGCAAACAAGTTAAAGATTTCCCTAAAGTGATCGAAAGAGGGTTTGCTTCGGATGAACAACTAGTAATGTTTCCTGCAGGACTTTGTTCCAGACGTCACAAAAGAATAATTAGAGATGTAGAATGGAAAAAAACTTTTATCACCAAAAGCGTGGAGACCCATCGTGACGTAGTGCCCATACACTTCAATGGTAGAAATTCAAATTTTTTCTACAATCTATCGAATCTATGCCGGTTCTTGGGTCTTAAATTTGACATTGCTATGATATACTTGGTAGATGAAGCATATAAAAACAGGCATAAGACGTTCGAATTGACGATAGGCAAACCTATTCCTTGGCAAACGTTTGACAATACAAAAACACCGCGACAATGGGCTGCATATGTCAGAGAGATAGTATATAAAATGGAATCGTAAATCAGAAACATGAGATGGAAGAGATTATTAAGCCAATAGACAAAGAGAGATTAAAGTCCGAACTGACCGAGGACAAACGGCTCAGAATGACAAATAAAAGTAATAATCAAATATACATTATTACTTACCACAACGCCCCCAATATAATGAGAGAAATAGGACGTTTGCGGGAAATAGCTTTTCGTGCCGCAGGCGGCGGCACTGGCAAATCTATTGACATAGATGAATATGACACGATGGAAAACCCATACAAACAATTGATTGTATGGGATCCGGAAGAAGAAAAAATATTAGGCGGTTATCGATATATATTAGGGACTGATGTACAGTTCGACAAAAAGGGGGAACCTATTTTAGCAACAGCCCACATGTTCAATTTCTCTAAAAAGTTTTTAGCCGAATATCTTCCCACGACTATTGAGCTAGCCCGTTCTTTCGTAACGCTGGAATATCAATCCACTCGGTTGGGTAGCAAAGGGATGTTTGCTCTTGATAATTTATGGGACGGACTTGGCGCTCTTACAGTGATTATGCCTACCGTGAAATACTTTTTTGGAAAAGTTACAATGTACCCAAGCTATATCCGACCGGGGAGAGATATGATCCTTTATTTTCTGAAAAAACATTTTGCCGACAAAGACAACCTTATTACTCCCAAGAAACCTTTACTCATTGAAACAGACGAAAAAGATCTGGCAAAATTGTTTAATAAAGATTCTTTCAAGGAAGACTATAAAATATTGAATAGCGAAATAAGAAAGCTAAATTACAATATACCTCCATTGGTCAATGCATATATGGGACTCAGCCCTACAATGCGCATGTTTGGCACAGCCATCAATTACGGATTCGGTGATGTGGAAGAAACAGGAATACTAATTGCTGTAGATGAGATTCTGGAAGAAAAGCGAATGCGCCATATAGAATCTTTTGTCAAGAACAATCCACTGACATTCAGGCCGACTTCGGGAGCCAACAAAGTTATTACTGAACAATCTAAAGAGTCATTCAGCTAATTTAACGACAAATGTAAGGTTTTTATATATTAAATTGTCTAATTTCGCCTGCAAAACAAATAAAGGCAAATGAACGTTCAAATAATCAATAAATCAAAACATCCCCTACCGGAATATGCCACCAAGTTGTCAGCCGGTATGGATATCCGTGCCAACCTGCAAGACCCAAAGACTCTCCTTCCATTAGAGAGAGCTCTAATTCCTACAGGGCTATTTATGGCTATTCCAGAAGGATATGAAGCACAAGTAAGGCCACGCAGCGGACTCGCAATTAAAAAGGGGATTACCGTACTGAACTCGCCGGGAACTATTGATGCCGATTATAGGGGAGAACTCTGCGTTGTTCTTATTAATCTCTCGAATGAACCTTTCGTTGTTGAAGATGGTGAGAGAATAGCCCAGATAATTTTTGCCCGTTGCGAACAAGCAACATGGGAACCTACGGATAAGCTAGAGGAAACCGAAAGAGGTGCAGGAGGGTTCGGGCATACCGGAGCAAAATAAATAATGAAGAAACAGAATTTACATATTCGACCAATGAAACGTTTCGCTAGTGGGGTGACCTCGTTGATAATAGGAGGCATGCTTTTATGCTGTGCTGAGTCTGCTGTATCCTCTCCTAGCGTTACCACCATTGTCACTCCAGACACGTTATCGGTGGAGCAACAACGTAAATTCGATTATTTCTATCTGGAAGCACTTCGATTAAAAGGTGAAAAAAAGTATTCTGCTGCATTTGATATGATACAGCATTGTCAAACAATAAATCCACAAGCGCCTGAAGCCCTATACGAATTGGGAAAGTATTATTTGACATTACAAAAAGATACTCAAAGTTTATCAGCGTTTCAGGCTGCGGTAAATGCTGCACCACAAAATTATTGGTACAATCAGGCTTTGGCAAGTCTCTATATGCAGCAAGAAGATAGTATCAAAGCTACTGAAACATTCGAGTTGATAACTAAGCGTTTTCCTAACCGTCGAGACCCATTGCTTAGTCTGCTAGATTTGTATAAGCAACAGACCAACTATCCCAAGATCATTCAGACCCTTGATCGACTGGAAGGTGTAATGGGTAAGAATGAGCAGATAAGCATGGAGAAGTTCAAGGTTTATGTTCAGATGAATGATAATAAAAAGGCGTTGAATGAAATAGAAAGCCTAACAAAAAAATATCCGCAAGACAATAGATATCAAGTCCTCTTGGCAAATGCTTATATGCAGAACAATAAAAAAACAGAGGCATATAACATCTACAATAAGGTGCTGGCTGCTGAGCCAGATAATTCGATGGCTCTTTATTATTTAGCTAATTATTATAAGGTCGTAGGTCAGAAAGAAAAATATGAGAATCAGCTGAATATTTTTGTTCTCAATAAGAAAGTAGCATCAGAAGCGAAAGTAGATGTCATGAAAGAGTTGATATCCCAATATGAGCAAGATGGTAAAGACAGTACAAGGGTTATCGGACTTTTCGATAAAATTGTCAAAGAAGACCCCGAAGACGTTGAAATTCCGATGCTATATGCTAATTATCTTATTGCAAAAGGACTGAATGTTCAGGCACTTCCTGTGTTGGACCATATCGTAGCACTCGACCCTTCTAATGTCGCAGCTCGTCTCATGCTGTTAAATGATGCTATTAAGAAAGAAGATTATAAAGCTGTTATCCGAATCTGTGAGCCAGGTGTTGAAGCAACTCCCGATGCCCTCGAACTTTATTTCTATTTGGCTATAGCCTATAATCAAGCGGGACGGACAGATGATGCTATTGATATTAGTAAAAAAGCATTGATGCATGTTACCAATGATAGTAAGAAGGAGGTTATCTCTGACTTTTACGCGCTGATGGGCGACGTTTATTACACCAAATTATTGAAAAAAGAGGCATACGCAGCATACGATTCGGCTTTAGTATACAACGCTGATAATATTAGCGCATTGAATAATTACGCTTATTACTTATCTGAAGAACATGCTCAGTTGGACAAAGCAGAAGAAATGAGCTACAAGACAGTAAAATCCGAACCAAACAATTCGACATTCTTAGATACTTATGCATGGATACTATTCATCAAAGGGAAATATACTCAAGCTTTAATATATATTGACAATGCCATGAAGAACGGTGGTGCTACAAGTGCTGTAGTCACGGAACATTGTGGTGATATTCATGCTCAGACAGGAGATATAGAAAATGCTTTAAAATATTGGCAAAAAGCATTGAGTATGGGAAGTAAGTCTAAACATCTCAAACAAAAAATAGCAAAGAAAAAATACATATCGGAATGAAAAAGAATAAATTAATTTATATAATTGGTCTGACAATCGGATTAGCATTCAGTAATGGTGCTCGAGCACAATCAGTTGTTAAAAATGATTCGAACAAGATCCTAAAAGATTCCATTGATAAGACGAAAGTGATGCCTGATTCTTGTTTAGTAGATAGCACTAGCTATAAATATCTATCGTCTAAAGTACATCTTGTATTGCCGGCAAGCTTTATGGGGCTTTCTCTGAAAGGTACGATGAAAATGGTTTCTAAAGAACGTATTCAATTATCGATAGTAATGCCTATTTTTGGTACCGAATTGGCAAAATTGGATATCACCCCCAATGAAATGCTACTTATTGACCGCCATGATAAAATGTATGTACATGCCAACAAAAAAGAGATGATGAGATATTTGCCAAGCGGCTCAAACTATTCACAACTGGAACAATTATTAATAGAGGCATCCAAACCAGGAGGCCATTCGGAAGTTTCCGGCAGTGATTTTGGTTTAAAATCGATGAAAGATGCAAAAATACAACTTTATGATTTTTCTACTGACCAAATAGCACTTCAGCCAACGGCAGTGCCTACTAAATATAAGAAAGTAACATTAGATGAATTTGTTAAAGCCCTGAAAGGATTGCAATGAGACGTTCTTTTATCATATTTTATTGTCTATTTACCACAGTCATATTAAATGCGCAGACTCCTTTGATATCGAATCTGCAAAAGAAACATTCGGCGCTACAAAAACAAATTGCAGCAACGGAACAGATGTTGAAAAGTACCAAAAAGGATGTAAAGGGACAGCTTTACCATCTGCAAGCACTTAATGGACAAATAGAAGAAAGAAAAAGATATATAGAAACTATCAACGGAGACGTGCAGGCTATTAGTGGACAAGTGATGACACTATCTGCTCGCCTTGAGGCTATGCAACACGATCTAGACGAAAGAAAAATGAAATATCTTTCTTCTGTCAACTACGTTTACCGTAACAAGACTATTCAGGAAAAGCTAATGTTTATTTTTTCGGCCAAATCATTATCCCAAATGTACCGTCGAATGCGCTATGTCAAAGAATATGCTACGTATCAACGTTTGCAAGGCGAAGATATTATACGTCGCCAGGGCATCATTAACGGGCACCGTCATCAATTAGTTCAAGTAAAGCAAGTAAAGGTTGGCGTGATGAAAGAAAGAGAAGGAGAAAAAGCTGTTTTGGAGAAAAAAGAGCAGCAGAAGAAACAAGTAGTTAGTGAGTTACAAAAGAAACAACGAGGATTACAAAGTCTTATCAGCAAAAAACGCAGAGAAGCGAATCAGTTGAATGCCAGAATCGATCGTCTGATCACTTTAGAAATAGAAAAAGCTCGCAAAAGAGCTGAAGAAGAAGCTCGCAAAAGGCGCAGAGAAGAAGAAAGAAGAATTGCTACTCAGAGAAAAGCAGAGGCCTTAGCTGCCGAGAGAGCTGCAGCAGAAGAAGCTAGGAGAGAAAAGGCAGAAGCGGCATCAGGCACCTCAAAGACATCCAGCTCTACTAGAAAACCGGTAAGAAAAAGTGAAACTCATAAAACTTATACGCCTCCCGCTCCTACCACAACGCCTTCTATAAGTTCAGTAGACCGCCGGCTTTCAGATACTTTTGCCGGTAATCGGGGGCGACTCCCAATGCCTATAACTGGCAATTGCCTTGTAATTAGCCACTATGGACAATATACCGTAGAAGGCATGAATAATGTAAAACTTGATAACAAAGGGATCGATATACAAGGTCATCCGGGAGCTTGTGCTCGTGCCGTCTATAACGGCGAAGTATCCGCAGTATTCCAAATGAATGGATTGTTCAATGTGCTAGTACGCCATGGAGAATATATATCAGTATACTGTAATCTGTCTTCAGCCTCAGTCAGACAAGGAGAACATGTCAGTACTCGCCAAATACTTGGAAAAGTATATTCCGATTCTTCAGATGGTGGAAGAACCGTTCTTCACTTCCAATTACGCAAAGAACGGGAGAAATTGAATCCGGAACAGTGGTTGGGACGTTAAAGTTCCAACCCGTCCAATAAATGATAATAAAGAGGAATAGCCTCTTCTATTTCTTTCAGCATAACAAACTCATCAGCAGTATGCGAGCGAGAGGATTTGCCAGGTCCCATCTTTAAAGAGGGAAAAGGCATCAATGCTTGGTCAGATAATGTAGGCGAACCGAATGGCTTTAGATCTAATTTCATCACTCTTTTCACAAAAGGATGATTTAAATCGATAAACGAAGAATTTAATCTGAAAGAATGAGGAGCAACTTCGCTTTTTACATGTATCTTAATTTCGTCAAATAATTCCCGATTAGAATACAATTCATTACTACGTACATCAACAGTCATTACACAACGATCGGGAATTACGTTATGTTGAGTCCCAGCCTGAATAACTGTCATTGTCATTTTGACCGGTCCAAGTACAGGTGAAATTTTTTCAAATCTATAATCGCGAAACCAAATAATATCATCCACAGCCTCATAAATAGCATTAATGCCTTCCTCGCGGGCAGCATGTCCTGCTTTACCTTTGGCAATGACGTCCAACACCATTAATCCACGTTCGGCAATAGCAGGCTGCATTTCTGTTGGTTCACCCACCAAGGCAAAAGAAATAGGAGGCAAACAATTTAAAACGTCAGCAACTCCTCCTGCCCCAGAGATTTCTTCTTCACAACTCGCCAGAAAAACGAGATTATAATTCTGTGTTGTCTTACAAAGATCTAGAAACACTCGCAACAAACTCACCAAACTGGCCCCTGCATCATTACTACCCAATCCATACAGTTTCCCATTAACTTCCAATGCCTTAAAAGGGTTTTTCATCCACTGCGAAGTAGGTTTCACCGTATCAATATGAGAATTAAGTAAAATCGTATTCTTGTCCAGACTAAAATTAGGTGAAAGACACCATATATTATTACCCTTTCTCCCTACTTCCATCCCTACATTCTCCAAATACTGCTGCAAGAAATCAGCTGCGGCCTCTTCTTCAGTACTAATAGAAGGGATTTCTATAAAAGATTTCAGTAAATTGACACTCTCCAAAAAAGTTGTTTTATCCATATCCAATTCAATAAGTTTTTTACAAAAATACAAATAAAGTTGCTTTGTTCGCAAAATTAAGGGTAACTTTGCAACAAATTTCAATAGATTAAAAGTAATGAATGAACATCATTTAGCTGTATTAGTTCATCGCCAAGCCGAGAAGTATGGTGACAAGAACGCACTATACTATCGAGATTACGATAAATCGCAGTGGATTCCCATAACATGGAACGAATTCTCACAAGCAGCAAAACAAACAGCCAACGCTTTATTTGAGTTAGGTATTAAAGAATGCGAAAACATAGGCGTTTTCTCACAAAATAAGCCCGAGTGCCTTATCACAGATTTTGCAGCCTATGATAATCGGGCTGTAACAATTCCCCTTTATGCAACCAGCTCTCCGGCACAAGTACAATACATAGTAAACGATGCCCAAGTCAGATTTCTTTTTGTCGGAGAACAATTTCAGTACGACACAGCTTTCTCTGTGTTCGGGTTATGCAATTCGCTACAACAACTCATCATATTTGATCCTAAGGTAAAAAAAGATCCAAGAGACCAGTCGTCTATTTACTTCCACGAATTTCTAGAGAAAGGTACAGGGCTAAAATACGAAAAAGAAGTTGAAGAACGTATTTCTCGAGCATCAGACGATGATTTGGCAAATATTCTCTATACCTCTGGAACTACAGGAGAGCCGAAAGGTGTTATGTTGCATATGTCGAATTATATTGAAGCTTTCCGGATTCATGATATCAGATTGAAAAAGATATCCGATGCGGACACGTCGTTAAATTTTCTTCCACTAACGCATGTCTTCGAAAGAGCCTGGGTATATTACTGCATTCATAAAGGCGTCACAACTTATGTCAATCTCCGCCCTGCTGACATCCAAACATGTATTAAAGAAGTCCGCCCCACTCTAATGTGTAGCGTTCCTCGTTTTTGGGAAAAAGTTTATATAGGCGTTCAAGAAAAAATTGCCCAAGAAAAAGGTATAAAGAAAACTTTAATGCTCGATGCTATCAAAACAGGGCATACCTACAACATCGATTATCTGAGAGTAGGAAAGAAACCTCCATTAATATTAGAACTAAAATATCGCTTTTACGAAAAAACGGTTATTCATCTTTTGAAAAAAACAATTGGCATCGAACGGGGAAATTTCTTTCCGACAGCAGGTGCTGCTGTAAACGATCAAGTTTGTGAATTTGTTCATTCTGTTGGTATCGATATGCTAGTCGGATATGGACTTACCGAATCGACTGCCACTGTTTCTTGTGAATGGAAAACAGGTTACAAAATAGGATCAGTAGGTATTCCCATGCCTGGCATAGAGGTCAAGATAGGCGAAAACGATGAAATTTTACTACGAGGTAAAACCATAACCAAAGGATATTACAAGAAAACTGAAGCAACAGTGGCAGCCTTTGATGCAGACGGGTGGTTCCATACCGGTGATGCAGGTTGTCTGAAAGGAAAACATCTGTACCTGAAAGAACGTATTAAAGACCTATTCAAAACATCTAACGGCAAGTACATTGTTCCACAAGCCATAGAATCTCAACTGGCGATTGATAAGTATATCGATCAAATTGCGATCATTGCAGACAAGCGTAAATTTGTATCGGCTTTAATTGTGCCCGATTACCGACTCGTCGAGAAATTTGCCGAAGAACATCATATAAAATATAACAATAGGGAAGAACTGCTAAAGAATAAAGATGTTTATGCCCTCTATCAACAGCGCATCGATACATTACAACAAAAATTCGCTCATTATGAGCAAATCAAACGTTTTACCCTATTGCTCACACCGTTTAGTATGGAACGCAACGAATTGACCAATACACTAAAGCTTAAGCGAGCCGTTATTTTAGAAAATTATAAAAACGAGATAGAAAAGATGTATGAAGACTAACTGCTATCCGCAGAAGAGTTCGCTATCTTTTCATTAACTTAATTAATTATTTCACTGTATGATAACAGCAGAACAACTAAAAGACGTGAAAGAGCGCACTGATGCGCTGAGGAGGTATCTTTGACGTCGACCAGAAAGAAGTAGAATTTGAAGAAGAAAGCCTTCGAACGCAAGCGCCCGACTTTTGGGAAGATCGAGAAAAGGCAGAAAAACAAATGAAGATTGTAAAAGGTCTAAAGAAGTGGATTGACAGCTATCAAGAAGTCAAAATGCTACTCGAAGAAGTACAGTTATCATTTGATTATTGCAAAGAAAATATTGTTACCGATGTTGAAGTTGACCAAGCATATAGCAAAGCCCTTACCGCTATAGAAAACTTGGAGTTAAGAAATATGTTACGCGACGAAGCAGATTCAATGAGTTGCGTAGTCAAGATAAACTCGGGTGCTGGTGGCACTGAAAGCCAGGATTGGGCTTCCATGCTGATGAGAATGTATTCCCGTTACGCAGAACGTCACAATTACAAAACAAAATTTAACAATATTCTAGACGGCGACATGGCAGGTATCAAGTCGTGCACAATGACCATCGAAGGAGATGATGCCTATGGTTACCTAAAAGGAGAAAATGGTGTACATCGCCTAGTGCGTGTTTCACCTTTCAATGCACAAGGTAAACGAATGACCTCCTTTGCATCTGTTTTTGTCACGCCCCTTGTGGATGACACGATTAATATTACTGTTGATCAGGCCGCAGTCTCATGGGATACTTTCCGCTGTGGCGGTGCTGGGGGACAAAATGTCAATAAAGTAGAATCGGGGGTCCGGTTACGCTATCAATACAAAGATCCGTATAACGGTAAAGAAGAAGAAATATTGGTAGAAAATACAGAAACTCGAGACCAGCCACAGAATAGAGAAAATGCGATGCGATTGCTTCGTTCCATCCTATATGATAAAGAGATGAAACATCGAATGGAAGAACAAGCCAAGGTAGAAGCCGGGAAAAAGAAAATTGAATGGGGTTCACAAATCCGAAGTTATGTCTTTGACGACCGGCGAATAAAAGACCATCGCACCAATTACCAGACATCCGACGTTAATCGTGTAATGGACGGTGAGATAGACGATTTCATTAAAGCTTATTTGATGATGGGTGGTGAATAAAAATTCTCGGCTCAAAATCTTGTTTTATTCATTATTTTAGCTTTTCTTTGTTGGAAAGATAAAATAAAATACCATGAATAAAAAACAAATTAGAGACAAAAAGGCTGAGAAAAAGGCAGATTCTACTGTCAAGATTTTATTTTTATCACTAATCGTGTTAGGTTTGATCTTGATGATCTGGTTTTCTTTCGCTAATAGCTAAAATCAATCATAAGATCGTTTAGCTTAAAGATTTATCTAAAGGCCGCATATGTTAGTACGCGGCCTTTCTCTTTTTCTAGACATACTGGCAAATTTATTGAACAAAAGAATAACAATCTTTCACTCTTTTTTCTTAATATTGCGGGAAGAACAAGCTTCTATTTCCAATGATCAGAAATCTTAATTATAAAACAAACTAAAAGAGATGAACAAACTAACACTTTGTGCCGCTACACTATTTTGCACTCTCAATGCATTAACACTGTCAGCCCAACCTATCACAAATCCCCCAATATTAAAAGTAGATGGGGGTAGAATTAGTGGAGTATATAGTCCTTCAGAGTCTTCCGTTGCTATTTACAAAGGCATTCCATATGCTGCCCCTCCCATCGGCAATTTGCGATGGAAACAGCCACAGCCCGTCAAACCATGGAAAGGAATACGCAAGTGCAACAAATTCGGCGCAGCATCATTACAAGCCGACCATGCCCCTATAGGAGCCAACAATGGCTTTGGTGTAGACTACGTCAAAGAATTCTATCAAGCAGGCAACCCAGTAAGAAGTGAAGATTGCCTTTATTTAAATGTTTACACCACAGCACCAAAAAAGCAAAAGGATCTACCCGTTATGGTATGGATACACGGAGGAGCATATCTAGGAGGATTCGGACACGAAATAGAATTCGATGGTGACAAGCTCGCAAAAAAGGGAGTTGTTTTAGTTACCATTAATTATCGATTAGGGGTTTTAGGTTTTCTAGCTCATCCTCTACTCACTGCAGAAAATGGCAAAGGCAGCGGCAATTACGGACTATACGATCAACTTGCCGCACTCAAGTGGGTGAAGAAAAATATTGTAGCATTCGGCGGCAATCCCAACAATATAACAGTATTCGGTCAAAGTGCGGGAGCCGGAAGTGTTCAGGCACTCATTTCTTCTAAAATGGCAAAGCCTTATATCCAACGGGCTATTATCCAAAGCGGAGGTGGACTACAAGGGATCATATCAACAACGTCGCTCAAAGAATCGGAAGCTGTGGGAAAAGCGATTTTTAACGAAGCAGGTATCTCTACGCTCAAAGAAATGAGAACTTATCCGGCCGACAAACTAATTGAACTATACAACAGCTACATAAAAAAACAGAAAGGCTATCAACTCGTTCTGCGCCCTACAGTCGACCGGCAATTAATTACCGACAAATTTGACAACATAGCTCGCAGTGGAAACGAATTGAATATACCATATATAATAGGATATACTACCGACGATATTTCTCCCGAAGTTATGAAAAAAGCGGCTTATGATTGGAGCTTACTACTTGAAAGGCAAAAACGACATCCTGCATATATCTATCATTTTGACTACAAATTACCAGGCGACAATGCTGGCGCTTTTCATTCATCCGAATTATGGTTTGTCTTCGGATCACTTAAACATTGTTGGCGTCCTTTCCCTATCGAAGCTTATAAATTAAGCGATAAAATAATGAATTATTGGACAACTTTTGCTCGCACCGGCAATCCCAATGGAAAATCCACGCACGGTTGGCGACCTTATACCAATTCCGATAAGTATGAAGAAATATTCCAAATAAAATAGTACCTCAAATAAATCAAACAAAGTGTTCAAATTACGAACAATTCGGAATTTTAGCGCCGCTTTTAGTTACAATTTAAAACTTATTTGCAGATTAATTTCGTTTTTTTCATTTTAACACAAGCAGGCCATACTTTATCAAAAAAAACAGGATGAAAAGGCACTAATTTGTCAAAAACTTCCTATCTTTGGGCAGAATTAGTCATATAACGCTTAATTTAGGAATATGAAAGAAATAAAATTTAGTCTTGTCTACCGCGATATGTGGCAGTCATCGGGTAAATACCAACCACGTAAAGACCAGCTGGAACGCATCGCCCCACTAATTGTTGATATGGGATGTTTTGCACGCGTCGAAACGAACGGTGGTGCTTTCGAACAAGTCAATTTGTTGTATGGAGAGAACCCTAACCATTCTGTCCGTGCTTTCACTAAACCGTTCCATGATGCCGGTATTCAAACCCACATGCTCGACCGTGGTCTGAACGCCCTTCGTATGTATCCTGTACCTGCAGACGTTCGCCGTTTGATGTATAAGGTAAAACATGCTCAAGGTGTCGATATCACTCGAATATTCTGTGGCTTGAACGAAACCCGCAACATCATTCCTTCCATCAAATATGCTTTGGATGGCGGAATGATCCCCCAAGCTACTTTGTGTATTACCTTCTCCCCTATTCATACGGTAGAATACTATACTAAGATAGCCGACCAACTCATCGAAGCAGGTGCTCCCGAAATATGCTTAAAGGACATGGCTGGTGTCGGCCGTCCCGTAATGTTGGGTCAGTTAGTAAAAGCTATCAAGGAACGTCATCCTAAAGTAATTATCCAATACCACGGACATAGCGGCCCAGGACTTTCGATGGCTTCTATGCTTGAAGTCTGCAAGAATGGAGCTGATGTTATCGATACGGCAATGGAACCTTTATCGTGGGGAAAAGTTCATCCGGATATTATCTCTGTTCAAGCTATGCTGAAAGACGCCGGATTTAAAGTAGCTGATATCAATATGGATGCTTATATGGCAGCACGTACCATGACTCAGTCTTTCATTGACGAATGGCTTGGCTATTTCATTAATCCGGGCAATAAAATCATGAGTTCACTGCTTCTGGGATGTGGGCTTCCCGGAGGAATGATGGGCTCTATGATGGCCGACCTGAAAGGCATGATGAATGTCATCAACAACAACCGCAAAAAGAAAGACTTAAAGCCGTTCTCCGAAGATGCATTATTGGTTCGCCTTTTCAACGAAGTTGCTTATGTTTGGCCACGTGTGGGTTATCCACCATTAGTAACGCCATTCAGCCAATATGTAAAGAATATAGCTCTCATGAATTTATTATCCGAAAGTATGGACGAACCTCGTTTTACTAGAATGGATGATAATATGTGGGGAATGATTCTTGGCAAGAGTGGCAAATTACCTGGTCAATTGGCTCCAGAGATCATTGAACTAGCCAAGAAACAAGAACGTGAATTTACCGATGCGGATCCCCAATCCTTCTATCCTGATAAGTTAGACGAATTCCGCGAAGAAATGAAGAAAAACAGTTGGAATTTCGGTCCTGATGACGAAGAACTGTTCGAGCTGGCCATGCATCCCGAGCAATATAGAGACTATAAAAATGGCTCCGCTAAAAAACGTTTCGACCAAGAATTGGCTAATGCCAAAATGGCTGGTCTATCAAAAGGCGTTTCGGCCGAAGAAATTCTAAAAGTCAAAAGAGCTAAATATACTCCCATCGTAGCTACCCAACGCGGACAGATATTATGGGAAATCGATGTAGATTCCACTTCTACTGAGCCAACCGTAGGAAAAAGTTATACTGCTGACGACACATTCTGCTATGTGATGACTCCATGGGGTTCCAGTGATTCGATAAAAGCGAACTTCAATGGCAAAATTGTTGAAATTTGCGTTAAGCAAGGTGAGCGTATCAACAAGGGTGATATCTTAGCTTATATTGAAGAAGCTAAATAAAATAGACAGAAAACGACATCATATTTTCCCGTTTTGCTTCTGCGAGACGGGATTTTTTTATTCAACCATCTAATAATATAATATATTTTTCATAATATTTTGTGGATAAACAGATTATTTATAACTTTGCATCGAAAAGATGATTGGGGAGGGGCGATTAAGGCTCCTTTTTTTTGTTTTAATAATTGATACATGATAGAAAAAAAAGCTGTCTGCCAAATTGTTGGCGAGTGGTTGCAAGGAAAAGATTATTTTTTAGTATCGATCGACATTAGCACCGACGATAAAATTATTGTTGAAATAGATCACAAAGATGGTGTATGGATTGAAGATTGTGTGGAGCTAAGCCGCTTCATCGAATCGCGTCTGAGCAGAGATAAAGAAGATTATGAGTTGGAAGTCGGTTCTGCGGGTATCGGTCAGCCGTTCAAGGTACTACAGCAATACTACAATCATATAGGCAAAGAAGTAGAAATTCTAACAAAAGAAGGAAAGAAGATTACCGGTCGACTGAAAGATGCCGATGAAGAGAAAATTGCGGTAATCGTCGAAGCCAAACAAAAGACAGAGGGTTCTAAACGACCTAAATTAGTAGAAACGGATCTCACGCTCCGTTATGATGAAATAAAATATACAAAATACTTAATACGTTTTAAATAACTATGGCCAAGAAAGAAGAAACGATTAGTTTAATCGATACTTTTTCAGAGTTTAAAGAGCTGAAACATATTGACAGGGCTACGTTGGTGAGTGTTCTCGAAGAATCCTTCCGCAGTGTAATAGCAAAGATGTTCGGGACAGATGAGAACTATGACGTAATCGTTAATCCCGATAAGGGCGATTTCGAAATTCGCCGCAACCTTAAGGTCGTTGCTGACGATAAATTGGAAAATCCAAACTTAGAGATTTGTTTAACTGATGCCCGCAAAATTGATCCTTCATACGAAGAAGGCGAAGAGGTATCAGACGAAGTGAACTTCGCTTCTTTTGGCCGAAGAGCAATATTGAACCTACGCCAGACACTGGCATCAAAGATCTTGGAACTGGAAAAAGACAGTATTTATAACAAATACATAGACAAAGTAGGCTCTATCATCACTGCCGAAGTTTATCAGATTTGGAAAAAAGAGATACTGTTGATGGACGACGAAGAGAACGAGCTCTTACTCCCGAAGAATGAACAGATACCAAGCGATTTCTATAGAAAAGGTGAACAGGTACGCGCTGTTGTAGCTCGTGTAGACAACACGAACAACAATGCCAAAATCATTTTGTCGCGTACTTCACCGGTTTTTCTTCAGCGACTATTCGAACTGGAAGTACCCGAAATCAACGATGGACTTATTACTATCAAGAAAATAGCCCGTATCCCCGGTGAACGTGCCAAAATAGCGGTCGAATCGTATGACGACCGTGTAGATCCTGTTGGAGCATGTGTCGGCGTAAAAGGTAGTCGTATTCACGGTATTGTCCGCGAATTAAGAAATGAAAATATTGATGTCATCAACTATACAAGCAATATTTCATTGTTCATACAGCGCGCTTTAAGCCCTGCCAAGATCTCTTCTATCAAGTTAAACGAAGAAGAGCACAAGGCCGAAGTATATCTAAAGCCCGAAGAAGTGTCGCTTGCCATAGGTAAAGGGGGCTTGAATATCAAGCTTGCCAGTATGTTGACAGAGTACACCATAGACGTTTTCCGTGAGATAGAAGGCGCTAGTACTCCCGACGAAGAAGATATTTATTTGGATGAGTTTAGAGACGAAATTGACGGATGGGTCATCGATGCCATTAAGACTATCGGTTGTGACACCGCTAAATCTGTACTGAATGCACCGCGCGATATGCTGATTGATAAGACTGACTTGGAAGAGGAAACTGTTGACGAGGTAATACGCATTCTAAAACAAGAATTCGAGAAAGAATAAGTCTTTGGCTTCCATCAATTCTATAATTTAAATATGACGATTAGATTAAATAAAGTAACAAGAGATTTGAATGTAGGACTCTCTACGGTTGTAGAATTTCTACAAAAAAAAGGGTATGACATAGAGTCTAATCCTAACACGAAGATTACGGAAGAAGAGTACGAACTTCTGGTCAAGGAGTTTAGTACCGACAAAAGCCTTCGAATGGAATCGGATCGTTTCACCCAGCAACGGCAAACGAAAGAACGTAAAAGTTCAGTATCGATAGAAGGCTATCAATTTGAAAAGGATAAAGAGAAACAAAAACAGGAAAACGTAATCAAAACTGTTATCCCCAGTGAAGTACGTCCTCATGTCAAGAGCGTAGGAAAAATCGATTTGAACAACTTGTCCAAAGGCATTGTTTCAAATAATCAACCTGCTCCCCAAGCGGAGCCTATTGTCAAAGAAGAAACTAAACCGGCCATTCAAGAGCCTGTCAACGAACCCGCACCCGTATTGACGATTGAGAAGAACGACATAAAAGAGAACAATACTCCCGAAACTCCGTCAGAAAAAACAAAGCCGACACCTACTGTTAAGACACAACAGACAAAACAGCCAGAGAAGGCAGAAAATCTATCAAAGCCGGTCGAAGGCACAAGCAACAGCGGTCAGTCGACAACGGTTAATTCACAAAATCATATAACCCGCGAAGAGAAAAAAGAAAAGATGAAAACTGCTGCTGTTCAAGAAGAAAACAAAAACACAAAAGAAGAAGAGAAGCAAGAGCAGGATGCTGTATTTACCATTCACCCCAATACAGCAAAGCCGAAATTAAATATTGTCGGCCAGATTGACTTAAATGCTTTAAATCAGTCTACCCGCCCAAAGAAAAAAACAAAAGAAGAAAAGCGTAAAGAGCGCGAAGAAAAAGAACGCCTCCGCCAAGACCAGAAAAAGCAGATTAAAGAGGCTATCATCAAAGAGATTCGCAAAGATGACCCCAAAAGCCCCAAACCTGCCCAAGCAGGAGAAAATAATAGTGGCGGTAACGCAAATAAGAAAAAACGTAACCGCATCAACAACGAAAAGGTAGACATCAATAAGGTTTCTGCTGCAGGAGGCAATCAGCGCAATGGGAATCAACATAGCGGTAGCAATGACAGAAATGGAGTGAAAAAAGTAGAAGGCACTCGCAGCCAAGATCCACGCAGAAGTCACGACCGCTTCAAAAGACCAATTCCTAAAGAAGGAGTTAGCGAAGAAGATGTAGCAAAACAAGTTAAGGAAACTTTGGCTCGACTTACCAATAAAGGAAAAAATAAAACTTCAAAATATCGCAAAGAGAAACGCGAGCTAGCTTCCAACCGCATACAAGAACAAGAGCAGGAAGACAAAAGAGACAGCAAAGTTATCAAACTTACTGAGTTTGTTACAGCTAATGAGCTGGCTACTATGATGAATATTTCTGTCAATCAGGTCATCAGCACCTGTATGTCTATCGGCATGATGGTTTCCATCAACCAACGTCTTGATGCAGAGACAATCAACCTCGTTGCCGAAGAATTCGGTTTCAAAACAGAATATGTCAGCGCCGAAGTAGCTCAGGCGATCGTAGAAGAAGAAGATAAAGAAGAAGACTTACTTCCCCGTGCTCCTATTGTTACTGTCATGGGACATGTCGATCACGGTAAGACATCTTTGCTCGACTACATCCGAAAAGCGAATGTTATCGCCGGTGAAGCAGGTGGTATCACTCAACATATCGGTGCCTACAACGTGAAACTTTCCGACGGACGTCGTATCACTTTCCTCGATACACCAGGCCACGAAGCGTTCACTGCAATGCGTGCTCGAGGAGCGAAAGTAACAGATATCGCTATTATCATTGTAGCAGCCGACGACCATGTAATGCCACAGACCAAAGAAGCTATCAACCATGCCATGGCAGCAGGCGTACCAATCGTTTTCGCTATCAATAAGATTGATAAACCGGGAGCCAATCCCGACAAAATAAAAGAAGAACTTGCCGGAATGAATTTCCTACTCGAAGAATGGGGCGGAAAATATCAATCTCAGGATATTTCGGCAAAAAAAGGTATTGGCGTCAAAGAATTGATGGAAAAAGTTCTTCTAGAGGCAGACCTTTTGGATTTGAAAGCCAACCCCAACAGGAAAGCAACAGGTTCAATCATTGAATCTTCACTCGACAAAGGCCGTGGCTATGTTGCAACCGTATTGGTTTCAAACGGTACACTAAAAATTGGTGATGTTGTTTTGGCAGGTACCAGTTTCGGCCGTGTGAAAGCCATGTTCAACGAACGCAACAAACGGCTCGATACAGCAGGCCCATCAGAACCGGCATTAATCCTTGGATTAAACGGTGCCCCGCAAGCTGGTGACATGTTCCATGTAATGGATTCCGATCAGGAAGCCCGGGATCTTGCCAATAAACGCGAGCAACTGCAACGTGAACAGGGATTGCGTACGCAAACCCGAGTAACGCTCGACGAATTGGGACGCCGTATTGCATTGGGCAACTTCAAAGAACTCAATGTCATCATCAAGGGCGACGTAGATGGTTCTATCGAAGCACTCAAAGATTCACTTATCAAACTGTCTACCGAACAAATACAAGTTAATGTTATCCACGGAGCTGTAGGACAGATTTCCGAATCGGATGTTACATTGGCAGCGGCATCGGATGCCATCATCATCGGCTTCCAAGTTCGACCTTCGGCGGCAGCACGTAGGCTTGCCGAACAAGAAGGTGTTGATATTCGTCTTTACTCTGTAATCTACGCGGCTATCGAAGAAGTGAAAGATGCCATGGAAGGTATGTTGGCTCCACAAGTCAAAGAAGTGGTTACGGCTACCATCGAGGTTCGTCAGGTATTCCATATTACCAAGGTAGGTACGGTTGCCGGAGCTATGGTGAAAGAAGGAAAAGTAAAACGTTCCGACAAAGCCCGTGTCGTTCGCGATGGTATTGTTATCTTTAACGGCACCATCAACGCCCTGAAGCGTTTTAAAGATGACGTTAAAGAGGTAGGAGCAAACTTTGAATGTGGTATAAGCCTGACAAATTACAGCGATCTCCACACTGGTGATATATTGGAAACTTACGAAGAAATAGAAGTAAAGCAAACGCTTTAAATCAAATTCCCGATATTAAAAAGAGATACGGTCTTTCTTACTGTGCAGTAAGAAAGACCGTATCTCTTTTTAATGATATCATACAGAGAAACACTAATATTACTTTTTTCAATCAAAAAGTTGTACATTTCGGTTATTATAGATAACTTTGACCAATCTTTTGATTATAAGGTCAGACTATTATCACAATAGATCCGAATAGATAATAATTAGAAAAAAGTATGACACTCAAATTAGTAATTACAGCATAGTTAACCTCAGCAAAACCACAGGTTAATGTTTCAGTCATTCGGAAGATTTATTTCGAATAGGTTTCTTATTACTAATTATGGAATTAGTGTGGATAGTCATTGCACTAAATTCCTTCATACAAATTTTAATTAATATCAATCATGATTCTTAAAAACGAAAGCCCATTTATAGGCTATGTATTGGCTGCTTTGATGTTGCTAACACTGTTGAATAGTGCATACTTTTTCTTGGCAATAGCCAAGTTCAAAATTGGCGAATGGCTTTCATTTAATGCTTGTTCATTGGCTACAATTGTATACTTGATATGCTTTGCAAGCTATAGGATAACGAAAAAAAGTATTTATCTGGCAATTGCATTCCTACCATTATACTATTATGGTACAATGGGATTATTTATGATGCCGTGGAATGCAGCCAATTTGTTCACCCAAATCACACATATCGTTATCACGTTAAACGTTATATGGATTTTATTTCTACTGTTAAAGGACGCCAGGTCTAAATCACTCGGCAAAGGCCTACTCATTGGAATTATTATATTCGTACCTGTATTTGCAGTCATACAGCATTATTCGCAAATGCATCTGACAGAATTTATGCAGATGCTTCATAAAGTACAATACTAATTATTTTCAAGAAAGATATGTCAAAGGTCAACTTCTTATTAACCCTTTCTACATAGATCTGTAGTAAAGATGAATATAGGGATTTTCGACCTTTGGCACATCTCCTTGAAATCTTTTCATTAAAACATAAATATATATCACAGCGGAATAGCTGCTTTTATACTGATCAAGCGGTATTGTAAATGCTACCCAACGAATTTTTAATGTGAATCAAGTATTCTTCTTAAGATAGATTCTTTCTTTTCTTGGGAAATTTATTTATGAATATTGGCAATATGATATTAATAAATGACAGTATCAGAGATTTTAAAAAGATTGTAGCTGTTAATTTTAAGTCACCGTAAATAAACGAGAATACAGTATGTACTACTGCATAATTAATAGCAAAAGATATTAATATTTTTTTTGTATTCATGTCGAGACGTAATTAAATAGTTTATAATCGATTATTAAGTTCTTACATAGATACAGCCTCTTCCTGATGTCAATGCTACAGATTATTTGCACTATAACAATATCTCTGCAATATTAGTGATAATTTTTGATAATTCAAAGTAACGGCTTGCTAAAAAACGACTGCTTACTACTAAATATTTATGATATATAGAAGATTACCATTACAACTGTGGATACGATTCCCTGTTACATCATCTCGGCATATGTCAATATGTTGACTCTTTAGTAAAAGTGTGAGGATATACGCATAAAAGTCATCTTTATATCAACAAAATGCGAATTAAAATTCTTTGAGATAATCTTCCAAAGGATGCGATAACAGCTATGTTTCAATCTTTCAGCTCTATCAACAACAGAGTCTTTGCCACCTCCGTATGACACCATACCTCGCTATCTCACAGAAAGTTAACGTTTCGCCCCATACAACGCCAGCGAAAAGAGGTCTCAAAATCGACTCGAGAGCATATCGTGAGCACGTTATTTTCAGCGGACCTCTATTTAGAACCGCTCTAAAAACACGCTTACAAACACACGAGGGCTAGTTTGCACACAAGCAAGTGTATTCTATCTATATTGATAAAAAGCTCATTTCCGATAAAAGTTGCCGGGCAAGCAAATGCGACAATCCATTGACAAACCCTTTTACAATGGTTTAAAAACAGACGTATGTCACTGCCATAACTAACGGATGTTACTGCGGTAACTAACGAAAGTTATCCTAACAACTAACGTTAGTTTCATCAACAACATCCGTTAGTTATCGCAACAACATACGGTTGATTTTTGGACGGTTGAAATAAAGCCACAGCCGTCGTTGTCGTATGTTAGTTTTTTCGGTGACGTCCTTATGTTTTCGGAAAAACTAACATACGACAACATTTTTAGGAGCATATGACGTTTTGGAAGGATAAAGACAGTGCCGATTTATTGAAAGAATCGATTCTTACTGACACTTAAAGATAACTCATGCGAGTAGGAACAGCCCTACTCTTTCAATTCTAGTTTCGAGACCATTTCCGTCACCTTGACCGTCTGTATATCAGACACATACATGCAGACGGTGGCAAAATGGGCCTTACAAAGTGCATCTATTCATTGAAAATCAATGTGTTACTATTTTTGAGACAAGTCCAATGCCCATGAAGTGTATACAAAACCATTGAATACTCGAGTAGGAAAACTTTTTTTGTGGGGTGATCAAATTTGTATTTTGCATGGTGCACACCCCATTGACATGGTATTGCACTGACCGACAAACGGTTATCTCGAAGTCGTTTTTCAGAACGTATTCCAAAGTGAACATTGAGAGCAATACTGATACTATTTTAACCATACCGAAGAGGTAATTCTTGATACACGCTATCGAGACTGCGTTTTCAAAAAATGATAAGGACAAAAACAAAAATTCATAAGGACGAAAGTAAATGTTTATACTTACAAACATTTATTTTCGTCCTTATGAATTCCTAGCTGTTTATCAATGCTTTGCACATGATGTATTTATGCCTCGTCCTGATCTGGTTTACATTCGGGCGGTGAAATGAGTACAAAATAGTACCCTACAGGGCCTTACCTCTTAGGTTCGGATAAAGAAGTATCAGAATGTCGGCGGATGTTCACTTTGAAATACGTTCTGAAAAACGGACTTCACCCAACATGTTGTATCACAGAATGTTTCTATGCCAATGGGGTGTGCCATCCAATTATTTGCATAGACTAAAACGACACCGATGGAACTGTTTATATCCTCCTTTTTCTGCAAAAAATGACGATTTCACATGCTTCCCTTGCACCTCATTCGTATAAATCCATTCTCATTGTCGGTCCTGAGTATCCGAATATCTATGCTTAATCTCCTTATTTTACCGATAATATTGGTATGATAAAAAGTCCTGAATATCGTCATTTTTTTAAACTAAAAGACTATATTTGTAGGACAAAAACATTGAACTTATTCGAATGCGGAGAAACGCCATATATATTCTGATATTGTCTTTTGTGTTGCTTGGCTGTTACCAGAAACCTTTACATTCCACACTGCAGAAAGTCGAAGAATTGATGCAGTCGCGTCCGGATAGTGCCCTGAAGATACTTGGACATTATACCACCCATAACTTTTCCGATTCGGCAGATATTGCCGCCTATGCGCTATTGCGAACTCAGGCAGACGATAAAAACTACATTGACCATACTTCCGATTCGCTCATAAAGATTGCCGTCAGTTATTACGATCGCCACGGTTCAAATCTACAGCAGGCCCAGGCACACTATTATTGGGGCAGGACCTTTCAGGATAGAGGGGATGATGTGCATACGACCGAACAGTTTCTCACTGCATCTCCATTTGCCAAAAGCGTTTCAAATGACTATTTGCTTTCCAATATATATAACAATTTGGGATGCTTATTATGGAAGAACAACATGCTAACCGAAGCCGACTCAATATTCAGGCAGCTGATTATAATTGCAAAAGAGAAGAATGATAGCAATACTTTAGCAATATCTCTGATGAATAGAGCAAATATAAATATGCTGGGATATAATCCGAATTATATTTCGGCTGAAAAGAATTTAAAACAAGCCGTCAGATATGCATCTTCTTCGACGAAGAATGTAAAAGACTGCATCATTTCTTCGTTCAGCATCGTATATTTGAATACAAACCGCCCGAAGCAAGCGATCTGTTTTGCACGAAAGATTTTTTCTTCCTCCGATAGTGCACTGATATACGATGCATTTCATACGATAGGAAGTGCTTATACAAACTTAAATCGCAACGATTCTGCCATTAAATACCTGAAACGAGCAAGCGGAACGGAGCAACACGAAGTGAAAGAACAAGTATTCGGTACGCTGGCAAGTATTTTCCGAAAGCGGGGTGATTATAAACAATATATTTACTACAATGACAAATGTGAGCAGTATAAAGATTCGATTCACGAATCAAGAAAACCTCTCGAAGTAGAAAAAACGATCAATGAACTGATAACAAAACAATCAAATAAAGAACAACGGGTATCAGAAATAAAATTGATCCTGATGCTCTCTTTGATCTTTATTTTCATTGTACTGATTTTGGCTTCTATCATCATCCTTAACAGAATGAGGCAAAAAAGACTTGAAGAAGCAAGACATTCGACGGCTCGGCAAAACATGCAGGAAATAGAGAAACTCATCGAATACAACGTAAATATGAAATTGAAAGAATTGCATCCTAAAACATTCAAAGAAGAAATCGCAGGATTGCCTATTTATCAAAAACTCATTGCCACAAAAGATTATAATGAAACAGTCGTAGACAAAGAATATAAAAAGATATTGAATGACGAAGACTGGGATAACTTGCTAGATGAGGTAAAGGCGAGAATGCCTCATTATGTAAAAGCCTTAAATGAATACGACAAATTATTAACGGAAAACGACATTCGTCTGTGCTATCTTATAAAATTAGAATTCCAAACAATAGAAATATCGAATATTCTAGGAGTCTCTCCTCAAGCAGTCAACAAAAGAAAAACATCCATCAAGAATAAATTGGGTATAAACACCAATATAAAAATAGATAATTGGGTAACAAACATTTAATAAATGCAAATATTTACTCCATATTCGCAAATAACTTCCAGTTTTAACAAAAGGTTGCTTTGAAACAACTTCCTTATTCAATAAATTCGTTTCATCGTTTTAATCTAAAAAGCCGTTTTATGAAAAGATCAATTTTGCTATTTGCACTGTTTTTTTTAATTCCTTTTAAAGGGCTGATTTTGATTGCCCAAAATAATTCTTCTTCAGATTCTGTTCAAGAGATAAACCTAACAAATAAAAAGCCACCCATTCATTCGGGCGATATTAAAAGAAGTCTGGAAAGGAAAATAGTCTACGCTTATATTAGTAATGATTTTTTGACAGTAAATTTCACATCAACCACTCCCAATGCTACAATAACGATCTCTAATAAATTGACTGGTGAAATAGAATATACCGAAGTATGCAACGCAGAGTCTACTACCATTGATTTGAGCACATTCGTAGAAGAGAATAATAATACATATACTATTAATATATCAACCTCATCGTGGGAAAGATCTGGAATATTCACATATTAACAACTTTATAAAATACTGTCATGAAAAAGCGAAAATGGTATAACTATGTAATGATGTGTGTGTTTATAATATCTATTACATCATGTCAAAATGACTCTTTTGTTCAAGTAAAAAAACAATTTAGTGCTAACTTGCAGCACTTTAAAAATCTGATAATGATTGACTCTTGTTATTCATATATTGGAGATTCATTGTATAAATCAATAGTAATAAAATACAATAATCGAGAACGTTCTAGTCGAGTTTTATCACCAGAGGATGATGCTTTTTTCTCTAAAAAATATACAACGACAAGTACAGAGATGACTTTACTATATGGTAAAAATTATATTTATCCAGGGGCAGTACTAGAGGGTAATAGTATTTTAGATCAGAAATTTACTCCTATTTTTCTCTCCAATAGAAATCCTATAACCGTTTCGATGTCTCTAACTCATAAAACCGAAAAACCAACTAGCCGCATCATTGGAAATCCTACTTTTTCAAAGCTTGATGATTATGTAAAAGAAATGGTTGTTGATGGCAATTTTGAACAAAACCAAAAATTTATGTTTCAATATAGACGATTTTCTTTTTATGATGAACTAAAATCAGCCTTTGGGTCTAACATCGATACAAAATCTCTTTTTTCTTCTAGAAAAGAGAATTCAACAGAAATGCATGATAGAATATTAAAATCTACAGGCATGTATGTCAAATTTTTCCAATCAAGTTTTACTGTTAACATGGATATTGCTCCTTTATGCGACGGAGTCGTAAAAGGGAAAACTTCATTTGAACCCGTATATGTCAACTCTGTAACATATGGGCGTTTTGGAATCTTGGTTTTTGAGACAGATGAATCCTATGAATTTGCAGAAAAATGTATTAAAAAAGAGTTTAACAGAATATTCCAGAAAGGTTCATCAACTCTTACTGAAGACGAGAAGGCGTTTTTTGAAAATACAGATTTTAAGGTTTTGATTATTGGTGCTGACAGTGATTACGCTGTACAAACATTCAAGGGGTATGCTAATTTTTTAAACTTAATTTGCAACTCTACATTTACTGAGCATAGTTATGGCGTCCCAATCCTTTGTTCTTTTTCTTATGCAAATTCTCATGAATTAGCAGAGGTTGAATTCACCAACCAGATATATTTAGAGCCGTTATATGTAAAACTTGCAAGAGATAGTAAAATAGATCGTGATCACTCTAGCAACAATTATAATTCATCAACATCAGTTAAATTAGCTTTTTATAAGGATCGCGAAAAGACACTTCCTGCATATCCATACGTTGATATAATCTTCCCTATTGATCACCATCTAAGTGAAATTCATTATTTTGTTGGTAGTAATTGGCCTGAAATAAAATCTGAACAAACCAAAAATGAAAATAATAGGATATTGTTAAGAAACATTAGCTATAAATCAGAATTGCCCGTTGGTTATGAACTTTCTTTTTACGAGAGTACAGGAAAAGCTCCAGGAACAAGTAAACATCCAGAACCAATGTATAATTGGGATGCTAATGAACGGATTGAAAGTTATAGCTTAGAATCTTCTCCATTTTATATAATTATAAATTAATAAGAATCATGAAAAAGTTGTTTAATCTATTGGCGTTTATGATCGTCATCTTATTGGCCTCTTGTTCAAATGAGGGAGCTATTGAAAATTCTAAAGATCAATCGAATCTTTCGAAGAGTGTAAATTCTAAGTATTATTACGATAAAATTTATCAAATTCGTAATGGAAAGGAAGTAGACATAACCAATACTCAGCTTTTGCCGCAAAGCCGCAGCGCACATGAATTCTATGAAATTTCGTCTATTCAGCCTACTTTTATATATTTGGGTGCAATACTTTCTGAAGAATCCATCAATAGAGGAGTTTATCGTCCGATTGCTTCTTTTAATGAAACAAAACCTGAAATTACAATTTCTTTTTCTCTACCTGTTCATTCTATGGTGATAGCTCCCAAAAAATCAACTTTTAGTGATGCAATTGCGGAAGCTATTGGTGATAAGAATTTTACAGGCCGACAATCACAGGTGTTTACCTATAAGATGAAGCAATTTACCCGTTACAGTGAGGTGAAATTAGCTTTTGGTGCAAATGTTAACATTGGACAAATTTTTTCTATTGATACACAGTATACTAATGATAAAATAAGAAAAAACACAGCTGTAATGATAGATTTTAGTCAAATATATTTCAATGTTGCTATGGATATGCCCGATGACGGCAATATTTTTAGGGATGAAACTATTCGTCAGAAATATCTATTGAAATCTCCAGTTTATATAAACTCTGTTAACTATGGACGTCAAGGTATAATTTTAGTAGAATCAGAAGAATCCTACCAAGCAGTTTCATTGGCCATCAGAGCTGCGTTCAATGCTAAAATCATCAATGGGGAAGTTTCGCTTGACGAAAAGACAACAACTATTTTAAATAATTCTGAAATTAATATTTGCATTATTGGTGGTGATGGCGGCGAAGCTGCAAAGACCGTACGTGGATTAGATGCATTTAAAGACTTTATAATCAACGGAGGAGTCTATACTCGAGAAGTATTTGGCATACCCGTATCTTTTTCTGGTGCGTATGCTTCCGATAATTCTCTATTTGTGTCTCAGTTTGATATTTGAGAATAAATCGGCTAATATAAAATATGATTAATTGGTAATTTTGGGTGACAATTGATAGGATTTTTATTCATTATTAAGATAGAGTCAATAGTCAGAATATTCTTCTCTTCTCAATAAATGAACATTTTTCTATCAATTGTTTTTGCTGATTCTTTAATATTTCTATGATATTTAAAGAAAAAATTAAAATTTAAGTTCTTCAATAAAGAACGCCATCCATCCGAGAAAAGTAGTGACATATTTTTCCTCTCTTGGAAGAGGAATTAGTGAAGTAGCCATCTGATTTGAGAGAAAAAAATCTGTCTTGTTCCTGTAGGAATTATATGCTAAATTACTTCAATTGGTAGGATTTATCAAAACTGATTCAATAGAGAGTATTTAAGAATCTGTTATAGCTAGTCCTGTCTTGAAAAAAGTAAAACGAAAAAATGGATAAATTGTAAAATACAAATAGCAAGTTTCGAAGATAAATCAAGTTGAACTAAAATTGGACAAGAGAACTGATATATATTTGCAGTAAGGATTCAACTATTACTAATTTAGATATGTTTCCAGAAAAGAAGAACAATATGATACCATCAGCATATCAACCTCATCATGGGAAAGATATGGAGAGTTCAATTATTAATGAGAGATAAAAATGTTTAGCTAACTTATAGAAAAATGTTCCCTATTATTCCTTTGGTACTTTCTCTTTTAATTAAATTAAAATATTATGCAAACTCAAAAAATATTTTTAGGGCTAATTTTAGCCGTTATTTCAAGTTTATGTAATGCACAAAAAGTGACAATTGTAATCAATCATTTGGATTCAACCAAATGCAATAATGTCACTATAAGTGATTTGAATCCGTTTTCATGGAATAATTTCTTGAATGATTTTTCTCCAACGTATAGTCATAAAATTCTTGTTAAAAACCAAAGTATAATCTATCAATCCAATGTTAAAACACATTGTGAAAAATGCCTTTACAATCCATATTTTTCCCAAAATATTACTATAGGTATTCCCAGTAATCTTTTTTTGACTAAAGGAGACTACATTACAGCGACTCTAAAAAGTAATGGAGAAAAAATGTATTTCTATTTTGAAGGAAAAAATGCTGCACATTATAATTATAAGACCGAAGAAGAACTCGCTAATATACCAAAACCACAAAATAGGCAAAAAGAAGAGGATCTTTTGAAATATAAAAAGAAATGGGTCGACTATAAAAATCTACGCTTATCATTCCTAAATGACTTTTGTATGAAAAATCAAGTTTCTAAAGATTTTATTTTATGGGCAAAGGCTAATATAGAGAACTCATATACTTTGGCTGTCTATTATTCTGCATATTGCTATAAAGACGAGTCTACAAAAATACCAAGAAGTTATTTTAATGATTGTAAATTTTTAAAAGAAGATTATAGAGGTTATCATCTAGCATTATTTTATAAATATATAAAATATTATTCTTCAAACATAAACAACAATATTGATTTGATATATAACAATATTTGTAAAAAATTTAAAGGAGATGATAAAGAGTATTTACTAACATCATTGATTGGAGAATACACCAAGATATACAAATCAGATAAAGAACAGACATTTAGATCTCTTATCAAAAGAACAAATCCATTGATAAAAAATAAATTATATAGGACCTTTTTGATGAAAGCTTTTGATTATTGTATGATATTAAACCGTCCATTCCCTGATAAATTATTAACTGTAAACATTGAAAAATATGGCAGTGATAGCATTAGTACATTAGCAGAAGTACTTAAACAGTACAAAAATAAAAAGATTTATATTGACTTTTGGGCTTCTTGGTGTTATTGGTGTTGCAATGATATTCTTTTATCTCACGATGCTAAAGAATTTTTAAAACAAAAGGATGTCGTTTACTTATATTGGTCAAGCGATAAAAGAAAAAAGGATTGGAAAAACGCCGTCAAAAAATATAATATCACTGAAAATCAATATAGACTGATCAACTCAAAAGATTTATGGGATTATTTATCAATTGTCGGTATCCCGAGATACATAATTTTAAATAATAATCATCAAATTATTAACAGCGATGCCCCGAGACCAATACCTAATGATTTAGAGAACTTAAAAAATGAAATTAATAGAATCCCTGCATTTTAAAAGATTATTTCATTACATGATGAAATAAAATACACTAACGTTTGTAATACAAAATTTACTATTAGCGATTTATGTTTGTTTATAGAAGAGAGTAATAATACATATATCAACCTCATTGTGGGAAAGATATAGAGAGTTTAACTACTAGATAATTTTATAATATGTGGGAAGATAATCGAACATTCAAAGTCATCTATGCTTATCTAAAGATATTATCTATCGATTTGTCTAAGATGAGGATAAAGCGCTTGTTAAATACTCCTGTAGGGAATACAATGCGGGGGATGAGCGACACTTTAGATGCTTTGCATGTTAATAATAATGTCTACCAACTACCAAAAAATTATTTAAACCGACTTCAGGCTCCATTTATCGCTTCCATACAATCAAATAACTCGCCATTCTGCCTTGTCGAGGAAATCAAAGGGGAGCAAATCATTTTAACAGACAATAAAAAAAAGCATCTAGGTATTCCCTGGGAGTTATTTCTACAAAAATGGGATGGCACGATACTTGTTGCGGAGAAGACCAATGAAACAGTAATAGACAATAAGCCTATAATCTATGATTTTTTTGTAAAATTGCTGTATAGCTTACCCTTTTTTCTTCCTTTGCTATTAGCGTTCATCCCTTTTGTTTATGGAACTGTCGACATAAGCTACGGGTTGCATCTTTTATTCCTTATAATAGGGCTGTACTTTTCTTGTGCCATTATTTCTGAAGAATCTTATAATCCACGTTTTCTCGAAAAATTCTGTAAAGTAGGGCGAATAGTAGATTGCAACAAAGTGCTTCATTCCAAAGGCAGCAAGCTGTTTGGCATTAAAATGGGAGATTTCTCTTTTCTATTTTTTGCTACTTTATATTTTTATGCCATAGTCTATGGAGTACCATCGTTGCGCATTTCTTTTATTTTGATGCTACCGGCAATTGCATTCGCATTATATTCGGTCATTTATCAGATATTCATACTACGTCGCTTCTGCTTGTTCTGTCTCTGTATTGATCTGCTGATAGGGGGTGATATGTTGTTGCTGTCCATATCTAAATATGAAGCTTATCTTACTATCTATGGCAGAGATGTCTTTCTATTTTTTATCATAGGCTGTTTTGTCTTTATCGGATGGCGACAAATTACAATGTTGTTGGCTCAAAATTTCAAAGGGAAACAGCTACAAAGCCGTTTTGTGATGCTTTATCGCCCTAATATATTTCAACGTCTTCTTGAACAGGAAACAAAAGTTGAAGGTATCAACAAACAGTGGACAATATATAATGAAAACATAAAAAGCGGAAATGAAGTAATTATAATTTCTAATCTTAATTGTTCCAATTGTAAGAAGATTTATCACCATCTTCAAAAGCTTTCATCATTAACTAAAATCAAACTTATATTTATGGCAAATTCTGCGGACAAACAAGACGTGTGTTTGTCTCTACAATTATTGAGTTACTACAAACTAAAAGGTTGGAATGATACAATTAAAGCACTGGATAGATGGGATAATAATGAAGACACAAAAATCATTCAGAGACAAGCGGTAAATACAATGGGAAGAGAATTGTTTGAAAACCAACAAACATATTGCAGGGAAAATCGTTTCATTTATACTCCTATCATAATAGTGAACGAACACCTTTTACCCGATGTATATAACATAGAGGATCTCGAGTATTTATTATAAGAAAATAATTTCTGCAGAATTTTATAGTCAACGCGATGTTTTGACTTAAAATGCTTCATCGCAACAATTTTATTTACATAAAATAAACATTATGAATTTAAAAGATTTAGAAACGTTCAAATTGAACAAGGTTCAGATAAACAATTTAATCGGCGGAGCTAATGCTATCTGTAGATTAAAAAGTGCAGATGGAACAGTGACTCCTTTAGAAGTTCGCACAAACATACAAAAGGAGGAAAAACTTTGTGCTTATATGGCTGAAACTTATGAGGGCTATGAGGTTTTGGATTGCACATTTCAGTAGCATCATAATCTAATTATAAAAATAGAAGAGGATTATATTGATAAATACATCCTCTTCTAACTAAAACATATCAATATGAAAATAGTATTATCAGCAATATTAACATGTCTTTTATTGTCATCATGCTCCACCTTTCATCAGGGTAAAAACTTTAGCATGACGATTAAAATGGATTCCGCTTTAGCTGCTACCAAGCAAAAAGTTTATTTGTATGAGTCAATTGGAAATGAATGGTCCATACTCGATTCCGCATTAATTTGCAATAATAAAAAGAAAGTCAAATTGGAAGGAAAAATACCTTTTCAGTACCAAGTTAATATAACATTTGAAAAGGAAGGACCTGTGAAGATGCCGATTATTGTCACGCCCAAAGATAAAATTACAATCAAATTATCCGCAAAAAGTATTACTGACTACAATGAATATCGAATAGATATTCCGAATAAGAGCGCGCATCATGAATACTATGAACATTTAAAATATAACAGAAAATTGCGAATAGGCAAAAGAAATCTTATAGAGATGTTATCCTCAGATAGCTTAAAAGCTACTAAGAAAAAAGAAATAAAAGACTCCATTGAAATATATAATAGTGAAATAAAGAGGATGTATGAAAGTTTAGTTCTCTCTAATAATCCATTTAATGCTAATAACGCTCTTATCTTTTTATCGATAGATTATCATTGTATAGATAAATATAAAGATTATCTTTTGAAGAAATTTCCTGATTATCCACCAATAAAAGAGTCTTATGAATTATTTGATTATCCAAAACTTTCACCAAAATCGAAAATAATAGAAGTAAAAATAAAAAATATTCAATCTGCCAGAAGAGAGGTGAAATCCAATAAAAAGGATACGGTCTCTGCAAATAAGGGGGATACGCTCAGTATAATGTTACACAAAGACGACGGATCGTCTGAATCGCTCAACAAATACCGAGGAAAATATGTATTGGTTGAATTCTGGGCAAGTTGGTGCGCTCCTTGCTTAAGAGCTATGCCGAAACTTATTGAGGCGAAGAATAAGTTTGCGCATGATTTGGAGATTTGCGCCATAACTTTAGATAAATCCAAATTGCCTTGGATAAATTCAATAAGAAACAACCATCTTTCGATGATGCATCATTACGTGGGAATAAATTCGGATGGACAAATGTTCAAAGATATTTTTGCCTTAGGTATGCAGGGCATCCCACAAAATTATCTTTTAGGTACTGATGGTAAGATCATTACCAAAAATATTTATGGTGACGAACTGATGAACAAATTAAACGAACTCATAAGTAAATGAAAATCTTATCAACAAAATAGAGGGTACTATACAGTATTAATGGTCGGTTGAAAAGTATTGGCACAGTCATAATTATATAGTAATATGAAAACAAAAATCTTCTTATCTATTTGCCTATTTTTATCATTTTCTACAGTTTTAATTAGTAAAAATGCACATCATAATTTTAGTATTACAATTCATGTAGATTCGATTATTGGACAAGAAAAACAATTAATGTATCTATATAAATTGAGAGACGAGGGTTACTCAATATTGGATTCTGCTATTGTGGGAGGTAATAAAAAAAGTGCGACCCTCAAAGGGTACACACCCTATGAGAATGAATATTCCATTATTTTTTCTAAAAGAGGACCAGTGAATCTGATATTTATTGTTAAACCAAATGACAAGATAAGTGTGAATATAACTGATGCTGATAATAAAAATGCCGGATTCACCATAAAAAAAGATATAAAAGGATCACCGGCAACCAAAAGATATGCTGAATTCTGGGAAAAATTGAATCATCTTATTTTAAAAAGGCTAAAATACGAAAATAGTATGTCTACTTATGGTATCAGTGATTCTCTTCGTAAAGAATATAAGGATAGCCTGAATTATTATCTCGCTCAAAAGAAAAAATTAATAATTAATACCATAATAAATTCAAAGGATCCATATATTGTATATTATCAGTTTCCTCTATCCATTACGTTGAGTACTGATTCTATTAATTTATTAACTAACAGAGTTAAAAAGGAATTTTCCTATTATAAACCAATGGGGCACTTGGGTGTCAATAGTGGTTATATCGAGCCAAATGCCACTGCAAAGGAAGCTTCTGAAAAAATTGCTAGAATTTGGAAAAGCAGAGTAATGTTTAAACAAGAAGAGCAAGGTACTAAGAAAAAGACAATACAGATAGGTGATGTTTTGAATTTTTCTTTAAACGATACTGACGGAAAAACTAATTCTTTCTCAAAATATAAAGGAAAATATATTTTAGTGGATTTTTGGGCTAGTTGGTGTATACCATGTGTAAAAGAAATGCCAGATATTCAATATATACAAAAAGAATTTTCAAAAGAGTTGGTAGTCTGTGCCATTTCAATGGACAAAGATCATAGAACTTGGAAAAAAGCCATAAAAGATTTTGAACTGTCAGATCTGATAAACTTCGTAGCTACAGATAGCAAAGGGAATATAGTAGCCGAAGTGCAACATTTTAATATAGGGGAAATCCCTCAGAACTATTTGATAGACAGAACCGGCAGAGTAGTAGCTATCAATTTACATGGTAAAGACTTAATGGATAAACTTCATTCTCTAATCAAACAAGGTGATATATGATTTAAAAATAATTTCTGCAGAATTTTAGAGTCAACGCGATGTTTTGACTTAAAATGCTTCATCGCAATAATTTTATTTACTTAAAAATAAATATTATGAATTTAAAGGATTTAGACGCATTCAAATTGAACAAGGTTCAAATGAATGAAGTAACAGGAGGATCTACTTGTCTTATTCAAGATAGAGAATCTGGTTATCATTTTACCGCGCACAATGAAAATCTATCTGCCGAAGCTGCACAGGAATCTATGACGCAATCTTATGGTAGTTGGGCGTATGTATTGTGCTATTAAAGACTACTATACTGTGCCAATAGTTGACTGAAAATGGTTTTATTTATAGAATCGTTTTTTATAACTACTGGCACAGTTATAATTATATAGTAATATGAAAACAAAAATCATCTTATCTATTTGCCTATTTTTATCATTTTCTACAGTTTTAATTAGTAAAAATGCACATCATAATTTTAGTATTACAATTCATGTAGATTCGATTATTGGACAAGAGAAACAATTAATGTATCTATATAAATTGAGAGACGAGGGTTACTCAATATTGGATTCTGCTATTGTAGGAGGTAATAAAAAAAGTGCGACCCTCAAAGGATATGCACCTTATGAGTATAAATACTCCATCATTTTTTCTAAAAGAGGCCCAGTAAATCTGATATTTATTGTTAAGCCAAATGACAAGATAAGTGTGAATATAACTGATGCTGATAATAAAAATGCCGGATTCACCATAAAAAAAGATATAAAAGGATCACCGGCAACTAAAGAATATGCTGAATTCTGGGAGAAATTTGATCATCTTATTTTAAAGAGGCTAAAATATGAAAATAGTATGTCAACTTATGGTATCAGTGATTCTCTTCGTAAAGAATATAAGGATAGCCTAAATTATTATCTCGCTCAAAAGAAAAAATTAATAATCAATACCATAATAAATTCAAAGGATCCATATATTGTATATTATCAGTTCCCTCTATCCATTACGTTGAGTAGTGATTCCATTAATTTGTTAACCAATAAAGTTAAAAGGGAATTCTCTTATTATAAACCAATGGAGCACTTGGGCGTCAATAGTGGTTATATCGAGCCAAATGCTACTGCAAAAGGAGCTTTTGAAAAAATTGCTAGGATTTGGAAAAGCAGAGTAATGTTTAAACAAGAAGAGCAAGGTACTAAGACAAAGACAATACAGATAGGTGATGTTTTGAATTTTTCTTTAAACGATACTGACGGAAAAACTAATTCTTTCTCAAAATATAAAGGAAAATATATTTTAGTGGATTTTTGGGCTAGTTGGTGTATACCATGTGTAAAAGAAATGCCAGATATTCAATATATACAAAAAGAATTTTCAAAAGAGTTGGTAGTCTGTGCCATTTCAATGGACAAAGATCATAGAACTTGGAAAAAAGCCATAAAAGATTTTGAACTGTCAGATCTGATAAACTTCGTAGCTACAGATAGCAAAGGGAATATAGTAG
>Ga0183100_1000231_pt1 | contig 62379 bp, 60 predicted proteins | sample Biomet2_FD_127789 | JGI IMG/M metagenome (GOLD analysis project Ga0183100, IMG submission 127789) | Microbial communities from bioreactor (seeded with anoxic lake sediment) at LBNL, California, USA - Biofuel metagenome 2 | ecosystem: Engineered > Bioreactor > Anaerobic > Unclassified ...
CCAAACCGGAACCCAAGCCCGAGCCGAAGGCCAAGCCGATTCCGACGGAAGAGGCCAAGCGCGAAGAGAAGAAAAAAGAGCCCGAGCCCAAGCCGGAACCCAAGCCTGATTTCAAAAAGCTTGAGGAAGCGCGCAAGGCCGAGGAAGCCAAAAAGGCCGAAGAGACCAAGAAGGTCGAAGAAGCCAAAAAGAAGGCCGATGACGCCAAAAAGGCGGAGGAAGCCAAAAAAGTCGAGGATGCGAAAAAGGCGGAAGAGGCCAAAAAGGCCGATGACGCCAAGAAAAAAGCGGCGGCGGATGCCAAGGCCGCTGCTGACGCGAAAGCTGCCGCTGATGCCAAAGCGGCGGGGGATGCCAAGAAAGCCGCTGATGCCAAGGCCGCGAGCGCGGCCAAGGAGACGCTGGCCCAGGCTCTTAAAGACGCCAAAGCCAAGGCCGGTCAGGGCGGTGGCGGCGGGTCCGGTTCGGGACAGGGCGCGGGCAAGGGTGAATCCGGCAGTGGCGGCGATGCCGTATCCAAGGCCCTGGCCGATGCCAAACGCATGGCCGGTTCCAATGGCGGCGGTGGCGGTGGCGGCGGAGCCGGTGGTCCCGGTGGCGCCGGGGGCGGTGGCGTGACCATGGGCGTTTACGCCCAGATCGTGAACCGGGAAGTCAAGAAAAACTGGCGGTTCCCCCAAAGCGGCGCCAAACAGGTTTTGCTGGCCATCGTGGAAGTGCATATCGAAAAGGATGGCCGCATCCAGAATTATAAATTGGTTCAGACGTCGGGGCAGGCCAGTTTTGACGCCTCGGCCGTAAAATCCGTGGCCGAAACAGAAGTTTTGCCGGAACCGCCTGCGGGGTTAAGCGTTTTGCAACTGCGGTTTAGCTCACAGGAACTCGGACGATGAACCGACGCTTGTCTCTTCAATCCGCCAATTGGCTCTCCTGGCAATTGCGTAGAGGCAAAGATCGGGTTATGACCCCAATGGTGATCCAGCCTGCGGGTCGCCTGATACCGACGCTGCGGCGCATTGCGCCTGTGGCCGTGATGGAACCCCTGCCGGCCCTGCCGCCGGGGGCTTTATTTTGTAAACTCAATGCAGCTTTTCAGGAATTTGGACAATGACCATGCGCGCGCAACAGCGAATCATCGGCGTTTTCGGGGCGGTTTTGATCCTGTGCCTTTTGGCGGGACAGGCGCTGGCCCAGGGTTCTTTGGCCGTGGATATTCAGGGCCCGGGACAGGCAAAAATGAATCTGGTCATGGCCAAGCCCTTTGCCGGCGGCGGCCAGATGAGCCCGGCGGACAAACTTCAGGACCTCATCAATAAAGATCTGCAGTTCCTGCCGTTCCTGCAGGTCGTACCGCCTTCCAATGTCCCGGGCCAAGTGAGCGGGGCGACAGCGGAACAGATCGACTTCAAGCCGTTTAGCATGGCCAAGATCGACGTGCTGGTCACCTCCAGCTGGAAGCCGGGTCCGAATCTTGGCGGCGTGGAGCTGCGGGCGTTTGAGGTCTATTCCCAGAAAGTCCTCGTCGGCAAGGGCTATGAGGGCGTCACCGATGCCCAACTGCCGGATATCGCCGACCGTTTCTGCATGGAGCTGATGCAGGCCTTGACCGGACAGGGCGGATTCTTCAACTCCCAGATCGCCTTCGTCAAACCGAGCGGCGGCAAGGGCACCGACATCTGGACCGTGCGTCCCATGGGTCGGGGGCTTACCCGGATAACCAACTACAATGAACTGGGCATGGCCGTCAGCCCGACCTGGTCCGCCGATGGCAAGCGCCTCGTCTTCACCCTGATCGGCTCGCGTTCGCATTATCTTGGCGTGTGGTCCGGCGGCGGCAAACCGCAGGTCTATACCTTGCCGTCCACCAACGTCGTAAGTCCGCGCTTTTTGCCGAGCGGCCAGATTGCCGTTACCCTGGCCCTTCACGGTAAGGGTGATATTTATCTTCTAAATGGCGATCACCAGCCCGGATCGCCCCTGGTTGCGGGAGCGGGCATCCATGTGTCCCCCTCCTTCGACTCCTCGGGCCGGACGATGGCTTATATCTGCGACGAGACGGGCAGCCCCAATGTGTACGTCAAAGACGTCAACGGCGGTGCGCCCCGGCGCATCACCACTTCCGGGTACAACACCAACTCGAACATGAGCCCGGACGGCAAGGCGATTGCCTTCACCAAGCAGCTCGGTGGCGCGCAGAAGGTGTTTGTTCACGATCTGACCACGGGCCAGGAAACCCAGGTGACGTCGGGCGGCGGGTCGGACGAGAATCCGTCCTTTTCTCCTGATGGCTACTTTATCGCCTTCTCTTCCACCCGGAGCGGGCAGAAAAAAATCTATGTCACCACGCGTCACGGTGCGCCTCCCGTGATGGTGCCGACGGGCGACGGTGCGGCTTCTATGCCGAGTTGGGGACCGCTGCCGCAATAATGCCGTGGGACTTTATGACCATACTGTAACGGAGGGGTGCGCAGGCCGGGCCTGCGCACAAGGCAATGGTGCCAATCGGTTGCTGCAAGGGCGCAACCGTCTGGAACCCCCGATATTTCCCTGTTGCATTTTATTGCAAGAGGCGTAATTGGGGGCCGGTTCCGGTTGGTGCTTCGCCAGCCCCCGAGAACACGGCCAAGGGGTAAGCCCCTTCGGTTTTTTTAATGCCCAGGCGGGCAATCTTGAGGAGGAAGAAATATGATGCGTTCGAGGATTGTGACTTTGACGGTGTTGGTTCTGATGTTGTCCCTGGCCGGCTTCGGTTGCGCCAAGAAAGCCGGCGGCCCTGGCGACGGTGCAGGCTCCAGCTGGGAAGACCAGGAGCGTGCTCGCCTGGAACAGGAGCGCGCCCTGCGTGAAAAGCTGGGACAGGCTTCCACCGAACTGGCCCAGATGGTCAACTTCGCTTTCAACAGCTCGAATCTGACCCCTGAAGCTCGTCAGACCTTGACCCGCAAGGCCGAGATCATGAAGCAGTACCCCCAGATCAAGCTGATCGTTGAAGGTAACTGTGACCAGCGTGGCACGGCTGAATACAACTTGGCTCTGGGCGAGCGTCGGGCTCAGGCTTCCGCTCAGTACCTGGCCAATCTGGGCATTGGCGCCGATCGCCTGTCCACGGTCAGCTATGGCAAGGAACGTCCCCTGGATCCGGGCACGAGCCAGGCGGCTTATGCCAAGAACCGTCGTGACGAATTCCGCGCCACGTACTAGTCGTCTTTTATCGTCCTTTGGACGAAATGGCCGTCGGGGAAACCCGGCGGCCTCTTTTTTTGCAGCGCGTGCAACGGATGGGAAAATCAGGAACGCAGCCAGTGCAGGATGAGCAGGCACAGGCCGGCGTAGATGCCGGCCAACACATCGTCGATCATGACGCCCCAGCCGCCCGGCAACCAATTTTCCGAGGCGCGTATCGGCGCCGGCTTGAGAATGTCGAAGAGACGAAAGAAGCAGAAGCCCATCGCCAGTTCGAAAGGCGGGGGACTGGCCAGTGGAAGAAACGTGATCCACTGACCGACGAGTTCGTCGATAACCACTTGACCGGGGTCTTTTTCCTGCAACAGTTCTTCGGCGCGGCTGGCAGTTTTGGCCCCAATCGTAAAGATAGCGGCCAAAACAACGACGCGCCAGATGGCGGGCAGGGGCAAAAACAGGGCCGGAGCGGTCAAAGCAGCAGCGGCCGAACCCCATGTCCCTGACGCATAAGGCATTTTTCCGATAGGGCCAAGGCCGGAAATGAGCAGGGACAACCTGTCACCCGTAGTCATGGTCAGTGCCTCCTTGGATGGTTTTTGGGTCGGGGAAACGTACATGGGGGGGCGGCGGCGCGCAAGGATGCCTTGAATTTGCAGTCGAAATATGGGACACGATGCACAGGAAAGGGACTTTTCCCATGAACCCCAAAGGATGGTAGCGATGCTGACTTTGCGTTATGCCCTCATACTTTTTGTGGTATATTTCTTATTGTACTATCTGTATTATCGCTTGTATTTTCAAAAAAGGATCTACCTGTTGCTGTTGTCTGAACACGCGGCGATGAATTCCTATGTCGATAAATTGCCGCATATGCGGGACCGTCCCGAAGAACGCCTTGGCATGATCGAGTTCATGTTGGCCAAACGGAAACATTTTGTCCGCGCCCTGCGCCAATTTGTCTTCGCTACTACGGCCCTGTATCTTATTTTCCTCGTCTCCGGAGCTTCCCTGTAAGTGCAGCAACAATTCTAGCGGCATTGCCCAAGCCGGCCTGCTTCCGGGGCCGGCTGCCCCTCCCCATGGTCCAAGGCAAGGAGTATCAGCCTTGAGCAATCTTCCTATTCGTTCAAAACTGCTCATTTTATTTGTTGTTTCCGCGCTTTCCGCTGCGGTGATCTTCGGCGTCGGGGCCTATTCCTCGTACCGGTTGGCCGACGCCGGCGCCCACGAAGCCCAGCGCGTCATGCTGGCTGGTGAAAAGGCCAAGATCCAGGTGGCAACCGATTCCCTGGCATCGGTCCTTGGCAAGTCCCTGGCCGGTATTGCCGACGAACCCGCCCGCGTGGCCTTCCTGCGCACGGCCATCAAGGACGCCTTTTTCGAAACCGACCGTTCCGGCTATTATTTCATTTATACCGGCACCACCAACGTGGTCCATCCGGTCAACCCTGCCTTGCAGGACAAGGATTTGGCCGATCTCAAAGGACCGGACGGCGTCGCCTCCGTGCGGGAATTGGCCAAGCGGGCCGATGCCGGCGGCGGGTTCGTCGATTTCAATTGGGACAAGCCCGGTAAAGGCGCCCAGCCGAAAATCGGCTATGCCACCATGATTCCCGGCACCAAATACTGGATCGGCACGGGCGTCTATGTGGACAACGTGGACGCCGCTGCGGCGGAAATCGCCTCCAGCATGCAGGCTGTCGGCAATAGCATGAATCTGGCCGATGGGGCGGTGTTCGCCATCATGTTCCTCGTGGTGTTGCTCCCCATGAACCTGATGGTCTCGCGCGGCGTCGTGCGACGTATCTGCGAAACCACCGAGGCAGCCAAGCGGATCGCGGCCGGCGATCTGGACGTGCATTTGCATGCTTCAGGAACGGACGAGGCCAGTCAGTTACAGCAGGCTCTTGAGGCCATGGCCGGTGCGCTTAAAAACAATCTGGACGCCCTGACTGCGAAAGAAGTTGAGGCCATGCGGGAGGCCGAACGGTCCATGCAGGTGGCCGGGGAAGCCCGGTTGGCCGCCCAGAAGGTCGAGGAGGCCAATACGGCCATCTTGGGGGCTGTGGACGGGTTGACCGATGTTGTGACCCATGTGGGCGCGGCGACGCGGGATCTGACCGCCCTTGGCGGTGACATCCGTCGCGGGGCCGAGCAACAGCAGGAACGCCTGGAGCGCACGGTCGATGCCATGGGGCAGATGCGTGATGCCGTCAGTGACGTGGCCCAAAATGCCGCCGAAGCGTCCAAGGCCACGGGCGTGACCCGGGAAACGGCTCTGGAAGGGACTTCCCTTATCAAACGTACGGTCGAGGCCATGGCCGGCCTCAAAACCATGGCCGACGCCCTCAAGGTCAATATGGGGCAGCTCGGGACGCAATCCGAAGGCATCGGGGCGGTGATCCAGGTCATCTCCGATATCGCCGACCAGACCAATCTGCTCGCCCTCAATGCCGCCATCGAGGCCGCCCGGGCCGGTGAAGCCGGGCGTGGATTCGCGGTGGTCGCGGACGAAGTGCGCAAACTGGCGGAGAAGACCATGGCCGCTACCGGTGAAGTGGGCCACAACATCAAAGCCATTCAATCCATGACCCGCGACACCCTGGATGGAGTGGACAAAACCATGGACGCCGTGGACGCGGCCGCCAATCTGGCGGAAGAATCCGGCGGGAAATTACGCCAGATCCTCGACGCGGCCGAACATTCGGCCGCCCAGGTCAGGGCTATCGCCGCAGCGGCCGATCAGCAATCCACATCGGCCCAATCCATCATGGAAAGCGTGGGACAGGTCAGCGAAATCGCCCGGGACAACGCCGGTCGGGCCAAGGACGCCACGAACCATTTCCAGAACCTTTCGGATCAGGCCGGCGCGTTGACCGGACTTATCAAGCAACTTGGGAGCCTCGACAGCTAGAAACGCCGTCAGGGAAGGCGATGACGCTTTGGCGCGGCAGGGGAGACTTTCCTTGCCGCGCTATTCTTTGGTGATGCCGAGCTTGCGCAACCGGGAATCAAACGTGGAGCGGTTGACGCCGGCCGCCCGGGCGGCCTTGGTCACATTCCATTTGTATTTTTCCAGAAGCGCCAGGGCGTAGACGCGTTCCAGCTCATCCCAGGAATACTCGGTCAGGTCCGTCCCTGGCGTGGTGGGAGTCTGGTCGGCGACGGCGCGCTCCGCCGGTCTGGCCCCACCGATTTCATGCGGCGGCGGGATATCCTCCGGGGTGATCGTTTCGCCGGGCACGGTGGCGAGCAGATAGCGCACGAGGTTTTCGAGCTCCCGGACATTGCCCTTAAACGGGCGCTGGCACAGCTCCCGCTTGGCCTGCGGCGTCAGGGTCTTGGGGGTGAGGCCCAGACGGGCGGCGTCTCGGGCCAGAAAATAGTCCAGCAGTTCGGGGAGATCCTCAAGGCGGTCGCGCAGGGAGGGCAATTTGAGCGGCAGGACGTTTAAGCGATAAAAAAGATCCTCACGGAAGGCCCCGGTGGCGATGGCCTGGGTCAGGTCGCAATTGGTGGCTGAAATGACCCGCACATCGACGGTGCGGGTTTCGGTGCCGCCGAGGGGCTTGATTTCATTTTCCTGGAGCACGCGCAGGATGCGGGCTTGCAGGCCCAGGGGCATATCGCCGATTTCATCAAGAAAGATCGTTCCGCCGTTGGCCGCTTCGAAAAGTCCGATCTTATCCTTGTCCGCGCCGGTAAACGCCCCTTTTTTATACCCGAAAAGTTCGGATTCCAGCAGGGCGTCGGGGATGGCCGAAACGTTTTGCACCAGAAAGGGTTTGCCTTTGCGGGCGCTTAATCGGTGGATCTCGCGGGCGAACAATTCCTTGCCCGTGCCGGATTCGCCGGTGATGCAGACGGGAAAATCGGTGCGGGCGTAGTTTCGGGCGGCATCCTGGGCGGTCTGAAACGCGGCGCTTTTGCCAATAAGCGGCGTTTCGCCCTTGATTTCACCCAGAATCTTTTTGAGTTTCTGGGTTTCTTTTTTTTGGTCGGCAAAGGCCAGGGCATTGCCCAGGGCAATGGAGCCGATGGCCACGAATTCTTCCAGCAGCTCCAGATATTCCTTGCTGAGATTGAGCCGGCTTCCGCCATGGGCCGTATCGATGATTTCGACCGCGCCGTAGACCTCGCCGTTTTTAAGCACCAGCGGATAGCACAGAATCAAGGTGGACTTGACGTCCAGGTCGGACTCCGCTTCCTTGAAATGGCGTTTGTCCTTGCCGGGCTCGGCAATGGTCATCTGGCCGTTTTCAATGACCCAGCCGACAATGCTCGGCTTGCCTTTGGGCACGAGAAACCCGACCAGCAGCTCGCTCTGGCCGCCGGTGGCCTCAATGCACTGATAGCCCTCGTGGCGTTTGATCCACAGGGAACCACGCTCCACATTCTGGAACTCGACGAGCGCTTCCAGGAAGCGTCGCTGCAATTTTTCGGTTTCGAGTTCCTCGAAAAGGACTTTGGGAAAATCGGAAATTTGGGGCGCCATGGTGCGTTCCAGCAGAATCCTCGTTTGCGTCGGCGCCGCGCGAGACAATCTGACGCGCGCATGCCGTCGGGGACCATGCCGCAAAAGCGGGATCGGGGCAAGGTTGGGGGCCGGATCACGGTCTTTTTCGAGGAGAACGGTCGGACCGCGATCCGGCGGGGAGAATGCCCTTAATGGGTCGCCTGGGAAAGTTCGCGAATGCGCCAGAAATCCTCAGGGATTTCCAGATATAGATCCGTGTCGGGCAGAGGGATGACGCACAAAAGCTTCCCGGTAGTTTCAATCCAGTACATCTGGCCGCTGAGGCCATGCATGACGTCGGCATAGCTGACGCCGGTCTGGGATGCCACTTCCCGCATTGCCTTGCGCATGGTGGACATGGCCCCGCGGCCGATTTCCACTTCCAGGATGGAAACATGTCGAACGACCAGGCTGTCATCACCCAATTCGGGAGGGGCGGTCGTTCGCAGCGTCAGAGCCAGTTCTGTTTCCATGGCGACCTCCTTGATTGTTTTTAAAGCCTGAACAAAGAGCGGGGCATTCTGACTGTCAATAATAAGCAAGAGTCGTGCAATGTACACGGCAAGAGTCACAAAAGAGGATTTCTTTTTGCAACATGCTTGTTTTGCAGCTGAAATTTTGAGGCACGTTGGAGCGTGCGACAGCAGAGGTACGGCCGCACGTCGGCTGCCTGCAAAAAAGAAGGAACATGCGACAAAATTGTGCCAGCGCGACGTCCACAGGGTGCGCCGCGCAGCGGATCAGGCCGGCAGATCGGGCAGGTCGGCCAGCAAGAGGTCCCAGGTCTCGTGACGGCGCAGGGCGCTGACAACAACAGGCAGTGGTTCGGCATAGATTTCCGGCAAATCGGCCTCGCCCGGGGAGTTCGGGGTAAAGGCCAGATATTCGACGGGCGGCTGGAACCGGGCGTCAATCCCCGGCTTATTGCCTCGGGGGTCGATGCGGTACCAGTTGAAGCCGGTCAAATGGACGGCGGCGAGGCCGTGCAGGAAAAAACGGTCGGCGGCAAGGTGCAGCCGTTGGTAGCACAGCCCGGCCGGGATGCCGTTGGCCCGCAGGAGGGCCACCAGCAGATGCGCCTTGGCAAAGCAGTAGCCGGTGCCATGGGCCAGAACCTGGGAAGCCTCGCAGGTGACGGGGTTTACCTGGTAATCGATGCTGTGGCGGATGGCGTCGCGCACGAACAGGAAGGTTGCGGCGGCGATGGCGGCGTCCGTGGTCAGACCGTGAGCCAGGGCGGCGGCCTTGGCCGCCACAAGCGGGTGGTTGTGGTCGATTACTTCCGAGACGGCCAGATAGGGGGCAAGGGTCGACGGGGGAGTTATCGGCATGGCGTTTCCTTGATGGGGAGAGGGCGGGATATGGCCTGGGCGGCCAACCAGAGATCCGTGTAGCACTGTGGGCATTCCCGGGTAAGCCCCAGCCCGGCGGCATAGGTCCGGATATGGGGCAGGGCGGCCAGGGCCGCTTCCCGGGTTGGGGCCAGATGTTCGATTTCGACAAAGGTTTCCGGCGCAAAGTCGACCGTCGCCACGGTGATGGTCAGGGCCAGCCCGGCCTGGCTGGCCTGGAACCGTTGGCAGTGTTTGGCATAGACCATGCGTTCGACGAATCCGAGCGCGGTCAGGATGCCCCGCAGGGCCTCCCTATCCGTCACGCCGGTTTCAAGTTCTTCCTTGGAGGCCGTGGCGGCGTCAAACGGTGGGCATTTGTAGGTCAGCGTCGTTTGGCCGTTGCTGGTGCGCAGGCGCAATTCCTGTCCCGAGGCGTAAAACGCGCCGTCCGGCGTGTCATAGTAGGCGTCGTGGTACACGGCGTCCGGCAGGCTTTTGCCCGGCGGCATCACGAAGCCGTGGGCAATGTATTTGATTTCGGCTTCAAACATGGCGGCCCTGGCCAAAACGAATGCGGTTCGGATGCTTGAATCCCTGCCGGGATTGGTTCATGGTGCCGGGCTGTTATACGAATTTCCCTCAGACGGCAATCAACCTTTTGGGATGACTTTTTATGCAGGAACACCGCCGGGCGGCACTTTTACTGGCCGGAACCGCCTTGCTTTGGAGTACGGGCGGACTGGCCATCAAGAGCGTCAATCTGTCGCCCATGGCCGTCACCGGCGGGCGAAGCCTGTTTTCCGCGCTGACGCTTTTGGCGCTTTTTGGGGGCCGGTTGGACTTTGCCCTGACGCCCGCCCGCGTCGGCGCAGCTGTCGCCTATGCGGCCCTGCTTGTCACCAGCGTGGCCGCGACCAAGATGACGACCGCCGCCAACGCCATTTTGCTGGCCTATACCGCGCCGATCTATGTGGCCCTTCTGGCTCCGGTTTTTCTGGGCGAAAAAACGTGTCGGGCGGATTGGCTGTTTATCGCCGCAAGTCTTGGCGGCATGGCCTTGTTTTTTCTGGACCGGCTGTCCCCGAGCGGCGTTTGGGGCAATCTGCTGGCCGTCAGCACGGGGCTTTCCTATGCCGTTTTTACGGTCTGCATGCGGGCCGGGCGGGACGGGCAGGACGGTTCATTGGTTTCGGCCGTCATTGTCGGACATGGGCTGACGGCCCTGGCCGGGCTGCCGTTTCTCGTGGGGCAGGCGTCCGTGATGACGGTCAGTGACCTGCTGGGACTGGGCTATCTGGGCCTTGTGCAGCAGGGGGGCTCGCTTGCGCTGTATGTCTGGTGCATCAAGCGATTGCAGGCTCTTGAAGCCATGTGCCTCCTGATGTTGGAGCCGATCTTCAATCCGATTTTCGTGGCCCTGGGCTACGGCGAATTACCGGGCTTCTGGGCTGTGCTTGGCGGGCTCGTGGTCATCGGCGCAGTGATCCTGCGGGGGATGATCGGGAGCGGGCGTCGGCCCGAACCGGAGCCCGCCTGATACGACGCATTCTCAGGCTGTGGCGACCCGCACCACGCCCTCTTGCTGCAAATGTTCCAATACCTCGGCCAACGGCAGGCCGACTACGTTGGTGTACGATCCGACGATGCCCGCCACAAAGGCGGCTGCTCGCCCCTGAATGGCATATGCCCCGGCCTTGTCCATGGGTTCATCCGTGGCGGCGTAGGCGGTGATGGCCGCTTCCGGGATTGCCGTCATGGTCACGGCTGTGGACACCGTAAAAATCGTCGGTTCATGGTCCGGGCCCAAAAGCGCGCAGCCCGTGATGACGTGGTGCGTGCGCCCTGCAAGCAGCGACAGCATACGTCGGGCATCGGCCGTATCGGTCGGTTTGCCAAGGATTACGTCCCCGACGGCCACGATGGAGTCCGCGCCGAGAACCACGGATTCGGGGTGCAGTCGGGCTACGGCGGCAGCCTTGAGGCGGGCCATGCGGGCCGCGTAGGCCGCCGGAAGTTCCCCGGCGTCCGGGGCCGGCTCTTCGGCCGGGCTCGGGATGATTTCAAACGGGATGCCAAGCAGCGAGAGCAACTCCTTGCGGCGCGGCGAGGTCGAAGCCAGGATGATCGTATTGTTCGTTTCGTACATATGTGGCTGAATTTATATTGTTAATTATGAACAGAAAAGGAACAGTGTAACAGGTCAAGACAAGAGATGGCAGGCAGGGGCGCTGCCCCTGCACCCCGCCGGGGGGCTAAGCCCCCCGGACCCCGTATCGGGGAGGCGGGTCAGGCTGCAAAGTGCGGCGTTTCCGTATCCCAATCCTGGGTGACGGGACGCCCGCGTTTATAGCGGAAATCGCAGATGGGTTTGCCTTCGGCGATGGTGCCCGTGCGGACGAGTCCGGTGCCTTGGGCGCGTGCGGCCAGAAAGTCGTTCAGGCAAAAATACGGGGCCACGGCGGTGGCATCGTGGGCCTTGAAGTATTTGACCACGCCGCATTCCGAGTAGTCGTAACCCAGATCGAAGGTCTTGCCGTCGCCGGGGATGGCTGTACCGACCCAGTCATGGGGATTTTGGCGTTTTTGGCTGGCTTCGGCCCATTCTTTGAGAGACGCGAACGCGGCCGGGGAAAAGAGGGCCGCGCCCATGGCCTGGGCTTTCTGCGGCGGTACGGCGGCCCAGTCGGCGGCGTTAAGATCGTAGAGCAGTCGGCCGGCGTCTTTGGCTTTCAGGTTTTTTTCCCGCATGGCCAGATACAGGGCCGTCAACCAGCCGGCCAGGGTGATAAAGGGCTGGTTGCGGTTGGTCTGCCCGCCGATGTCGGGCAGGCCCGGCAGCAGCGATTCGAAGCGCCGCATGGCGTCGTCGGTGATGGCCTTGGCTGTCGGGCCGGACGTCCGGGGGGCCAGCCATTTTTCCGCGCCGCCGCAGACGTTTTTAAAATCGTTCAGGAATTTGGCGCGATTATCGATATAAAATCCTGGCGCGGCGGCAAAGGCCGGCCAGGGCAGCAGGCAGGAGCAGACGCCGACGAGCCCGGCCCGGAGGAAAAAGCGCCGGTTGACGCCTCCGGTTTTGCTCGCACCGTGTGTGATTGCATGCGACATGACAACGTGCCCAAAAGTTGGGATGTCCCAACCGTGAAAAGTTCTTGAAGGGGGGCTGGGGGAAACTTCTTTCAAGAAGTTCCCCCCATATTGCCTCTACTCTTTCTTCTTCCACGCACCCAAAAGCGCGGCGCGAAGCGTCTCGTCAAGTCCCGGATGGGGAAAGATCAGGGCTTCGGCCTGTTGGCGCGTCCAGCCCTGGCCCACAATGACTGTGGCCAGCGTGCCCATGGTCGAGGCGCCGTGTCCAACCGCCGTAATGCCGACCACTTTGTCGTTTTTCCAGGTGACCCGGGCGAATCCCAAGGTGTCGGCATGGGCCTGGGCAATGGGATTGGCCACAAAGGCTGCTTCGGAGATGGTGTCGCCGGGGGCGGCGATGGCCCCGACGCGCATGATTTCCGGCGAACCGTAGTAACAACCGGGAATCGGGCCGGGCGCATAGGGTCCGGCGGCAAGGCCGGCGGCATGGCGGGCGGCGTAGATTCCCTGGCTGGCGGCCGCGTGGGCGAGCAGGATGCGGCCGTTGCAGTCTCCGACGGCGTAGATGCCCGGTGCGGTCTGCAAGGTGTCGTTCGTCTTGATCCAGGCCCGGTTGGGCGAGGGATCGGCAAAGGTGGCTCCCAGTTCGGCCAGACCGGGAACGACGGTGGCGGCAAAGCGGCCGATGGCCACCAGGGCCTTGGACGCCCAGACGACTTCGCCGCCGGCCAGGGTCAGTTTGGCTTTGCCCTCTTCGGTGACGAGACTTTCGACCTTGGCGCCGGGACGGGCGTCAATGCCTTTACGGCGCATGACCTGGGCCACGACCTTGGACACGTCGGGATCTTCGATGGGGGCCAGCCGGGGGGCGGCATCGACGAGGGTGATCTTGGTACCCAGGCGGTGGAAAATTTCGGAGATTTCAAGACCGATGGCTCCGGCGCCGACAATGACCAGACTTTCCGGCGCTTCGGTGAAATCGAGCACCGGCGCGACGCCAAGCACGGCCTGTCCATCGGGTTTGACGCCGGGAAAGGCAGCCGCCCGCGACCCAAGGGCCAGAATCAGAAAGTCGAAGGGGAGGTCTTCCTTGACCGCTCCAGCGGCCACATGGGCCACGCCGGGCGACAGGCCGGCCAGATTGCCGGTCACCAGCCGCACGCCGGCTTTTTGGAGTGTGCCGGCCATGGCCGTATGCGTGGCGCTGAGGAGCTTTTTCTTTTTGGCCTGGATAGCGGCCAGATCAGGCGTGACCGTGCCGGAGGCCAGCTTTTGGCGGGCCTGGGCGGCCAGTCCTTCCACGGCGAGAGTCGTGGCCAGCAGATGTTTCGTGGGGATGCAGCCCCAGTTGAGACAAGTGCCGCCCAATTTGCCGCGTTCGACGAGCGTCACGTTCAGTCCCGAAGCGGCTCCGGTCAGGGCCGCTTCGTAGCCGCCGGGGCCGGCTCCAACCACGACGAGGCGTTTGCCAGCGTTAGGTGAGGTCATCGGTGATCTCCATGGCGCGGGCGGCATGCGTCTCGTCCAGGCGGCCGACGGGCAGCGTGGTCGGGCAGGCGCGCACCGCCTCCGGGTCGGTTTCGGACTGGGCCAGGATGTCGAGCAGATCGGCCACGAAGGTATCAAGGGTATCCTTGCTTTCGGTTTCCGTCGGCTCGAACATCAGGGCTTCCTTGACGATCAACGGAAAATAGATGGTCGGGGCGTGGTAGCCGCGATCAAGCAGCGCCTTGGCGATGTCCAGGGCGTGCACATCTTTCGTGGCGGCGAGCTTGGCGGCCGAGGCCACGAATTCATGCATGCAGATGCGGTTATAGGGCACCTCGATGGCGTCGGCCAGACGGGCGCGCAGATAATTGGCGGCGAGCACCGCCGATTCCGACACCCGGATAAGCCCCTCGCGTCCCAGGCGCAAAATGTAGGCATAGGCTTTGAGCACCACCCCGAAGTTGCCGTAAAACGGGGCCACGTAGCCGATGGATTTGGGGTGGTCGTAGCTGAGGAAAAACCGTCCGGCCTCGTCTTTTTCCACCCGCGAGATCGGCAGGTAGGGCACGAGGCGTTCGGAGACGCCGACCGGACCCGAACCGGGACCGCCGCCGCCGTGGGGCGTGGCGAAGGTTTTGTGCAGGTTGATGTGGACCACGTCAAAGCCGGCGTCGCCCACCCGCAGCTTGCCCAAAATGGCGTTGAGGTTGGCTCCGTCGTAGTAGAGCAGGGCGTCCACCTTGCGGCACAGGGCCACGATTTCGGGCAGATGGCGTTCGAACAGGCCCAGGGTATTGGGCACGGTCATCATGACGCCGGCCGTTTCGTCATCAATGGCGGCGGCCAGGGCGGCCGGGTCGATGATGCCGTCCTTGGAGGCGATGCTGACCACTTCGAAGCCGGCGATGGAGGCTGAGGCCGGGTTGGTGCCATGGGCCGAGTCGGGGCAGATGATCTTGGTTTTCTTATTGCCCTTGTCGGCGTGGTAGGCGGCGATCATAAGCGCCCCGGTCAGCTCGCCGTGGGCGCCGGCCATGGGGTGCAGGGTGAAGGCGGACATCCCGGTGATTTCGCAAAGAATCCGCTCCATCTCATACATGACTTCCAGGGCTCCGGCGGTCATGTCGCCGCCGCCGGGCAACTGCGGGGTCAGGGGATGCAGTCGGGCAAATCCCGGCAGGGCGGCCACTTCCTCGGTGAACTTGGGGTTGTACTTCATGGTGCACGACCCCAACGGATAGAAGTTGGAGTCCACGCCGTAGTTGCGGCGGGAAAGTGCGGTGAAGTGGCGCACCACGTCGAGTTCGGACAGTGACGGCAGGCCGGGATCGCCCTGGCGCAACAGATTGCTGGGAATAAAGTCTATCGGGGCGGTTTTGGGCTCGTCCGGCCACACGCCTTCCCGGCCGGGTACGGATTTGGAAAAGACGGTGTTCATAGAACATTCTCCACCCGCCGGGCCAGACGATCGATGTCGGCGCGGTCGTGCTTTTCGGTACAGCAGATCAGAAGCGCGTTTTCGAGGCCCTTGTAGTAGCGTCCCAACGGGAACCCCGGAATGATGCTTTCATCCATCATCAGCGTTCTGGCCACCAGTTTGGCGTTGACCGGGAAGACGGCGGCGAATTCGTTGCCGAAAGGGGCTCCGTTGAGCAGCCGCACGCCGGGGATGCCTGCCAGTTTCCAGGCGGCGTAATTGGCGTTTTCGATGGAGCGGGCCGCCTGCCGGTACAGGCCTTCGTTGCCGGTCAGGCACAGGTTGATAAGCGCCCGCAGAGCGCACAGGGCCTGGTTGGAACAGATGTTGGAAGTGGCTTTCTGGCGTCGGATATGTTGCTCGCGGGCCTGCAGGGTGAGCACGTAGCCGGTGCGGCCGGCTGCGTCCGTGGTGCGGCCGGCGATGCGGCCGGGCATCTGGCGCACCAGGGCCTTTTTGCAGGTCATGATGCCGAGATACGGACCGCCGAAGGACAACGGCAGACCGAGGCTTTGGCCTTCGGCCGTGGCGATGTCCGCGCCCATGGCCCCAGGGGTCTTGAGCACGGTTTGCAGCACGGGATAACAGGAGATGATGGACACGGCCTTTTTGGCGGCAGCGGCGGCGAAAAGTTCGGTGAAGTCCTGGATATTACCGAAAAAATTAGGATTTTGCACCACGACGGCAGCCGTGGCGTCATCGATGGCGGCGGCCAGGGCCTCCATGTCATCCAGGCCGTTTTTATGGGGCACGGTGACAAGTTCGAGATGGAGATTTTTGGTGTAGGTGGACAGGACGATGCGGTAGATAGGGTTGACCGCCTCGCTGACCACGGCTTTTTTGCGCCGGGTGTGGCGCGCCGCCATCATAAGGGCCTCGTACAGGGCTGTGCCGCCGTCGTAGACGCCGGCGTTGGAACATTCCATGTCGAGCAGCCGGCATACGGCGGTCTGGTATTCGAAAATGGACTGGAGCGTCCCCTGGGAGGCTTCGGGCTGATAGGGGGTGTAGGCAGTATAAAATTCGCCGCGCGACAACAGCAGATCCGACGCAGCCGGGACATAGTGGTCGTAAAATCCGCCGCCAAGGAAGCTGACCATATCGATGCGGTTTTTGCCTGCCAGATGTTCCATGGTCGCCCGGGCAGCCATCTCCGTCATGCCCCGGGGCAAATCGAACTGTTTGGGGCGCAGGGATTGAGGAATTTCGGCGAACAGGTCCGCTATGTCGTCGACGCCGATGACGCTGAGCATCTCCCGGACTTCCGCCGGGGTGTGGGGAATATACGGCATGTCCTGCTCCGGATTAATGCTCGGCCTTGGAGATTTCCTCGTACTCCTCGGGCGACAGCAGACCGGTGGGTTCGGCCGTCAGACGCACCCGGATAAGCCAGCCTTCGCCGTAGGGGTCGGTGTTGACTTTTTCAGGAGCGGATTCAAGGTCCTCATTGACTTCGATGACCTCACCGGTGACCGGGCTGTAGATCTCGCTCGCGGCCTTGACGGATTCGATGGAGCCCATCTCCTGTCCGGCTTCGACCTCATCGCCGACGGCCGGCAGTTCCACATACGTGATGTCGCCGAGTTGCTCCTGGGCGAAGGTGGTGATGCCTACGATGGCGATGTCGTCTTCAACACGGGTCCATTCGTGGGTTTTGCTGTACAGCAGATCCTTTTGCATGGCGCGTCTCCCTCACATAAATGGTGCTGCTTGTGCCGTGCCGTATTCTGAACGGCGGGCTGGCCTCAATTACCTCTTTGCGATGCGGCGGGCAAGCCGGGGCGGGGACTTCGCTGGTCTCATGGCGAATATTCCCTGAGGGTGCTCCCCCGTTGCGCAATTTTTCGTTTCGCGGTAACACGGAATACACATATTAGATACGTTTTTGATCCGCCGGGGAGCCTTGCGTGACGCAAAAAAATAGCATGATACCCCTGTTGGGCCCGACTCCGAGGCCGCCGCAGTGGAGCGCCGGCCGGTTGCAGCTCTGTGTGGCCGGGCGGGACTTTGCGTTGCGCCGGGAAGACGACATGGAGGCGCTCTGGGAACGGATCGGCCAGGATGCGTTCGGGTGTGACGAGCATATGCCGTATTGGGCCGAGATTTGGCCGGCCAGTCTGTTGTTGGCCGCCTGGCTCGGGGCGCGGCGCACCGAGATCGCCGGCCGGCGGTGTCTGGACCTGGGGTGCGGCATGGGACTTTCGTCGTTGGCCGGTGCGGCCTTTGGCGGCCTGGTCACGGCGGTGGATTACGAGGAAGCGGCTATCGCCCATGCGGCGCAAAATGCCCGCGACAACGATCTGGCTGTCGGCGTGGCCGTCATGGACTGGCGCCGGCCGTGTTTTGCTCCCCACGGATTCGATATCCTTTGGGGGAGTGACATCCTCTATGAAACGCGTTTTTACGATCCCTTAGTCACGCTTTTCCACTCCTTGCTGGTTCCCGGGGGGCGCATCTGGCTTTCCGAGCCGTGGCGGGAGGTGTCCGCCTCCGTTTGGGAGCGGCTGGCTGCCGACGGTTTTCGCGTGACCCGGGTGCATGAGGAACCGGTGGCCTTTTCCACATACCGCAGTACCGTCAGTATTTACGAGATCATTCCGTAACCAGGGGGAGGGCGCATGGGCCAAACTATCCGCTTCGGCGTGTCGCTCAATTCCGAATTACTTGAAAAATTCGACGCGCTTTGTGACGAAAAAAGCTACCAGACGCGTTCCGAGGCCATTCGTGACCTGATTCGTGGCGTTTTGGTACAAAAGGAATGGGAGCAGTCCGACCAGGAAGTGGCCGGCGTGCTGACCCTGGTGTACGATCATCATACTTCGGATCTGGCCCAGCGACTTATTGAGATCCAGCACGAACAGCACGATATCATCTTGTCCTCCATGCACGTCCATCTTGACCATCATAACTGTCTTGAGGCGTTGGTGCTCAAGGGACCGGGCGAGTCGGTGCAAAAGCTTTCGCAAAAGCTGGTCTCCACCCGTGGCGTGAAATATGGCAAATTAACCTTGGCCACGACCGGCCAGGATATCGTTTAAGAAAGCAGGGCGTTTGCCCCGCCCCCTGTTCCGGAGCATCCCTCCTTCTCTTTTTCCTGGGAGGAGAGGGCTTCTTGTTTCACTTTACAGACCCGGGCATCAAAACGTACTGACGTCGTCCCCGCCCCCGTATTTTTGTTGAGGGGGACCGGGGGGCTTCTGCCCCCCGGCGGGGAGGTCCGGGAGGGGCGACGTCCTCCCGGCCGCCGGAGGCTCTCCCCTATGCGCGATATTCAAAGTGGACCGCCTGAGGTGCCCATTGCGGTGGACCGGGTGGGTATCAAGAATTTTCGACTCCCCCTTATCGTGCGTGATCGGGCGCGCGGTCGGCAGCATACCGTTGCCGACGTGGAATTGTCGGTGGATTTGCCCGCCCGCTTCAAGGGCACGCACATGAGCCGGTTCGTGGAGGCCCTGTCGGGCTTTACCGGCGAACTCGATCTGATCTCGTTTAAAACGTTGTTGTCCGATGTCCGGACCCGCCTTGAAGCCGAAAACGCCCACCTGACCCTGCGTTTCCCCTATTTCTTGGCCAAGGCTTCTCCGGCCTCTGGAGCGACGGCGCTGATGGACTACGCCTGCCAGGTGTCGGGGGAATTTGTCGGTGACAAGTTCCGCCAGACCCTGGTGGTCGAGGTGCCGGTCATGACGGTCTGTCCGTGTTCCCTGGCGATTTCCGACCAGGGAGCCCATAGCCAGCGGGCGATTGTGACCATTCACTGCCGCTTCTCGGGCTTTTTATGGCTGGAGGAGCTTATCGACATCGCGGAGGGGGCGGGCTCGTCGCCCGTGTATGCCCTTTTGAAGCGCGAAGACGAAAAGCATGTGACGGAACAGGCCTTCGCCAATCCAACCTTTGTCGAGGATGTGGCCCGACGGGTGGCCAGCGCCTTGTCGGAGCATCCCAAAGTGCATTGGTTTCGCGTGGATGTGGAGAGTTTCGAATCCATCCACAACCATAGCGCCTTTGCCGGCATTGAGGGCAAAAACGAACGGCCCGCCGGCAACCCGACCCCTGCCGACGAATAAGAGGCATTTTTTAGCCGATCTGCGGTAACGGATTGCAGCGTTTGTTCCTCAATTCAGGTAGGAGTAGTGTCGCCCGGGTAGCGTATGGCGCGTCACGCCGATTCTTTTGGCGTGTCCTATATGCGAGGCGGCCCGGCGTTTGGAATTGTCCTGCAGGACGTTACTCCGACGCCACTCCTTTTGCCCGCTTCCCTTCCCGGAATGGAGACGACCATGCACGGCCAAGGCTTATTTACGGCCAATTGTGAGCAGATTATCCAGATGGCCCCGGTGTCGATCATGTGTATCGACGCCACGGGAATTATTACCTTTGTCAATGACTGGCATTTATCGCATTTCGCGCGAGGCAAACTTGACCGGGATTTTTTCCTTGGGAAAAAGCTCCAGGAGTTACCGAGCATCATCTCGTCCGGGCGGGGGGGGGATGTCGCGAAGATCCTGGCCGGCCAGAGCATTCATCTGGAAGCGGTCTATAGTGACGCATGCAGCGGCGGGCAGTCGGCCTATCAAAATGTCCGGGGCCTCCCTATTTTCGCCAATGGCCAAGTGGTCGGCGGTATCCTCATCCGTGAGGACGTGACGAAGTTGGTGCAATCCCAGCGTCAGCTTTCGGAGAATCAGACTGTCTTCAAGGCCTTGCTCGACGCGACCAACGATTCCATCATCCTGTCCGACGTGGATGGCTCCATTCTGATCCTCAACGAGGAGGCGGCCCGACGACGCGGTCGGACTGTCGAAGCCCTGATTGGCTCCAGCCTGTATAAAGACCTGCCGGTCCCTGTGGCGACACTGCGCCGGCAGCATCTGCTTGAGGCGATCGCCCAGAACGAACAGATCGGATATGAAGAATACCAGGATGGCCGGTATTATCTGATCAGTTTGTGCCCCATCACCGACGAAACCGGCCGGGTCATCTCCGTGGCCAGTTACTCCCGGGACATCACCTCGCTCAAAGAGACGGAAAGCCAGCTGCGACGGGAACGGGAGTTGGCGTTTTCAGCCAGTCAGGCCAAATCGCAGTTTCTCGGCAACATCACCCATGAATTGCGTACGCCGTTAAACGGTATCATCGGGGCCATGCAGCTGGCTTTGCAAAGCACCCTCGACGCCGATCAGGAAGAACTGTGGCACATTGTCGAGGATTCGGGCAACCGTTTGCTGGCCATTGTCAATAACGTGCTGGAGCTGGCGGATATCGACGCCTCGGCTATCGAGCCGGTGTTGACCAACTGCGACGTACGGGAATTTCTGACTTCGCTGGCGCGGGGGTATTCCGTGCGGGCCAAGGTCAAAAATATCACGTTTACAACCCGATGGGATCCCCGCATTCCGGAGCGTCTGGTCGGAGATGTGTTCCGACTGCGGCAGATCCTGTCCAATCTGGTGGATAACGCCCTGAAGTGCACGAAGTCCGGAACCATTGAGGTCCGGGTCAAACAGATCGTTACCAACCGGGTCACGTTCGCGCCGCACTACTGCACCCTGCTCTTTATGGTTCGGGATACAGGCATTGGCATCGCCCGGGAGATGCAGGATAAAATTTTCGAGGATTTCGAACTGGCCGAGCACTATCTGACCAAACGGGTTAGTGGAGCCGGATTGGGACTTAGTATTGCCCGGCATCTGGTCGAGATGCTCGGCGGGCAGATCTGGGTCAAAAGCGCGCCGCAAAAAGGCAGCACGTTTTATTTCACCATCCCGTTTGCATTGCCGGATTATGAGTGCAATGGCGAGCCGGTGGTTTACTCCAGCGCGGATGGCGTGTTTGCGCCGGCCGAGTACACCGTCCTTTTGGTGGAGGATGAGCGCATAAACCGCCTCACCACCGGGCGGACCCTGGCCAAACTCGGGTACACGGTTCTGGAGGCCGTCAACGGCCAGGACGCGCTGGCCCTGTTGTCCCGGGAGCATGTGGACATCGTGTTGATGGATATTCAGATGCCGGTCATGGACGGTCTTGAATGCACGCACCATATTCGCAATGGGGAGGTGCCGGGATTGTCCAAGCGTCTGCCGATCATCGCGCTGACGGCTTACGCCAATGAAAAGGACCGGGACCGGTTCCTGCGTCTCGGTATGAATGATTATCTGGCCAAGCCCCATTCCATTGCACAACTGGCGGAGGTGCTGGAAGTCAATCTGCGGCGGGCAGTGGCGACGCATGACCATGACAGCGGGGCCGACGCGTAAGAAGACGTTTTAGGGCGTTGGGGTCTTGGGCGGCTTATGCAGGAAAAAGCTGGCCTGGGATCGAAGAATTGCTTCATCGCACGGGGCGTTGGCCGCCTTGAGTTCCTCTTCGCTCTTTCCGAACACGTAGGAAGTCAGGGTATAGAGCAATTTTCCTCTGACCAAAAACGTCTGCCGCACGAGTTGCAGCAGCGGCGTGCCATCCTTTTCGACCACATTGCGCAAATAAATGGCGTCATAGCTGCGCCGTCCCTGGAGCCGGGACGGTTGGCTGCGGACGTTGAATCCTTTGAGTTTCTCTTCCACATAGGCTTTGACCAACTCGCAGTTGGCAAAATCCGAGGTGGTCGGCAGAAATTCTTCCGGCGGTTGGCTGACACAGATATAAAAGCGGCAGTCCCCGTGTCGGGCCTCGACGGAAGCCAGGCAGGTGGGGGTCTGCGATTCGGTTACGGTCCAGTCTTTGGGCGGGATGAAGCTGAAAAGGTAGGGCTTGTTGATGTAACGCAGCCGCGATGTCGCTGGATCGTTACAGGCGGCAAGCAAAATGGAGACGCTTAGGAATAGGGGGGAGAAGAAGCGCATTGCCGCCTCTAACATGGTCGACTGTCCGCTTCAAGCCAGTCTGTCGTCACGTTCGGCCTTGCATCTCTTCACACTCTGCAGTACCATTACGACGACTTATCCGCAGGCGAGGAGGGGAGGCTATGACAGACGCCATATCGACGACGCAGTCGGCTTTAAGCGCCATGTCTACCTCCATGGCGGCTACGGCCAACAACGTGGCGAACCTCGACACCGACGGCTACAAGTCCAAGGATGTCCGTCTTGCAACAGGTCCGCAAGCTCTGGGAGTGAGAGTTTCGGGCTTGGCCGAGGATACGTCTCCCGGGGGATTACGTCCCGAAACCGTCACCGAGCAAAACGAGGACGGCGTAAATGAGACGCGACTTTCCATGGTGGAAACGAGCAACGTGGATCTGACGCGCCAACTGGCCAACATGACAGCGGCTTCCCAGAATTTTGAAGCCAATGTGGTTGTCCTGCGCACGTCGGATGAGATGGCTGGCACATTGCTCGACCTGCGGGCCTGACCCGCTCCGCCGCCTCCTCTTGGGCCGCTTGTGCGGTCTGTCTGTTAGGAACTGCACCTAAGGTTTTGTAATCTTGGGAGCGGCAACAATTCTTTTTGTCAGGTGAAAATTCCGTCAGTAAATTGACAGGCCCATGCCGAAGCTATACAGCATGGGATACCGCTCGGCTGTGCGGAGTTTTTTCCGGAGGCCAGATGGAACTGAACCTTTCCGGCATGGTGGGCCAAAGTCCTTGCCTGGGCGAGGTTTTTCGCGTGCTGGCCAAGGTGGCGCCAACCGACAGCACGGTGCTCGTCACGGGCGAATCCGGCACGGGCAAAGAACTGCTCGTGCGCGCCCTCCACGCCAATAGTCATCGGGCCGGCAGGCCGTTTGTTCCCGTCAACTGCGGGGCCATCCCCAGAGAGTTGCTCGAATCCGAACTGTTCGGCCATGAGAAGGGGGCCTTCACCTCGGCTGTGCGCACCCGGCAGGGGCGTTTTGAACTGGCTGAAGGCGGGACCATTTTCCTCGACGAAATCGGCGATATGGATTTGAGCCTCCAGGTCAAGATTTTGCGGGCCCTCCAGGAAAAGGAATTCGAACGTGTCGGCGGCGATAAGACGCTCAAGGCCGACGTCCGCATTGTGGCCGCCACCAATCGTGATCTGGAGCTGGAAGTCCGGTCCGGTCGATTCCGCGAAGATCTCTATTACCGGTTAAATGTCATTCCGCTGCATTTGCCCCCCCTTCGGGAGCGGGGCGACGATATTTCGCTTTTGGCCGAGTATTTTCTCTGCCGTTTTTGCCGCCAGAAAAAACGGCAGACCCTGACGTTTTCCCCGCAGGCTCGGGATCTTGTGCTGCGTTATCCGTGGCCGGGCAACGTGCGCGAGCTGGAAAACTTCATGGAACGCCTGTCCATCCTGTGCGAGCACGATGTCATCACCATTGAGGACCTTCCACACAAAATCCTGGACAATGCGGGCGTGGCGCTGCCGCCGCCGGTTGTCTCCGGCGTTGGAGCCGGATTTCGTTGGCCTGTTTTGTCTGATTTGTCCGAACGGGCCATGGGTCTGAAGGAATTTTTGGACACCATGGAAGAAAAGCTGCTCGTTGAAGCCCTGGAACGGGCGGGCGGCGTCAAGAATCAGGCGGCGGAGTTGCTTGGCATCAAACGGACCACGCTCATCGAGAAGCTTAAAAAACGTAATATGGGCGGGGAATAATCGGTGTTCGGGATAGGTCCCATGGCTGTTATTGTACGTTCCTTGCACGGGGAAACGGCGTGAGCATCCTTCGAGCCGGTTTTCGGCATTTTCTTTTGGGCCTGGCCACACTGATCGTCCTCCCGACGGGAGGGGCTCTGGCCTTGTCTGTGTCCTCCGTCACCCGCCCGGACACGGATTCCGTTATTTTGCAATTTGCCAAGCCGGGAGTGTATCCGAATATCACCCGTACCGGGCCGGCCGAAATCAGTCTGGCCTTTCCCCCCGGCATGCTGGCCCAGGAGCAGAAACCGGAGAACGCCGATTTTTCCTCGTCCCGGTTGGTGGATGGCCTGCGCGTCGATGGCGACAAGGTTATCGTACGTCTGAAAACCGACGCCTTCGGCTACGTGGGTTGGCCTGAAGGCGCTTCAGGACTCAAACTCCAAGTCTATCGCGACCCGGCCGGGGCCAACTGGACGCCGCCCGCGGCTGTCTCTGGCCAAAATACCACCTGGCCTCCGGCCGACGCACCGTCTCCGACCGTCTCGGCGACCAAATTGCCTGTTACCCCGCCGAATAACAAACCGGGCCCGCTGGAATTGCCGCCCCTGCCGCCATCGTTGACCGCCAACCCGCCTGCGACGGGCAACAATCCGCCGGCCCGCGGCTCCGAGGGCAGCAAGGAACCGTTTTATGCCGTGCCGTATTCGGTGCGGGCTGCCGCCATGCACGTGCCCCAGGACAAGTCGCCGACCCTGCGGCCGACAGGCCTCGGTTCTCCGACGCCGCCCGAGGCGCCCAATGCCCAGACGGCCGGGCAGCCCGGTCCCGGGCAACCCGGTGGCAAATCGGATGTTCGCGTCAAATTGCCGCCGATCCCGCAACAGCCTGTTGCCGACGGGGAATTGCGCGGAGCGGTGACGCCGCCTGGGCAGCCCAAAACGCCGGCCGCCGTTGCGGCGAAAAAGCCTGATGCCGCCTCGCCGGTTTCCGCTCCCGGTCAATCGTCGCCGCCTCCGTCCGCCTCGCCGGCCGCTGCCCCGACGCCTCCCGCCCAAGAGCAGGCCAAAGGGGACAAAACGCCGGACAAAGAGCAACCACAAAATGCCGATACCCTGATTGCCGCCCAGGCCGAGAAGCTGGCAGGCAACTGGGATGCCGCGCAAAATATGTTGTCCGGCCTCAAGGCCAAACCCGATCTGGCGCCGGAGTTACGCGAAGAGGCGTTACACTCGTTAGCAGCGGTCTATATCGATAAGTTCAAGGACAATCCGGCCGCCCATTATGACGTGATTCAAGGGGCCCTGCAGGAGGCGATAAACGTCAACCCGAATTCCTTCCGGGTGCCCGAGGCCTTGTTGCATCTTGGGATGCTCAATTTGCGCGTGGGCAATATCCCTGAAGCCAAAGGCTATTTCAACGTCCTGATCAAGAAGTATCCAAATGACGCCAATGTGCCCTTAGTGCACTTCTACTGGGGCGAACATTATTATGAAACGGGCGATCTCAAAAAAGCGGCAGATGAATATCAGACGCTGATTGAGAAGTTCCCCGAGAGCAAGTACGTGCGCGAAGGGGCCATGGGACTGGCCAAAACCCTGGTGCGCATGGGCCGTTACAAAGAAGCTGCCGAAATAGCGGATTATATTGAAAAACGCTGGCCTCGCTATTACGTCGAATTCCCGCCGATCCTGCGCATTATCGGTGACATCGCCTACAGAAATGGCGATTTCAAGAAAGCCCGCGATTATTACCTCATGTTTTACAACGTCGAGCCCAAGGTTAAAGACGCGGACTTGGTGTTGGCCCGCCTGGGCGATATCTACGCCAGACTCGGCAATCGGCCGGCTTCGATTGATTTTTATAATTTGGCCATCAAGGATTATCCGGACCAGGAAGGCGGGTTGATCGCCCGGATGCGTCTGGCTGAAGAAGGCGTGCATGATCAGCCGACCATCTCCGAGATGTTTTCGCTGTTCGATAAGCCGCAGTATGGCAGCCCCGAAGAGATTTATAACGGCATCATTCGCGACCATCCGAACAGTCCGCTGGCCCCGTTGGCCCAGATCAAGCTGGCCATGTGGCAGCTCTATCGGCAAAATTACCCGGAAAGCCTCAAGTCGGCGGCCCGGTTTCTGGAGCGCTACCCGAAAAACGAGCTGGCCCCGAAAGCCGAAGAGGTGGCCATCAACGCGTTTGAAAAAATGGCCGGGGATTTGATCGCCCACAAGGCGTATGACCGGCTGATCGAAGCTTTTTCGGATAATCCAATTTTGGCGGCCAACCGGGGCATGCTGTCCGAAAAGACCCGGCTTGGTCTGGCCCTGGCCTTTTTACGGATGGGAAAATCCCAGCAGGCGCTGGCCGAGGCCTTGCCCTTTATCACGCAAAAAGAGAGCGAAAACGGCAATCTGGCTCTGACTATGGCCATGGCCGTCTATCAGAACGACCATGCCTGGCGCGATATGGTGGATCTGGCCCGCCGGGTACAAAATTGGCGGTTTGCTCCGACCCAGCGACGGGCTCTGGAATTTTACGTGGCCAACGCCTTGGAAAATCTTGGCGAGTCGGACCGGGCCAAACAGATTTGGACCAAGTTGGCCGGCGATCAGTCCCTGGAAGCCGAAAAGCGCTGTTACGCCATGTATTTTATGGCCAAGGAATCCGTGGCTAAAAAAGATCTGGAAAAAGCCGAGTTGTATGCCGGCGAGGCCGCCTTCATGTTCCGGGAAACCGGAAAGGATCCGGACAAGCTCAAGGCTTCGCTCAATATTTTAGTCGAGGCGACCCGGGGGCTTGGCCAATTCCCCAAAGCCTTGAAATGGGCCAACGACTATGCCGCTCTGTGCAAACAGGGCGATGACGACTGGGGAGCCAACCGCCTGCGCATTGCCGCCCTGCAACGGGCCATGGGCGATGTGGACGGATGGCGTTCCACCCTGACCGCCATGCGCGACGCGGATCCCAATTCCCTCTACGGCCGCATGGCCGCCTCTGATCTGGCCACAAACGGTCTGCAAAACCGCCTCAATGCCCTCACCGGCGCCAAGTGATCGGATCTCCCAGCCTTCGCCGGCGGACAGGAGTAACCTTGTCCGCCGGGCCCTTGTCAAAAACGCACAAATCGGAGTAAGGCATCAACACAGGCTGCAAATTTTTGCAGCCTGATGATGGAGGCGAAACTATGCTCCAGCAGCCAACACGCCCACCCGACGTCATGTTGCGCCAACCCGTGGCGGCTGGTCGTTTTTACGCCAGGGAACCGGAAATCCTGCGTCGCGATGTTGCGGCGTTTTTGGCCGGGGCCGTTCCGCTGGGACACGAGCCGACGCGTTTGGCCATGGCCCCCCATGCCGGCTATATCTATAGCGGCGCCGTCGCAGGCAGCACGTTCGGCGCGGCCAATCTGGCGGGCTCCATGGTGCTTCTGGGGCCCAATCATACCGGCCGCGGCCGTCCGTTGGCCGTATGGGACGCCGGAGGCTGGAATATGCCCGGCGGCATTGTTCCTGTCGATGCCGCCCTGGCTGCCGCCCTGCTGACTGCCGAGACCCGGCTTGCCGCAGACGTGGTCGCCCATTTGGGCGAACATGCCCTGGAAGTGCAGTTGCCGTTTTTACAAGCGAGAAATCCCGGCTGCCGCATTGTGCCGGTGGTCGTTTCCGAACCGGATCCGTATGTGTTGCAAGAGGTGGCTGAGTCCATGGCCGGCGTCATACGGGCCTGGGAGAAGCCGGTTTCCATCATCGTCAGCTCAGACATGAGCCACTACGTGTCCCAGGAGACTGCCAGACGGCTGGACGCTCTGGCCCTGGCCCGTATCCTGGCTTTGGATCCCGAGGGGCTGTACCGGGTGGTGCACGAGATGGAGATCAGCATGTGTGGAGTGCTGCCCATGGTGTTGGGGCTTTTTCTGGCCCGCGCCCTCGGCGCGCACGACGCCGTGTTGACCGCATACGCCACTTCGGGCGAGGTCAGCGGAGATTATGAGCACGTCGTCGGCTACGCCGGCGTTCTTGTACAATAGCGGCCCGTTCCCTGCGTTCCCTGGAAAGTTGCGGTCCGGCGTAGGGGAACTGGGTGTCTTTTTCGTCATAGTTGGTTCCTCTTTTGATCTGGCGTGTTTCCCTGCGTCGCCTGCACGATGCAAAAAAGCGTATCTCCCGGCGGCACTTGGCTCTTCCTGGTCACTCCTGGATAGGGGCGGCAGCGTTGGGCGGCTGTTTCCGGACAAGGTCCGCCGCAAGTGGGGCATGGACTCCGGTGTGATCTGCCGGTAAGAAGACAACGGACTGATCCGAGGGATCGGCCGTCAACCGTCTCAAAGAGGTACTATGAAACGCATGCCCGTCATCGCATTTGTCGCCAGGCTGGCCACAGTCCTGGTCCTGGCCTTGGCGCTCGTCTCCTGCGCGGTCTACACGCCGCCCAATCCCCAGATTTCCGGAGTCGTCGATCCGGCCGTTTTGCCCGGAGCCGCCCGCACGGCGGAATGGGATATTGGCGCGGTTCGCTATGTTTGGAGCGGGCAGGGACTGAACTATTATGAAGCGGGCCTGTTCCCCGTGTTGCTTTTGCTGCGCAACCACTCGGGCCGCTATCCCGTTATTTATGCTCAGGAATGCATGGGCATTGGAGTTAACGGGGCGGAATATCCGCCGTATTCCCTGGCGCAGGCGACGGAAGTGCTGTTTGCCTCGACGGCCTACAAAAAAAGCAGCGAGGCTGCTGTGGTGGGCGGTCTGACCGGGGCCGCCGTGGGGGCTGGGTTGGGGGCGCTGATTGGCTCGGGATTCAATCACGGTTGGGGCGCAGGTCCTGGCGCGCTGATTGGGGCCGGCGTCGGAGCCTTGGGCGGGGCCGCTCTGTCCCAGCAGCCGACCATGGAGCAATACCGCGAGTCGTTGTATCAGGAAATGTCCACCTACGCTTGGCGGCCGACGCCGATTGCCCCGACGGCGCTCATGCCGGGGTATCTGTATTTCCCGGCCAATGTCGGCATCCACTCCGTGCGCGTGGTGTTGCGGGTGGATAACCAGATGCAGACCTTTATTGTGCCGATCAGTAATCCGGCATGGTAAGTAATGTAGAATAAAGGCAGGGAGCCAGGGCGCTGCCCTGGACCCGCTGGGGGAAATGATTTCCCCCAGACCCCCACGTGGGGGAAAAGCAAAGGGGGAACCTTCCGAAGAAGGCTCCCCCTTGATGCATTGTGGCAGTGGGCGAACTAGTCGCGACGGTCGCCGCGTCCGCCGCGGTCTCCACCGCGATCACGGTCGCGATCGCCACCGAAACCGCCACGGCGGTCACCGCCGGGACGACGGTCGCGTCCACCGCTGCCGCCGGTCTTGGCGTAGTCGGCCGGATCGTAGGGGATGCCTTTTTCTTCGTTGATGACGGCCTTGCGCGACAGACGCACGCGGCCCGTCGGCTCTACTTCGAGCACCTTGACTTCAAGCTCCTGGCCCATCTGCACCACGTCAAAGGGGCTGGACACGCGTTCCACATCAAGCTGGGACACGTGGACAAGGCCTTCCAGACCCGGCAGGATCTCGACGATCACGCCGCAATCGATGATCTTTTTGACCTTGCCCTTATAGTTGGCGCCAATGTCGGCGTGCTGGTCGTAGTACTGCACGCGGGCCCGGGCTTTTTCCATGGATTCCAGGGTCGGGGCGAAAATGGAGATCTTGCCCGAATCCTCGATATCGATGGACGCGCCGGTGTCGGCCGTGATGGCCTTAATGTTCTTGCCGCCAGGTCCGATCACTTCGCGGATTTTTTCCGGATTGATGTTGACCACGGCCAGTTGCGGGGCCAGCGGCGACAGTTCCGGACGCGGTGCGGCCAGCGTCTCGGCCATACGGCCGAGGATATGCATACGCGCATCCTTGGCCTGGGACAGCGCTTTGCGCATGACGGCCTGGGGAATGCCCGTGATCTTGATGTCCATCTGGATGCCGGTGACGCCGTCGGCGGTGCCGGCCACCTTGAAGTCCATATCGCCCATGGCGTCCTCGTCACCGAGGATGTCCGTCAGAATCAGGAAGTCATCGCCTTCCTTGATAAGGCCCATGGCGATGCCGGCCACCGGCTGCTTGATGGGCACGCCGGCGTCCATGAGCGCCAGGGATGCGCCGCACACCGAAGCCATGGACGAAGAGCCGTTGGACTCCATGATCTGGGAGACCACGCGCATGGTGAACGGGAAGTCTTCGGGACGGGGCAGGACCGGCAGGATGGACCGCTCGGCCAGGGCGCCGTGGCCGATTTCCCGACGGGACGGGCCGCGCATCATTTTCACTTCGCCGACGCAGTAGGGCGGGAAGTTGTAGTGGAGCATGAAACGCTTGTAGGTTTCGCCGTTGAGCGTCTCAATCTTCTGCTCGTCGCCGGTGGAACCCAACGTGGCCACGCACAGGGACTTGGTCTCACCACGGGCGAACAGGGTCGAACCGTGGGTGCGCGGCAGCACGCCCACTTCGATGCCGATGGGGCGGACGGTCGTGGTGTTGCGGCCGTCGAGACGGATGCCGGTTTCCTTGATGAGGGCGCGCAGGAGTTTTTTCTCCATGCCTTCAAGGATTTCTCCGGCTTTCATCTTATAGGTGGGCTGGTCCGGGAAGGCGGCGACCACAGCTTCCATGACGGCCTGTTTGACGGCCTTGCGGGCTTCGCGACGGGGCATCTTGTCTTTGATGGCGAAGGCGGCCTTCAGGCCTGCTTCGGCCACCTCATGCACTTTGGCCTCAAGCTCGGCGATGGGGGCCGGCGGGACAAAGGCGATCTTCGGTTTGCCGGCCTTTTCGCGCAGCGTTTCCTGAAGATCGAGCAGGGGCATGACGGACTTGTGTCCCCATTCCAGGGCATCGGCCAGCATATCTTCGGAGACGAAGTTTCCGCCACCCTCGACCATGACCACGGCGTCACGGGAGGCGGCGAAGACCAGATTCAAAGAGGATTCGCCGCTGGTCATCATGGGCACGGTGGGATTGAGTACGAACTTCCCGTCCAGATAGCCCACGCGGCCGCCGACGATGGGGCCCTCAAAGGGAATTTTGGAGATGTGCAGGGCGCAGGATGCGGCGGACAAGGCCAGGACATCCGGCTCGACGATGCCGTCGGCCGAAAGCACGGTGGCGATGATCTGCACTTCGTCCCGGAATCCCTTGGGGAACAGCGGCCGGCACGGACGGTCGATCAACCGGCAGACCAGCACTTCCCGTTCGGAGGGACGGCCGATTTCCCGGCGAAAGTACGAGCCGGGGATGCGGCCGGCAGCGTAAGACATCTCCTGATATTCGACGGTCAGGGGGAAAAAGCCTTTTTCTTCGGCCAAAGCCTGGGTGCAGGCCGTGACCAGCACCACAGTGCCGCCGGACTGAATCCAGACGGCTCCGTCAGCCTGGTTGGCCAGACGGCCGGTTTCCAGGATGACGGTATTGCCGCCAATGGTCGTTTCAAGGCGTGTCGGATTAAACAACATTGTCATGGGCACCTCGTAGGAGAAAAGAAAGCGGCAGGGGAGTTGGGCCGACCCTCCCGACATGCAGCAGGCGCGACGATTGTCAGGACTGCCGTCCCGGCAACGGGCGCGCATAATGCATGCACGGGAAGGCGGGGCCCGGCGAGCCGGGCCCCGTTTCGACGACTTACTTGCGGATGCCGAGCTTCGCGATCAGATCGCGATAGCGCTGCACGTCCTTCTTCTTCAGATAGTTCAAAAGTTTACGGCGCTGGCCGACGAGCTTGAGCAAACCCGTCCGGGAATGGAAATCCTTGGGATGGGATTTGAAGTGCCCGGTCAGGTAGCCGATGCGCGAGGTCAGCAGCGCGACCTGGACCTCGGGGGAACCGGTGTCGCCGTCGTGCTTCTTGTGTTCATTGATGACTTGGGACTTGTCTTCGGCGGTCATTACCACAGCGTTATCCTCCATGGTTGGGGGTGCGTTCACGCGCGGCAGCGGGGTCGCCGCCGCGCCGGACCGGTTGCGGGTCGCCAAAGAGACCGCGCACAATGGTCCACCTGAGTCTGCCGTCCGCTTCCTCGGCCTTGGCCAGAGCCAGAGGCCGGGTGTTTTCGTCCGTGAGCAGGGCGCATGTTCCCGGGGCAAACCCGGCGTCCGCGGCCACCCGGCCACCCCGGCGCACCCGTTCGGCCGCCTCGGCGGCCAGGGCCACCGTGGGCCAGTGGGGCAGGGCGTCCGTCAGCGGAATAATCCGCTCGGGCAACGTCTCCGGGGCCGCCAGGATGGCATCCAGGCTATGGGCCCGCTCCAGATCGAAGGGACGGCTTGCTTCACGGGTCAGGTCGGTCATAACAGCGCCGCATCCTAGTCGCTTCCCCAGGCTGTGGACCAGGGAGCGTATGTAGACGCCGGCCGAAACCCGGACCCGGAAGGTCGCCGATGGCAGGTCGAGCGAGACGACCTGCGCATCGAAAACGGAAATATTCTTCTGCTTCACCGGGGCGGCCAGGCCCTTTCGGGCCAATTCGTACAGGGGCCGTCCCTGATGTTTGGCCGCCGAATAGGGCGGCACTTCCTGGCTGGTCAGTTCCCGCCAGGATTCAATGGCCTCGGTCAGGGCCTCGGGGGTGACATGGTCGCAGGGCGCCTCCTCAGTGACCGTTCCCTGGACATCGTAGGTGTCCGTGGTCTGGCCAAGGCGCAACGCGCCAAGATAGGTCTTTTCCCCCTCCATGACATACGGGGCTATTTTGGTCGCCTCACCGAGCAGGACGACGAGAACGCCGGCGGCCAGCGGGTCGAGGGTGCCGGCGTGGCCGATCTTTTTTTGTCCCAGGCGCTTGATGGCCATTAGGCACTTGTTGGAGGTCGGGCCGGTCGGCTTGTCAAGCACCAACACCCCGTGGAGCTGGGGAAGCTGCATATTAGGCACGCGCGGCCTCCACGGCCTTGGCCACTCCGGTGACCAACGCCGTCTCGGCGTCGAAAAGCGGCAGGTTCAACTGCCCTCCGGAGGCATTTTTATGTCCGCCGCCGCCAAACGAAGCGGCCACGGGCTGAATATTGACCGAGCCAACGGAGCGCAGAGAAAATTTTACGCCGCCTTCCGGCAGCTCCCGGACCAAAACCGCCGCCATCACGCCTTTGATGCGCAGGGCGTTGTTGATAAGCCCCTCGCAGTCTTCGGACGTGGTGCCGGTGCGGGCGAACATCGCCTGGGATACCCTGATCGCCCCCACCTGTCCATGGTGATGCAGGGCCAGTTCGCCGAGCACTTCGGACCACAGGCGAATCCGGTTCATGCTCCACTGGTTTTTGATCCGCGCGCCGGTCGCGCCGATATCCAAACCGCCCCGGATCAGTTCCGCGACGATTTCCATACAGGTGGCCGTGGTCGCGCCGAAACTGAAAAATCCGGTGTCCGTGGCCAGGGCCGTATAGAGAGCTTCGGCAATGGGGCCGGTCAGGGGCACACCGAGATCCTTGGCCAAAAGAGCCACCATTTCACCGGTGGCGCAACAGGCGGAATCCACCCAGTTGATGGCGCCAAAGCGAGGATTGCCAAGGTGGTGGTCGATGACGGCCAACCGGGCCGGATCAAGGACGGATTGCAATTTCCCCAGGCGCGGGCCGTCCCCGCAGTCGAGGGCAATCGCCAGATCGTAGGCGTCGGAGTCCGGATGGGTGACCAAAGGACCGGGCAACGTCATCCAGGTGTATTGCGTCGGTACGGGCGAATCGTTTAACAGGGTAAACGTCTTGCCCAGTGCGGCAAGAATAAAGCCCATGGCGGCCGTGGAGCCCAGGGCATCCCCGTCCGGAGAGGCATGGGCGGCGACCAGGAATGTCTGGCCGTCGCAAATCCGGCGCGCGATTTCATGTCGTGGGTCGGGCATAAACCATGTCCTCCAAATACGTATCCCGGGCAAAACGCAGATCCGGCACAAATTTCATGCGAAGCCGCTTTCCCAAAAGCGTGCGCAAAAATCCCTTGGCCTGTTCCAGGGCCTTGGCCGCCTCGGCCAGACGCGCCTCGTCGCCGCTTAACGTGTAGTAGATGCGGGCGATGGACATATCCGCATTGAGAGCCGCACCGCTTATGGTGACGAGTTCCAGGCGGGGATCCCGGACGTCCTCAATCAAGGCCAGGGCCATTTCCCGGGCGATCTGGTCGGCCAGCCGTGTGGATCGCCGCGATTCCGTACTTTTCATTTTAAGGTTCCGTTGCCTTACAGCGTTATAATCTCGATGTCGTCGGAGACGAGTTCGGCCTCGGCCGTCGCCACAACCATATTAAGGGCCTTTTGGAGCAGGCCCCGGGCGTAATGGGGGTCGGCGGAGACGGTCACGGCGGCGAGCACCAGGGTTTTCCAGGAGTCCTGCATGGCGACTTCGGCGGCGGCCACATTGAAGGTATTGCGTAGTTTTTGTTTCAGGCTTTGCGCCACGCGGCGCTTGCCCTTGAGGGAATCGTTGCCGTGGAGGGTAAATTCGAGTGTCAGAACGCCTATAACCATAGGGTGCCTTCCCGCGTCGTCGGGAGCTCACGTTGCCCGCGATGTGTCCGGTCCTGGCTTCCGGCAACTCCTGGGGCGTATGGCGTCATGGCGGCTCGTGTCGGAAGTGGCGGCAGTCGGGATAGGGCGGCGTTCTTGCTTGCACGATCCGTGGAAACGAACCACCGGGTTTCGCTTATCAAAAAAACGGGGGGCGGTTTCGCCCCCCGCAGTTGTCTCTCTGATTACAGCGTCGCTTTTTCCTCAACGGATTCAAAGGCCTCGATGACGTCGTTGACCTTGATGTCGTTGAAGTTTTCCAAGCCGACACCGCATTCGTAGCCTTTGGTCACTTCCTTGACGTCATCCTTGAAGCGCTTGAGCGACGTCAGCTTGCCGGTGTAGACCACCACGCCGTCGCGCACAAGGCGCACGCCGGCATTACGGGTGAGCTTGCCGTCGAGGACGCCGCAGCCGGCGACCGTGCCAATCTTGGGCACGTTGAAGGTGTCGCGCACTTCGGCCTGGCCGAGGTACTGTTCGCGGATCACCGGGGCGAGCAGACCGGACATGGCGTCCTTGATCTCGCCGACCAGCTTATAGATGATGTCGTAGAAGCGAATGTCCACGCTTTCGCGTTCGGCCATTTCCTTGACTTTGATGGTCGGACGCACGTTGAAGCCGATAATGATGGCCTGCGAAGCCGAGGCGAGCAGGATATCGGATTCGGTGATGGCGCCGGCGCCGGCGTGGATGATGTTGACCTTGACCTTTTCCGTCGAGAGCTTGTTTAAGGCTTCGGCGATGGCTTCAAGGGAACCCTGCACGTCGGCTTTGAGCACGAGGTTGAGCGTTAAGGCTTCGGCCTCGGGCTTGCTGGCCAGGAAGGTTTCCAGCGTGACTTTGGAAGCCTTGCCGAGTTCGCGTTCCCGCTGCTTGGTGGCGCGGGTTTCAGCGATGCGGCGGGCGACCTTTTCGTCCTCGACGCCGACGAACTCGTCACCGGCTTCGGGCACGCCTTCAAATCCCTGGACTTCGATCGGCATGGCCGGTCCGGCCTCTTTGATCTTGCGTCCCTGGTCGTCGAAGCAGGCCCGCACGCGGCCGGAGAAGACGCCGCACACAAAGACATCGCCCTGATGCAGGGTGCCTTCCTGAATGAGCACCGTGGCCACGGGGCCCCGGCCCTTATCCAGACGGGCTTCGATGATATGGCCGCGGGCGCGCTTGGCCGGATTGGCCTTGATCTGCAACACTTCGGCCTGGAGCAGGATCATTTCGAGCAGCTCGTCAAGGCCGATCTTCTGCTTGGCCGAAACGTTGGCGAAGATGGTATCGCCGCCCCATTCCTCGGGCACCAGACCAAGATCGCCCAGTTCGCGCTTGACCCGGTCCGGGTTGGCGTCAGGCTTGTCGATCTTGTTGACGGCGACCACGATGGGCACGCCGGCAGCCCGGGAGTGGTTGACGGCCTCACGGGTCTGATCCATGACGCCATCGTCGGCCGCGACCACCAGGACAACGATATCCGTGACCTGGGCGCCGCGGGCGCGCATGGCCGTAAAGGCTTCGTGCCCCGGCGTATCGAGGAATACGATGTCGCCGCGGCTGGTCGTGACGTGGTAGGCGCCAATATGCTGGGTGATGCCGCCGGCCTCGCCGGACACCACGTTGGAGGCCCGGATGGCATCCAGCAGTGACGTCTTGCCATGGTCGACGTGGCCCATGATGGTGACGACAGGAGGACGGCCCTTGAGATCCTCGGGCTTATCCGCCTCGTCGGCAATGATATAGGTATCTTCGGAGAAACCGAACTTTTCGATTTCAAAGCCGAATTCGGAAGCGGCCAGGGTGGCGGTTTCGACATCCAGGGACTGGTTGATGGTCACCAGCGCCCCGAGGCCGAGCAGCACCTTGATGAGATCCTGGGCCTTGGCGCCCATTTGCTTGGCCAGATCCGAGACCCGGATGGTTTCTTCCATACGGATTTTGCGCTTGGCCGCCTTCATCGGCTGGGCACCGGCGTCGCTCTTCGTGGGCAGGAAATCATCGTGCGATTTCTTGCGCTTGAATTTGCCGCCGACACGACCGCCGGTGCGGTCCTGGACCTCGCCGACCTTCTTTTTGCCGCCCTTGCCACTGGCATTGCGGCGACGGGCTTCCTCTTCGCTGACCGGGCCGCCGAATTCCACGACGCGACGATCTTTCTTGCGCTTTTTGGCGGCATCTTCCGGAGAGGTCGGCGGCGCACCGGGCACGGGACGACCGGCCGGACGAGGCGCTCCACCCGGGGTAAACCGAGGGGCACCCGGGGCCGGGCGACCGCCGGTCGGACGCTGGGGGCCGCCAGGACGCTGGCCGCCTTCGGCCGGGCGTCGGGCTTCGGGCGCGGGAACCTTTTTGGGGTCGGGCATGGAAATAATGCGGACCTTGGGGGCCGACGAAGGCTCGGGCCGGCGCAGCTTTTTGCGGCGCTTGTCGGCATCGTCGCCTTCCGCTTCAGCCGGGGGGGCCGGGGAAGCGGCAACCGGAGGCGTTTCGGACGCAGGAGCGCCCGCCGTGGCCTGGGGCTGCGGCGTATCGGTGGCTTCGGGGGCCTGGACGACCGGCGTTTCCTGGACGGTTTTGACCGGCGTCTCGGGCGTAGCCGAGGGGTCGGCGGTGCCTGCGGCAGCGGTTGCAACCGGCATCTCAGGAGCGACCGGCGTTTCGGGCGCAACCGGCTCGGGCTTGGCAATAATCGTGGGGGTGGCCGGACGCACGATTCGTGCGTTTTCCGTCACGATGGGACGTCTGGATGGCGCGTGGCGCACGGGTGCTTTTCCCTCGGTCGGTGGTTCAACGTCGCTTTCCGGAGCCTCGGCGGCTTCGGGCACGGACGCCTCGACCTGTCCTTCCGGCTGTTCCGCCGGCTGGGCGGGCTGCGTCGGCGGCGTTTCAGGAGCGTCCGTCGTCGGTTCAGGCGCTTCGGCCTCAACTGCGACAGCGGCTTCCACTTCCTGAGGAGCGTCCGTAATGACGCGGGCCGGGGGGGTAGGGGCGGCCTTGCGACGGCGGACGATGACGCCGGGCTGCACTTCGGTGTCTATGACCTGGGTGCGGCCGGATTCGCCCTGTCGCACGCGGGAGCGCACCTGGGCGGCTTCCTCATCAGTCAGTGTGCCCATCTGGCTTTTGACCTGGATGCCGAGCTCGCGCAGGATATGCAGCATGTCCTTGTTGGCGATGCCCAGATCTTTGGCAATGTCCTTGATTCTGATTTTATTCACCTTCACCCCCCCTCCGACGCCTGAGCCGTCCGGAGTATTTCGAAAATTTCTCAGCGCATTCGGGGTTGGCGCAGAGATAGTGCCCCCGTCCGGGCATGACGGCCCGGGGATCGGGCACGAAGCATGGCATGGCGCCGGGCGTGACCACGTGACGGGTCAGGGCGCTTTTGGGAAAGCGGCCCCGACAGATCACACACATACGCGTGGGCGTGACGGTCTGTCCCGACGTTTCGTGTCGCGTCATCGAGTCTCGTCCGTCTCCGGGGCTTTGGGCGCGTCGTCGTCCTCGTTTGTTTCCGAGGCTGCCGGCGTCGCCTGGGTGTCCTGATCCGTATCTGTCGCAGTCGTGGTCGTTTCCTCGGTCGGAGCGTCGTCGGTTGCGCTGTTGGCCGTCGCCGCCACTGCGCCCATGAGCTTGAGTGCCGCGCGCAAATCATCGCGCTTGGATGGCGTCATGCCGTTAATGGCGTCAATGGCCTCGTCAGAAGCGGAAGCCAACTGCTCCATGGACTCGAAACCAGCGGCTATAATGTTATCCACCGGAATTTCGGCCACGCTGGCCAGCTGTTCCAGGAATTTCTTGGAGGCATTGGCCTCGCGGAATCGGGATTCGGTGAAAATGTCGATTTTCCAGCCGAGCAACTTGGCGGCCAGTTTGACGTTTTGTCCCTTGCGCCCGATGGCCAGATTGAGCTGATCGTCGGAAACCACCACTTCGAGAGCCTTTTCGTCCTCGTCCACCGAGATGCGGGTCACGCGGGCGGGGGAGAGGCCGTTGGCGGCGTAGGTGGCGATTTCGGGATTCCAGACCACGATGTCGATGCGTTCGCCGCGCAGTTCCTGCACGATGTTTTGGATACGCGAACCGCGGATGCCGACGCAAGCGCCCACGGGATCCACGTCGCGGTCTTTGGAGACGACCGCCACCTTGGCCCGGGAGCCGGGATCGCGGGCCACGCCCACAATCTTGACCGTACCGTCGGAAACTTCGGGCACCTCGCGGGCGAACAGGGCTTTCATGTAGTCGGCATGTGTGCGCGACACAATGATCTGGGGGCCGCGTCCGGAGGGCAGCACTTCAATGATATAGGCCTGAACCCGATCGCCGCGTTTGTAGCGTTCGCGGGGGATTTGCTCTTCTTTGGGCAGCAGGGCCTCGGTGCGACCGAGGTTGATGATCCAACCGGCCCGGTCGCGGCGCTGGATGATGCCGGAAATGATTTCGCCCTTCCGGTCCTTGTATTCCTCGTAGATGATTTCCTGTTCGGCGTCGCGCATGCGCTGGATAATCACCTGTTTGGCGGACTGGGCGGCAATGCGGCCAAGGTCCTCGACAGCCAGCTTGAAGCCCATTTCGTCTTCCAGGGCGACATTGGGGTCGATGCCCCGGGCGTCGGACAGGCAGATTTCCGCTGCCGGATCGGCCACGTCATCGTCTTCCACCACGACTTTGAACTGGTACACCTCGATCTCGCCCTGTTCGTCGTTGTAGCTGACCTCGACGTCGAGATTCTCGCCGTATTTGCGAATGACCGACGAGCGGACGGCTTCCTCCAGGGTATCGACCAGCAGGTCGCGGTCAATACCACGGTCCTTGCTGATTTGATCGATGGCTTTTTTCAGTTCAGTCATGGGGTTACCTCCGAGTCTCCGGACGACTCGCCGCCGTCGCCGGATTCTCCTTCGGAAATGGCGTCAAAAGCATGGATGAGCCGGACCTTGTCGGCTTCTTCAAAGTCGAACGAGAGCGGGAAAGACTTGGGCCCCACGTCGACGGTCATGGCCACACGATTTCCCTCGACCGCAGTCAACAGGCCGCGAAAACGCTTGCGACCATCGCGTGGCAGGGTGAGCTTGGCTTCGATTTCCTGGCCGGTGTAAGCGGCCATCTGCCACGGTTCAAAAAACCGTCGGGACAGGCCCGGCGAGGAAACTTCCAGGACATAGGGTCCGTGAAAGAGTTCCTCAACCTCAAGCAGCGCGCCCAGATGGCGGCTGACTTTGGCGCATTCGTCCACGGTGACGCCTTTGCGTTCAGGCGTACGGGGCGTGTCCGGGGCAAGATCGAGGTAAAGACGCACCACTTGGCGATGGCCCGCTGCGGCCAGTTCCACGCCCCAGGCCATAAGCCCTAACGAGGCGAGGTAGGGAATGATAAGATCCCGGATTTTATCCGTCACGGCGCTTGTGCGATGCATGGCGTCCTTTGTCAGCAAAAAAAAAGTGGACCGATCGTCAGGCCCACCTTGTCACGACAACCGTTCGGTTGGGAGACTCAGGTTTGGAGCGGGCGACGAGGATCGAACTCGCGACACCAAGCTTGGGAAGCTTGTACTCTACCAGCTGAGCTACGCCCGCTCGAATGGAAGGAAATACCACTTCATCCATATTTGTCAAGCAACCTTGCTGTGTCCCGCAAAAAAACCATACCGGCCACAGGCAGCTCGGCAGAGCGGGCGTCGGCTTTCCGACTGACGGCCTGAGGGTGTCCCCCGGGCCTTGCTGTCAGATGGAATGACTTCTGCTCCTATCCTGAACGCGTGTCAGATGTTTGTCACGCGTTTTCGCGAGGAGCGGTTTCTTTGCTGGATCAGGCGGCTGCGAAGAGGACGCTCCAGTGGGTGGAAACGGGGAGGGGTGGGACGTGGAAATCCGCTGTCGACGGGGCTTTTGGGGACGATCTTTTGGGTGGCCCGCATGTTGCAAGTGTCGCAGTGCAGGAGGACCATGTCCATGGAAATGAGCATGTATAGCGCGCTCTTCGGGGCCCTCTCCACAGAAACGCGCCTTAATCTGTCCGCCAATAATTTGGCGAACGTCAATACCACGGGCTACAAACGCGACCGGGTTTCTTTTGAAGACACCTTCCTGCGCTACGCTCACGACTATCACGCCGACGCGCGTGGCAACATTCGGGAACAGGACATCCTGCCCCGGGCCGATCTGATCGCCAAACCCCGTTTGGCCGAGCAGCGGATTGATTTTAGTCAGGGTGCGCTACAGATGACCGGCAACCCGCTTGATGTGGCCATCCAGGGACCGGGGTTCTTCAAGGTCTCCGCCAACGGCGGCACCTACTACACGAGAAGCGGGTCTTTTCACCGTTCGGCCGAGGGTATGCTGGTTACCGACCAGAATTTCCCCGTGCTCGGAGCGGGGGGGCCGATCCAGGTGCCGGAAGGCGGGGATATCTCCATTGATGGCGCAGGCGCTATTTATGTGGATGGTGGGCAGGTGGCTGACCTCAATGTCGTGACCGTCCAGAATCCTGATGCCCTGCAAAAATATGGCGCAAACCTCTACACGGCCCAGGCTGGATCTACGGTTCAGGAAGGGGCTCCAAATGCGGTGCAGACCCAGGTCTCTCAGGGATTTTTGGAGAAGCCGAATGTCGAAGTGGTGGAAGAGATGATTTCCATGATTGAGACCCAGCGGAGTTTTGAGGGCTATCAGAAAGTCATCTCCAGCTCCAATGAGCTCGACACCAAGGCCATCCGAATGGGCACGGACAAATAGTAACGGATAAACCGGAGGATTACAGCCATGATGCGCGCTCTTTGGACGGCCGGCACCGGAATGGTGGCCATGCAGATGCAGATCGACACCATGTCCAACAACCTGGCCAACGTGAATACGACGGGCTTCAAAAAAAGCCGGGCCGAGTTCGAGGACCTGATGTACCAGACCCTGCAGGTCGCCGGCACCGAAACGGTTGGCGGCAACCGCTTGCCCACAGGCATGCAGGTCGGTCTCGGCGTCAAGCCTACGACGGTGCACAAATTCTTCTCCCAGGGCGATATGCAGAACACCGGCAACCAGCTCGATGTGGCCATTCAGGGGGAAGGCTTCTTTAAAGTCGATGTCAACGGCCGCGACCTGTACACTCGGGCCGGCGCGTTCAAGCTCAATCAGGACGGCACCATTGTCACGGCCAACGGCTATCCCCTGCAGCCGACCTTTTCCGTGCCCAATGAAACGAAAAGCATCACCATTACGGAAAACGGCCACCTGTCCTGTCTTGACCAGAACAGCGCGGAATTGGCTGCGACCGATATCCCGCTGTACGCCTTTATCAACGATGCCGGTCTGACGGCTGAAGGCCGCAACCTCTATTCCAGCACGCAGGCTTCCGGCGATGCCCGGGAAGTGACTCCTGGTGATCAGAATGTCGGCACCCTGGCCCAGGGATTCCTGGAAATGTCCAACGTGGAACTCGTGGATGAAATGGTTGGTCTGATCGTCGGCCAGCGTGCCTACGAGGCCAACTCCAAGGCTATTACAACCGCAGACAGCATGCTTCAGACGGCCGTTGGCGTGAAACGGTAACACCGCTTTGACCCATGACGGATCGTTGTGAACGTGCATGATTTCGGCCCGGCGTGCATATGGCGCCCGGGGCGGAAACAAGAAGGGGAGAACACCATGAAACACCCCATCCTCCAATTGGCCATGATTGCCACACTGACAGTGTCCATGAGCCTTGCCGCCTGTCCGGCTGGGGCGGCTCTGTGGCGATTGGCCGTAAAGGAAGCCGCCACGACGTCCGGCGAGCGGGTGCTTCTGTCCGACATTGCCGCACCGCAGGGAGAATTTCCAGCCGATGCCTGGGCCACGCTCGGGGCGACACCGCTTTGGTACGCGCCGGAGACGGTGGGAAAACAGGCCGTCATTCCTTCAGCCAAGGTGTTGGAGGGCTTGCGCTATTATCTGCGCGATGCTCCGGTGGAGTATTCCCTGCCGAACCAATTGGTGCTGATGCGCGGTGGAAAGGTGCTCTCCAATGAAGAGCTTCGGGCCATGGCTGTCGAAACTCTGACGCCGAAGGTTGCAGCTTTGGGAGGCGAAGCCCGTCTGGTTTCGGTTTCCGTGCCCCCGCACTTGTTCCTCGACGACCGGGCGACCGGCGTGACGGTGGAAGCTTCTGAAGTGACGGGTAGCAAGATGCCATTTCGGTTCGTCGTGGCCGGTCCTTCGAATAAAATTTTGCTCCAGGCTCCTGCAGAGGCCGTGGTGGAACATTTCACCCGTGTGCCCGTGTCCATAAAGCCCATTATGCCCAAGGACGGAGCCGCCCAGGAACAGATCTCCTACGTCTGGGAACGCCGGAATATGGCTACGCTCAAAGGCCGGGTTTTCGAGCCTGGGGATAGCCAGTGGCGGGCGCGGCGTGGCGTTGGCGCCGGGCAGGTCATCATGGCAGACGATATGGAGCCCATGCCGCTCGTGCTGCGTGGCGATCAGGTGCGCCTGGTTTATGAAGGCAAGGGCGTGCGCCTGACGCTTGTGGCCGAGGCTCTCACCGATGGAGCGCCGGGCGGCAAGATCACCGTCAAAAACCCGAAGAATTCCCGGGAAATCGTGGGCGTCGTCCGTGATAAAAACACGGTCGTCACCCAATAGCTTCGCGTCGGACGGCAATGCACATTGACGTGTTTCACAACCGCGCCGTTTGCGTCGCAAAGGACAGAGTCGCCATGATACACCGAAACCTTCTTCCCCTGGTTCTGGCCGGATGCACCCTGGCTTCCTGCGCGCCTGCCTCCAAGCAGGCCGCTCCCATGCCCCAGGTGACGCCGACGGTGGCCAAGGCTCCGCCGCCGTCTGACAATCCTGGATCGATCTTTAGTCAAAACCAGCCCACCTTTTTATTTGATGATACCCGGGCCCGGCGCATCGGCGATATTCTCACCATCAATGTGGTGGATACCTCCAAGTCCGACCTCAAGGCCGAAACGAAAAACGACCGAACGGCCAGCAGTTCCCTCGGCGTGTCGAGCTATTTCAAAAACAAAAGTCTGGCCGGCAACCTGCCAGGCCAGCTTGGCGGCCCCGATTTCGGCATGAAGGGGCTCGTCGGCACCAATCCCATGGTTTCGACGACGACGGCTCAGAAATTCCAGAGCAAGGGTGAAACCAAGCGTGAAGCGACGGTGACCGCTGCCGTCGGCTGCCGCATCGTCAATATCTTGCCGGGTGGGGTCATGCAGATCGAAGGCGCACGGCAAACCCGCGTCAACAATGAAAACCAAATTCTCGTGGTCAAAGGACTGGTGCGGCCCATTGACGTCGGCCCGGACAACACCGTGCCTTCGACCCAACTGGCCGACTGCCAGATCGAATACTATGGCGAAGGCGATCTGGCTGACCGTCAGAAAAGCGGTTGGCTTACCCGTCTTCTCGACAATGTTTGGCCGTTTTAGGGAATCTTTTGAGGGAGCGTACGGAAATGCACCCCAGTACCGCACAGATGGCGACGCGTCCGGGCGCCCAAGTCCGCAAGGATCATTCTACCGGTTTTGTTCTGGGTCTGGCCCTGGCTTTTTTGTTGATTCTTTTCGCCCAGGCGGTTCAGGCGGCGCGTATCAAGGATATCGCCAGCGTCTCGGGCATGCGTAGGAACCAACTCGTTGGCTACGGTTTGGTGGTTGGCCTGGCCGGCACCGGTGACCAGCGTGGTTCGGACTTCACGGTCCAGTCCATTTACAACATGCTCGACAAAATGGGCGTGCGCGTGGACAGGGCGACGTTGAAGCCGAAAAACGTGGCCGCCGTCATGGTCACGGCCCAGATGCCCGTTTCGGCCAAGCCCGGCAGCCGGGTGGACGTGACGGTTTCCTCCCTGGGAGATGCCTCAAGTCTTTTGGGCGGCGTGTTGCTCGTGACGCCGATGAAGGGCGTGGATGGCAATATTTACGTCATTGCCCAGGGGTCGTTGCTGGTTGGCGGCGTATCGGCCCAGGGAGCCGCCGCGTCGGTCTCCAAAAACATTACCACCGTCGGCCTCGTGCCCGGCGGGGGAAATGTGGAGCGGGCAGTGCCCTTTGCCTTCAACGACCAGTCCGATCTGACCCTGTCGTTGCGCACGCCTGATTTTTCCACCGCCACCCGGATGGCCAAGCGGGTCAATGATGTTCTGGGCTCGGCCATCGCCTCGGCCGTGGATGCCGGCACCGTGCGTCTGGCCGTACCGCCGGAAAATGTAGGCAATCTGGCGCCGCTTATGGCTTCTATCGAAAATATCGAAGTCACGCCGGACAGCCGGGCTCGGGTGGTTGTTGACGAAAAGACCGGCACAATCGTTCTTGGACAAAACGTCCAGCTTTCGCCGGTGGCCGTCACCCATGGCAATCTTCAGATTCAGATCCAGGAGTCGGCCGACGTGTCCCAGCCTTTGCCATTCGCCAATGGCCAGACCGTGGTCACGCCACAGACCAACATTGGGATCAACGAAGAGAACCGCAAGCTCAAGATGGTTGAAGGGGCGACGTTGCAAGAACTTGTCGAAGGGCTCAACGCCCTGGGCGCGACCCCCCGCGATCTCATCAGCATCCTGCGCACCCTGCAATCTTCCGGGGCGTTGGCGGCAGACCTGGAGGTCAACTAGCATGAGCCTTCCCGAGGGCATGGGCGATCTGGCCGCCACAGCTTCCCTGCAGGAAGATGTTACGCAGAAATTGCGTATCGACGCCCTGCAAAAGGATCTCACCGGCGGCGGCAAGACCAAGGAAGCCAAGCTGCGCGAGGCCTGCCAGGGCTTCGAGTCGGTCTTTATCTCCAAGCTGTTCGCCCAAATGCGGGCAACGGTGCCCAAAGACGGATTGCTCCACGGCCAGTATGAAGACCAGTACTATTCCATGTTCGATAAGTCCCTGTGCGACAAACTGGCTGCCGATGGGGGTATCGGCCTTGCGGACATGATGTACAGCCAGCTCAAGGGCAAGGTGCTTGGCAAGGACGGGGGAAAACCCGGCAAGGGCGACATCGTGCCGGCGAACCGTTCTGTGCCGCCGGGCGCGGGGCGGCAGTCCGCTGCCGCCCATGCCCAGACGACTTCCACATCGTCCATTTCCTCTCAACAGGTGGCGGCGGCTCTGGCTTCTCCCGGCGTGTCTGGTCTGGCCGCCTCCCATGCCCCGGCCTCGGGTGACCTGCAGGCGGCGGCCTCCCAGGCCTCCGTGCCCATGCATGCCCCGGTCATCGGTCAAATCTCTTCGGAGTATGGGTGGCGTTCGGATCCCTTCAAAGGAAAGAAAGCCTGGCACGCCGGCATGGATATCGCGGCGGCCGAAGGGGACAGTGTTTCCCCTTGCTGGGATGGCACGGTCGTTTTTGCCGGTGTGAAGGGGGGGTATGGCAACGTGGTCGAGGTCGAGCATCCCGGAGGATGGAAGAGTGTTTACGGGCACTTACGAAGTTTTTCCGTCAAATCCGGCGAGAGTGTCTCGGCTGGCGAAAAAATTGCAGAGGTAGGCAGTACCGGGCGTTCCACCGGGCCGCATCTGCACTTCGAACTGCGTCGCGATGGCGAAACGGTCAACCCGGAGAACATGCTGGCTGCGGCGGGATTGCTGCACGACCCCATATAACACGTTCGAAGCGGAAGCATGAGGGAGATGGCCATGATTGCGAGGGTTCTATCCAACCTTGAACGTCAAAAGCGAGCCGTAGCGCTTTTGGAAGAACTGCAAAAGGAAGAATTTTCCTACCTTTCTTCCAGAAACCCCGGCAACGTGGCCTCTATTGAATTTTCCATCCAGGAATTGCTGCGGCAGCTGGCAGTGGAGCGCAAGAGTCTCTATGTTATCTATGCGGCCATTGATCCGGCAGCCGAACGACTGAATCACGTCCTTCAGTATTTTGACACGGACTCGCGCGCCCAGGCAGAGTCGCTGTACAAGGATATCGACGCCATAGAGAAGCGTTGCGCCAAACAGGCTTCTCTTAACTACGCCATGGCGCTTGGTCTTTATGATGTGGCCAAAAGCAGCATGGACAATCTTAAAACGCTGCTCATTCCGAATAAAGGCGTCTATGGGGCCAGAGGTCGTATGACCATCGCCACGCCTGATCCTGGTCTGATCAGTGGGAGGCTCTAATGGCAGGCATAAGCTCCCTGTTGTCCATTGGACAGTCAGCACTGTCCGCCACGCAAACGTCTCTCCAGGTGACGGGCAACAACATCTCCAATGTTGATACGGATGGTTATAGCCGTCAGTCGGTAATCCTCAATGACGGGCAGTATACCAACGGCGCACCCGGCCAGCTTGGTTCAGGCGTGGTGGCCCAGGAAGTGGTGCGTTCCCACGACTCGTATATCGAAGCCCAATATCTTCAGAAAGTATCGGCCCGGGATCGCTACAAGGCGCTTTATGGCACGTTAAGTAGCACTCAAAGTGTGGTCAACGAATCCATTACCAAAGGCACCAATTCGGCTTTATCGACTTTTTTTGCGGATTGGGGCACATTATCGACCAATACGGATAGCAGCGCTGCGCGTCAGACCATGCTCGACGATACGCAGACTCTGCTGACGCAGTTCCGTTCGACGGCGGCGTCTTTAGCCCAACAGAAGGACTCGGTCAATAAAGCCATTTCTGACGATGTTAATACACTTAACCAGCTTGCAAAATCTATTGCCGATATCAATAAGCAGATCAACGAGACCCAGGTCGACGGCTCAAACATCCCAAATGGCTTGTACGACGAGCGTGATGCGAAGATTCGGGATCTGGCTTCGCTGCTTGATGTCAATGTCATCGATAACGGCAAAGGTAATGTCACCGTCAATACCAATGCCGGCCAGACCATTGTGGACGGCTCCAATGCCTATGAATTTAAGTTTGAACAGGGGAAAACCGTTCGTCAGCTGAGTGTCGCTTCCATTACCAGCGGTTCCAATGTTCAGGCGTATTATAGCGGCAATGACTCCTCGGAATATACCCTGAAGGCGGTCAGTTCCGGAGCGATTGGCACCAGCAACGCCAAATTCGAAGTCTCCCTCGACGGCGGCAAGACGTGGATCAAAAACGCCACTGGCAGCAATGCGACATTTCAGGCCAACGGCGGAACCGGCAAGGTGCATGTTGGTAATCTGGATATCTGGTTTGGTTCTCTTGCCGATTCGACAGACGCTTCCGGAACCGTCAACGCCGGGGATACCTTCACGGTAGTGCCGAAGACGTCTCTGTATTGGTACACTTCAGCTGGTACGCCGGTGAATGTTACGCCGCAGCAATATGCCGACGGTACGGACAACGCCACAAGACTCACCGGGGGGGCGCTGACTGGGGCTTTTGAATTTCGCGATAAGGATCTGGGCGGCTACCAAAATACGCTGGATGCCATGGTTTCCACATTGGTTTGGGAAACCAACCGCATTCAGTCCCAGGGAGCGGGACTGACGCCGTTTACGTCGGTTACCGGAACCTACAGCGTTTCGGACGCCACCGAACCGTTGGGCGGCGGTGCGTCGGGACTGGCGTTCGGCAGTCGTCTCCAATCCGGCGCATCGATGATGTATGTCTATGATTCTTCAGGCAAGATGGTCTCGAATGCCGCGATTTCCATTAACCCGAAAACGGACTCTCTCAACGACGTCGTGGCCAAGATCAACACCGCATTCGCTGGCTCGCTGACTGCCTCGATCGTCAACAATAAACTGTCCATTGCTGCTGTTGGGACCGGGTCCTTCCGTTTTGGCAGCGATTCTTCAGGGTTATATGCGGCTCTTGGGGTCAATACCATGTTGACTGGATCCAATGCTTCTGACGTTGCACTCAATAGTACCGTCACAACCGATACCAATAAAGTTTGTGTCGGGCATGTTGGCAGTGATGGTCTTTTGGCATCTGGCGACAACACTACGGCCAAAGCCATGGTGGCGCTGCAGACTAAGGATGTCGATTTTTACGTGGCAGGCAAGGCTACAGCTTCCCAGACCATTGGTGACTATTACAGCAGCTTTGTTGGGAAAATTGGTTCAGATACCTCCAGCGCTTCCTATCAGTCCAGTTACCAGACGACGTTGGCTTCACAGCTGGAAGAGCAGCAGTTATCCGCCTCTGGTGTAAGTTTGGATGAAGAATTAACCAATTTGATTAAATTTCAACATTCTTATCAGGCTGCGGCGAAGCTTATCAGTACGGCTGATTCGTTGATGGAAACTATTTTGGGGCTTAAAAACTAGCTCCAAGGAGTTCTTATATGGTTATGCGCGTTACACAACAAAGTATATATGGTTCTGTTATACGGAATACGAATGCTAATTTATCCAATCTTATGGATACAAACGTACAATCTTCCTCACAAAAACGAATAAATTCACCGTCAGATGACCCTACAGGCACTGTTCAGGTCTTAAATTGTCGGTCAAGCCTTAGTCAATATACACAATATCAGAGTAACATCACGCAGGCCAATTCCTGGCTCAATCAGTCCAATAGTGCGCTGACCTCGGTCAGCACACTGATTTCTTCAATCAAGGCCTTGGCTGAGCAGGGGGCCACGGGATCCGTCACGGCGGCAAACCGGGATCAGATCGCGGCATCGGCTCGCCAGTATTTTCAACAATTGATTTCGCTGGCCAATACCAAAAATGGATCTGATTCACTGTATGCCGGCCAGAAGACGGATACGGATGCTTTCGCCACTACGCTGGCGATGAACTCCAACGATACCGCCTTTAGCGCGGCGGTGGCCTCCAACGGTGGTTCCGCCGTTACGGGGAGTTCGAATACAACGGTTTTTGTGCAGTTTATGGGTACGGATACTGTCACCCATCAACCGGCCTTTCAGTATTCCACGGATGGTGGTTCGACCTGGACGAATGGCACCTATTCTTCTCCTGTGCCAGCGGTCGGCAAACAGCAGTTGCAAATGGGGGGCGTGACGATCTCCATGTCGGAGAACGCGCTGGACAAGGTGACGGCCAATACCTCCCATGATGATACGAAAGGCACTGCGATGTGGATTCGTCCCAGCGCAACCTATCAGGGCAATACCAATGACGATCTGAAGGTCTTTTCAGCTTCCAATTCCGTTGTGACAGGCAGTGCGGCCGGAACGTTTTCGGGCAATGTCATGGTGCGGGCAGATGAAGGCTTTTCGTTCGCGGCCAATACCTCCTTCAAGTACTCTTATAGCACCGACGGCGGCACAACTTGGACGACGGGCAATTCTTCCGGGTTATCCGATGGCAGTTCTGTCAATCTGGAGGTGCCCGGTGGTGTCTTGAATTTGAAGGCCAACGGCGGCAGTTTGGCCTCTGGTGACCAGTATTTTGTCCAGCCCAGCACCGCTAATGTCTCTTTCGATATTTCGGCGACTGATTCGGTGGTTGTCAACGGCGTTGGCAAGGATATCTTTGGCGGTCTCTATAATGGTAAAGCCGTCACTTTTGATGGTTCTACTGACGGTAACCTGATCGAGACGGTAGGGAAGCTGGTCGGGTATCTTGAGACAAATAATCAGCAGGGGTGCCAGGAAGCCCTGACGAGCCTGACTACCTCCCAGACCCAGATCGTGACGGCTGCGGCGTCTGTCGGCGCCACGATCAACCGCGTGTCTGCGGCGAAGACCATGGTGCAGAATTTGTCCGACAACACCGACTCTACGATGAGCGGGGTGGAAGATGCGGATTTGACGGCGCTGGTGACGAAGATGGCCCAGCAGGAATTGGCCTATTCGGCGGTGCTCAAGTCGTCCTCCATGGTGATGAATCTTTCCCTGGTGAGCTATCTTTAATGCTCCCGGCGGCCGAAGGCGTTGACAAAACTTGGCCAGGCCAGTTAAGAGGATGCATAACAGGGCGCGATGACGGAATTTTTCGCATCCAGAACTCTAATTGGGGGCGTGGGCGTTCATGCTCATTTTGACCCGAAGGCCAGGCGAGAGCCTCCACCTCGGCGATCATATCAAGATCACGGTCCTGGGCGTCCAGGGCAAGCAGATCAAGATCGGGCTGGAAGTGCCCGAGGATATGCAGGTGTATCGCGAAGAGGTCTATCTGCGAGTGCTGGAGCAGAATAGACAGGCGCTTTGCGCCACAGATTCCGATGTCCTGGCAGCGGCGAAGTTATGGCCAAAAAAGACGAACGAGTAATAGATACACGCCTGGGGCGCATGGCGTTGCCCGAGGAACGGGTGTTGACGTTTCCCCGCGGCCTGATCGGCTTCATGGGGCATCGGGAATTTACGCTGATCCAGGTGCGGGAGGATTCCCCTTTTCTGGTGTTGCAAAGTCTCGACGATCCGAAGCTTGGACTCCTGGTGGCGGATCCCTATAACTTTATGGCAGAGTACGAAGTGGTCCTCAGTGAGGCAGATCGGCGTCTTCTCGGTCTTGAAGACCAAAAAGAGGCGACGCTTCTGGTAACGGTGACCATTCCGCAGGGAATGCCCGAACGGACGACCCTCAATCTGACAGGGCCGATCATTCTGAATACGGCGACGCGTATCGGGCTGCAAATCCCCCAGCCTGACTCCCGTTATCCGGCGCACTTCATGCCGGGTATGGCTCCTGAATAAAAAGACGCCTTCCCGACCAACGTGCGTTGGGAAGGCGTTCCTTGTGCTTCTCTTTAGGTGATTCCCGCAGGCGCTCACGCGCTTGGCGGGATGATTGGCGTTTGGAGCATGCCGGGTGCGCTTCCCCTTGCTCTTTTCGTCAGGCCGTTCGCCAAAAGAAAACGCCTTTCCGGCTTATGAGGCCGGAAAGGCGTTTAATGCTTTTCCTGGGAAGTCTGCCTGCGACCTAACCGAATAATTCGGCTTCCATGGTCAGCATCTTTTCTGCGATCTTTTTGGAATCCGGCTGATAGGTTCCCGCCTGGACCTGGGCCTTGAGGGCGGCCACCCTGTCGTCGCGCGTTTCCGGAGCCTCCTGGGCCTGCCGTGTACTCAGGGACACCAGCTTGGCGTCATCTGATAAGGTGACCCGGTCTGATCCGGAGGAAGACGCACTTGTTTCAGATTCGGAACTCGTCCCTCGGGAGGCACCCGAGGATTCGCCGGTATCGCTGCGGCCCACCCTCTTTTGTCCGTAGGGCTGATCAATGCCGAGTATGGTTTTGATATTCATGATGACTCTCTCCCGCGTTTTACCCTTGCATATCTTATCGGCAACGGGGAGGCCGAAATTTAGAGCATGGTTTCATCGACTTTTTCCAGGGCCAATTCCCAAAGCCGTCGCATGATGGCCTCTTTGGCTTCTCCCTTGATGGCTTCCGGTTCTTTGCCCGGGATAAGCCGGAAAATCTGCATCTCCTGCTCTTCGGGAGGATAGGCGAAGACAAGCGGAAATCCAAGCTCTCCTTCCAGGGCTGCCTTGATATCTTCGACGACCGGGGAATCGGAGCCGGTCACAATACAGTTCTCCACGATCTCCGCGGCCACGCGCCCGATAAGCTCCTGCCGCTTGGCCTGTCGGGAGATGCTGACCTCGTCCTCGGCTTCCGCCGCACGAAGCGAGCGTCGGTAACGAGCCAGTCGCCTGGCCGTAGTTACCTGCCGTCCGTAGGTGCGCAACATGGCGCGTACCTGGTTGGGGATCGCGGTCAAGGCGTTATTCTCCATTTCACGAGGCTTATCGGCCGTATCTTCCAATCCTTTAGAGACAACGGCAAAAAAAATCCAGCCGGAAATGGTTTTGTCTGCGCCAGGGCCTTCCTTGTCTCCCTAATGGCTTTGCCTTATAAGACGATTCTTCTCCCGCCATTGTCGGCGGATAACCCTGAACCGGACAGAGGGCATGCGCCGCGACATCAAAACCGTTCTCGTTATTTACAAGGCCGACCACGAGCAGGCTCGCGGCATGGCCTGGATCGTGGCCGATTGGCTGGCCGGGCGCGGTATGACCGTCCTTGTCCGGGAAAATCAACCTGAAGCCACTTATGTGGCTCTACCGGCCGGTGCCGCCACCCGGGGAACCCCCACGCCGGATCTGGCCCTGGTGCTCGGCGGCGATGGCACCATGCTTTCTGCCGCCCGACAGCATCTGGCCGACGGCGTGCCCTTTTTCGGCATCAATCTGGGCCGGGTGGGCTTTATGACTTCGGCCGGGATCGACGATTGGCCGGAAATCCTTGCCGACATCCTTGAAAATGGCTTCATCGAGGCTCAGCGCCTCATGATCGAAGTCTCGGTCATCCGAGGACCTGAAACGGTCTTCTTTACCACAGCGGTCAATGATGCAGTCATCAGCCGGGGGGCTATGGCCCGGTTGGCCGCTTTTGAGGTGACGCTCGGCGATGTTGATGTATGCACGCTTCGTGCCGATGGCGTGGTTATTTCGACGCCGACCGGCTCGACGGCCTACTGCGTTTCGGCTGGGGGGCCGCTTATTTATCCCGGGCTCGATGTGTTGTGCGTTGTGCCGATCTGCCCGTTTTTAAGCGATTTCAAGCCGGTTGTGGTGCCGGCCGACGCCTCTGTGCGTCTGGCCCTGTCGGCCCCGGAAACCAATATGTACCTGACCTGTGACGGACAGGAGCTGTTTCCTCTCGATGATAACGATGTGGTGGTGGTGAAAAAGTCCGACCGCTGCCTCAAGCTCGCCAAACGGCCGGGTGAAAGCTATTTCCACCGCCTGCGGCTCAAAGGGTTCATCAACAAGCCATGACCAATGCTATTCCCGCCGTCTCTCCGATTCCGGGTCAGGCCCCGCGCTATGGCGCGGATGCGGTCTTCGATGCCTGGTTGCTCCATTTCATGACCGAGAACAATCTGGAGCATTCCATCGATCCGGAGAAAAATGCCTCGCCCGAACAACTCCGATTCATGGTGGCGTTGGCTCCCGAGGAGATTTACGTACCCTGCACGGACGCCATGTTCGGTCATCTGCTCTGTGAACGGGCTGATCCCCAGGTCATTGCCGAGTACGACGCCCGTATGGCCCGGATAAGTCAACTTATTGATGCGTTTGTGCCCGACGACTATACGCGTCGTAAGATTCGCTGTCTGGCCGAGCTCAAGTATCGGCAGGCCCTGGTCAAGCCAACCCTGATCCCCTCGCGACTGGGCAAACGGCTCAACACCATTTTTTTGACGCAGTCAGGTCTCGACGATCCCTACCGGGAGCGCAAACGGTTGTTTAACCGTCGGGCTTTCTCCTTTATTCAAAGCGAAGCTTGCAAGGCCATGCTGTATGCCTGCCCCGAAATACCGGCTGACTGTCGGGGCATTCCGGAATTGCGCCACGTCCTGGATATGCTGGAACTGCGGCGATCCATGGTGCTTGGCACCATGTCCGGCATCTGGGAAGGCGACGGCGCCTGTCCCGGACAGGCGGATCTGGAAGCCGTCATGCAGCATTTTCCGGCGGCGTTTGCTCCGTTTGAGACCATGCTCGACCCCCGGCGCGGATCCCTCAAAATCCTGTATCTGCCGGATAGCGCGGGTGGCGTCCTGTTTGACCTGCTGGCCGTACGGTCACTGTTGCGCATGGGGCACCGGGTGATTTTGGCGTTTAAGGACGGGTTTTATTTTGACAACCCGACAATATGGGACATTGAGAGGGATCCGATTTTGGATTCCGCCCTGGCCGGAGCGCATTTTTTAAGCGACCAGCGGGTGACCAAAAATACCCTGCTCCAGGTCATGCGTGAAAACCCGCTGACCCTTATTTCCGACGGCACGCGGGAACGATTGAATCTGTACCGCGTTTCGGTCACGTTCGCCCGGGCCTGGAAAGAGGCGGACGTGGTGGTGGCCAAGGGAGGCTTGAACCACCGCCGGCTGGTCGAGACGAGTTACCGGTTCACCCGCGATGTGTTATCCTTTTTCCGTGATGCGGACGGCGGCTTCCGGCTTGATTTCAAGCCCCGGGCTCCGGGGGCGCGTTCATTTACCGAAGCCGATATCACGGGCAAGGCGGAAGAAATTATTTCCGGCATGCGGTCTGCCAAGCTCGCCGGCAAGACGGTGATGTTTTACAGCGCCGTCATCGGCTCCATTCCCGGTCAGACCCCGGTGGCGATTGAACTGGTCACGGCGTTTGTGACCCATTTGCGCGAGAAGCTGGCCGAGGCCTACATCATCAATCCGGCGGAGCACTTTGAGGAAGGCATGGATGCCGACGATTTGATGTTTATGTGGGAGAAGGTCCAACGCAGCGGCCTGATCGACGTCTGGCGGTTCCAGACGCATTTTGACATTGAAAAAAGTTTTGAGCTGATGGGGCGCAAGGTGCCGCCGATGTGGGCCGGCAAGGACGCCACGTTTTCCACGGGCTGCACCAAGGAAATGCATATTGCGCTTTCGATGCAGGCCCGGCAGCCGGAATTGCAGATTATCGGTCCGGACCCGGAGAAGTTTTTCCGGCGTCGGGAATACGGGGTCGGCAAGTTTTGCGATGCTGCCATCGGCTGTCAGTAGGGCAGGGCGCAATGTCGCAAGTCCCGGCGTCCGGCCGTAAAAAAAGCCCCCTCCGTCGTATGACCGAGGGGGCTTTTGTACGTCTGTCGCGTGGGAAGGGCTGTGTCGCCGGTTCGCGTCTATTCTTCTTTGGGCTTGTGGCTGGCCCGGCAGACGACCTTGACCGGGGCCATGCTGATGGCGAACAGTTTGCGCAGACCGTTTTCCAGGTACTTGACGTAGGAATCGCGCACCCGTTCCGTATCGCTGACGAAAAAGACGAAGGTCGGCGGTGGATCGGTGGCCTGCGTCAGATAGTAGAATTTGGCTCGGCGTCCGCTGACCAGGGGCGGTTGATGGCGATCCAGCACTTCGCGCATAGCCCGGTTGAGTGCGCCCGTGCCCACCCGGATCTGGCATTCGGCCCAGATTTGTTCGGCCAGGGGCAGCACCTTGCTTACGCCTTTGTTCTTCATGGCCGACAGGTAGAGCACCGGCACATGGGGACAGATGCACAATTCTTCCTGGATGGCCTTACGCAACGAAAGCATGTCCTTTTGGGGGACGAGATCCACCTTGTTGACTGCGACCAAAAAAGGCGTGCGTTCCTTGTCCAAATAGGCAATGAGCCGCTTATCCTGCACGCCGACGCCTCCGGTGGCGTCAATGACCACCACGGCGACGTTGGCGCGTTTGGCGCTTGAAAGAGCCTTGGCCACGCTGTAGCGCTCCAGACCGTCGATAATGCGGGTGCGCTTGCGCACGCCGGCCGTATCAACGAACAGGTAGCGTTTGCCGCTGCGGATGATGGACACGTCCACGGCGTCGCGGGTGGTGCCGGCTTCGTCGTTGACGATCAGGCGCGTTTCGCCGAGCAGGGCGTTGACCAGGGAGGACTTGCCGGCATTGGGGCGTCCGAGGACAGCCAGCCGCAGGCCGGGTTGCGTCGGTTCGGGGCGGGGCTCTTCGGTTGGCTCGGGCAGAAGGTCCGCCAGAGCCTCGACCAAGTCAGGCTGGCCGTATCCGTGGGCCGCCGAAAGCGGCAACAGCGGAAAACCCCAGGCATGAAAATCGCTGGTCATGGCGGGGACGCGCTCCAGGCCGTCCACCTTGTTGACGGCGACCAGCACCGGCTTGCCGATGCGGCGCAACCGGTTGGCCATTTCGTCGTCAAGCGCCGTGCGTCCGGTCACGCCATCGACGATGAACAACACCACGTCGGCCATGGTCAGGGCGATTTCGGCCTGATCCACGATCTGACGGGCCAGACCGTCCTCGGCTTCATAATCCATGCCGCCGGTATCAATAAGCGTTACCAAACGTCCGCCAAGCTCGGCGGGAGCTTCCAGACGGTCGCGGGTCACGCCGGGGCGATCATGCGTGATGGCCTGCCGGCGTCTGACCAGACGGTTGAACAGAGTGGACTTGCCCACGTTGGGGCGTCCGACGATGGCCACGATAGGGGGCATGATAGGTATTGGTCTCCTCGACGGAAATGGGATGCGAAAGAAGCGGCTTCCCCGGACTCGAAGAGGCGAGGGACGCAAACGAACGCCGCGTCTTTACACGCGAGCCAGAGGCTTGATCACGGGTTGCGGAACTTGTCAACCGACATCATCCGCTCCGGGCTTTTTATATCCGGCATAAGAAAAACATATCGGCGATCATTGTGCAAGGCCGCATTGTCGACGAACGGCAATGGGAAGTCGGATCTTCCGGCCGGACAAGGCAATTTTGCCCCAACGCTATTTTCCTCTCCCCTCCATCTGTGGGGGATCGGGGGGGATCATCCCCCCCGATGGGGTGGTCCAGGAGGGGCAACGCCCCTTCCTGGCCGCCGGAGGCACCTCCCTACCCGCGCAGCTTGCCGGCGATCTCGGCCGCGACCTTTTCACCAGACAGCAACATGCCGCCAAAAATCGGTCCCATGCGGTAGGAGCCGAAGCTGGCGTTGGCCGCCATGCCGGTCACGTACACGCCGGGGAAGATTTCCTTGGTGTTTTTGACGGTGTTGGATTCGGCGACTTCCGCCCACATGGACTGCTCGCCCTCGATACCGCCGGATTTGGTGCACAGCTTGATGTCGTTTTTACGCACCAGGGTCTTGAGCACTTCCACGGCATGGCCGGTGGCCTCAATCAGGTACTTGCAGCCAAGCACTACCGGGTCCACGTGCAGGCCGGCCATTTCCACGGGCGAGGAGTTGATGACAATGCCGGTCACGCGTTTGACGCCCTGTTCCTCGCGCAACACCACATCCTCGACGCTCATGCAGTTAAAGACCTTGGTGCCGGCCTGGCAGGCGGCGGAAGCCAGGGCCGTGGTGGCGGCCACGGCATCGGCCGTGAAGTAGTTGTCCCTGAAGCGTTTGACCGATACGCCGACCTCGGTCAGCAGGTGGACGCTTTCCTCTTGTACGACGATGGTATTGTAGGTCATGCCGCCGCCCCACATGCCGCCGCCAAGGGAGAGCTTGCGCTCAAACAGGGCGACATTGAATCCGTCTTTGGCCAGAAGCCGGGCGGCGGTCAGGCCCGAGGGGCCGCCGCCGACGATGGCGACATCAAGGTTGAGGCTTGATTTGAACTTGGCGAAATACCCTTCAAGAATGGCTTCAGTGATGGTGCGTTCGTCGAGAGGCATGAAAGCGTTCCTTGGTAAGGCTGTTGCAGTTTATTCCCCGCCGATGACGGCGCGGATGGAATCACCATAGGGCGCAGTCAGCACGCCCTTTTCCGTGATGATGCCGGTGATGAGTTCCGCCGGGGTGACGTCGAAGGCGTAGTTAAAAACGGGTACGTTTTCCGGGATGATGCGGTGTTCGCCCACATGGGTCACTTCACGGGGCGTGCGGCTTTCGATGGGGATTTCCTCACCGGAGGCAAGGTGCAGATCAAACGTCGAAGCCGGGGCGGCGACATAGAAGGGCACGCCGTGGGCTTTGGCGACAAGGGCCACGGTGTAGGTGCCGATCTTGTTGGCCGTGTCGCCGTTGGCCGCGATACGGTCCGCGCCGACTACGACCTTTTGCACCATGCCGTGCTTCATAAGGTGTCCCACGGCATTGTCGCAGGCGACCGTGACCGGGATGCCTTCCTTGGACAGCTCGTAGGCCGTCAGGCGGGCTCCCTGGAGAAACGGCCGCGTTTCGTTGGCGATGACCTGGATGCGCTTGCCCTGTTCGAAGGCGGCGCGGATGACGCCCAGGGCGGTGCCGTAGCCGGCGGTGGCCAGGGCTCCGGCGTTGCAGTGGGTCATGATCGTATCGCCGTCAGCGATGCGGTCGGCCCCGTGGCGGCCCATGGCCTTGTTGATCTCGATATCCTCGGCCTGCATTTCCTGGGCGGCGCCGAGCCAGGCGGAAAGCAGGGTATCGGCTGCGACGTTGCCCATGGCCACCCACTGGGCGCGCATGCGCTCTACGGCCCAACGCAGGTTGACGGCCGTGGGCCGGGCCTGTTCCAGTTCGGCAAGCAGGGCGCGCAGACGCTCCTGCCAGTTGGTTCCGGCCTCAAGGGATTCACGGGCGGCCAGATAGCAGCCGTAGGCCGCGGTGACGCCGATCGCCGGCGCGCCGCGTACCACCATGGTTTGCAGGGCGTAGATCGTGTCGGCGGTGTTGCGGCACACGAAGTATTCCTCGCGGTCCGGGAGAAAACGTTGGTCGAGCAGGAGCAGGGCATGCCTGTCCGCAGAAAAGGCAATATGGTCGGTCATTTTTGCGTATCCGTGGTCAAGGTCCAAAACACAATTCCACACCGCACCCCCCTTGAGGGAGGGATTCCGGGGCGCACATTTTTCCAAGGGGCAAAACGCGGAAGGCGTCGTCCCCCGATCCGCCTCTAGGCCAGTTTCCTGCGCAACAGTTCATTGACCAGACCTGGGTTGGCCTGCCCCTTGGTGGCCTTCATGACCTGGCCCACGAAAAATCCCATGAGCTTGGTCTTGCCGCCCCGATAGGCTTCCACTTCGGCGGGGTTTCCCGCCAGCACCGCATCCACGGCGGATTCCAGGGCGGAAGAGTCGGAAATCTGGGAGAGGCCGTTGTCGCGTACGTAGACGGCGGGGTCAAGGCCCTTGGCAAAGAGTTCGGGGAAGATTTGCTTGGCGATTTTTCCGGAGATGACGCCCTGGTCAATGAGGGTAATGAGGCCAGCCAGTTTTTCGGGGGACAGCGGGCAGGCTTTGGGGGACATGCCGGCCTGATGCAGTTCACGCATCAATTCGCTTTGCACCCAGTTGGCGGCTTTTTTGGCGTCGGCCCCGGCGGCGATGGCCGCTTCGAAGTAGTCGGCCAGATCGTGTTCGGCCGTGAGTACGTCGGCGTCGTAGTCCGACAGGCCCAGGGTGGCGCAGAAGCGTTCGCGACGGGCTACGGGCAGTTCCGGCAGTTCGTCGGCCCAGTGGTCGATCTGGGACTGCTCAAGGCGCAGGGGAACCAGATCCGGATCCGGGAAGTAACGGTAGTCGTTGGCTTCTTCCTTGCCGCGCATGGAGGCCGTGCTGTTTTTTACCGCATCGTAAAGACGGGTTTCCTGGATGACGGGCAGGCCGTCGTCCAGGCGGTCGGCCTGCCGTTCCACTTCGTATTCAATGGCTTTTTGCACGTGGCGGAAGCTGTTGAGGTTTTTGAGTTCGGCGCGGGTGCCGAACGCCTCCTGCCCGATGGGACGCAGACTTATGTTGGCGTCGCATCGAAACGAGCCTTCTTCCATGTTGCCGTCGCAGATATCGAGATAGACGAGGATGGCGCGCAGGGCCTTTAAATAGGCGACGACTTCCTCGGGGGAGCGCATGTCCGGTTCGGAGACGATTTCGATAAGCGGTACGCAGGCGCGGTTCAAATCGACGAAACTGAGGTTCTCAGCAGCGGAGTGGATGTTTTTCCCGGCATCCTCTTCCATATGGATGCGGGTGATTCCGACGCGCTTGGTCCGGCCGTCCACGGAGATGTCAATGTGGCCGTGTTCGCAAATGGGCTGTTCAAACTGGGAAATCTGGTAGCCCTTGGGCAAATCGGGGTAGAAGTAGTTCTTGCGGGCGAAAACCGAGACGGGATTGACCACGCAATTGGTGGCCAGCCCCATTTTGGCGGCATATTCGACGACCCTGGCGTTGAGCACCGGCAGGACGCCCGGCATGCCCGAACAGACCGGGCAGACATTCTCGTTGGGATCCTCGCCAAAGCGGGTGGAGCAGCCACAGAAAATTTTGCTCTCGGTCTTCAGTTGGGCGTGAACCTCGACGCCGATGACCGTTTCGTACCTGGCCATGAAGCGCTCCTTCGGGTGGCCGTCCCGTTTGGGGAGCGGCGCGAAATTTCGGTCGGGGGTGTACCCCGCTTCCGGCAAGCGGGTCAATGGCGCTTGGGGGCGGGGAAAAACGGAGCGATGGTTGTTTTTTCGGAGCTGACGACCTATTCTTGAGATAATAACGGGCCGTTGCGCAGGTGCGGGCGGCGGCAAACGACACCTTTTTTGTATCGAGAGGCATAGTATGAGCAGTGTTACCATGTCGACGGGACGTTTGAGGACCGCCAGCCTTGTTTTGGCGTTGTTATGTGCGGGAACGTTGCTCTGCCTGCGGCCGACGGCAGTCCTGGCCCAGGAGTACGAAGCCATGATGCCCGACACCCTGCAACGGGAGATTCGTAAGGCCGAAAGCGAATACCGCAAGATCATGGATTCCGTGAGCGTGGCCGAAACCGAGCGTATGAGCCGGGCGGCGGCCGGCGCTGCCGCCGCGGAACTGCGCGAGTTGGACGCCAAGGTGGGCCAGCTCGTGACCCAGGCGGAAAAGCTCAAGGTCCACGCGGATTATCTTGAAGAGCTCTATGCCGCCAAGCATCGGGACTACAAGAGTCGGTAGATGGAGAGCCCAAACGGCCGCCCGTCCTCGTGCATTTGCCCGACCGACGGACGGCCGTTCGGGGGCTACACCTGTTTCAAGGAGGCGTTCCAGGCCGAGGCGAAATCCCGGTAGCCCCAGACCAGATTTTGTCGGTCATAAGCCGGGGATTCCTCGGGTCGAGGGGCGATGGACCATATCCAGCTCCGATCCGGCGGCGGCAGAACCACGCCCTCCAGGGCATCCCGGTTTTCGATGATACGGTCGCCATCCACGCGTTGCCAGGCCGTGTCACAGAGCAGGCAAACCCGACCGGACAGGCCGGACAGCCAGCGAAAATGCGTCTCGATCAGTCCCTGACAAAACGCTGCGAATTCTGCTGTATCCCGGTGACGCGCTAACAGCTTATAAAAGGGAATGGGGAGCTGGGACGCCAGATTGACCGAAACCGTGAAATCCGGCCTGACGCCCGGCAGCGGATCGGGCAGGGGAATCGGCCGGGGCAGGGGCGTCCGGGTTTTGGCCGCCTGGGCCGCTTCCTGGGCCATGCCTGTGACGTCGGCGGCAACGCAACGGACATTCGGGAATCTTTTCGCCATATTTCGGGTGGCCCTGGGCTGGTGGGCATCGACGAGCAAGACCGTGGCGAAGCGTTCGCTCAAGGCCGCAACCGGCACATCCAGGCACAGGCCCGAGCCGAGGATGACGGCCGTGCCCCGGCCGGGGCAGGCGTCCGCCGCTTCGAGAATGAGTTGCTGGGCGGCGTCCAGATGAGGGGCCCAGGCCGCGCGACAGCGTCCGTGTCGGGCCGCGATGGAAACGGACTCCCGGTCGAGGCCCAGTCGTCTGGCGACATGGGATCCCCGGTCGCGCATGAGGGTGAAAAGTTCACGCAGCATGATGTCTCCTGGCCGTGGGTAAACCAGTCGGCCGGGCGGCGGCAAGAGGGGCTGCTCGGATTTCTTGACACCCGCAGGAGGGGCTTTTAGGGTCGTTAGGCCGGAAAAACGGTTCGTCCTGCCGGGTGGCGGCAGGCCGATAAAAGGAGGTCTCCATGCGCCATATCGTTTGGTTCCTCGGCCTGCTCGTCTTGTTCGCCACGCCCGTGGTCTGGGCCGGGACGGAGGGGACGGGGACAGGGACAGCCGCATCTTCCGGGGATAAAACCGGAAACGCCGCCGAAAAGAAAAAACCGGACATTGCTCCGGAGGCGGCCGCGCCTCTTGGCGCCATGTGCGATTTGCTCAAGTCCCAGCAGGAATTTTCCTTTAGCGCCGAGGTGACGGAAGAACAGGTCTATCCCAACGGCCAGACCATTTCCCTGACCCGGATTGTCGAAGTGGCGGTCAAACGTCCGGACAAGCTGTACGCCCGGATTGTTGGCGATGGTCGCGACCGCGTTTTTGTCTATGACGGCAAGACCGTGACCGTGGCCGACCTCGACAGGGACGTGTACGCGACGGTGGAGACGCCGCCGACCATTGATGCGACCCTCGACATGCTGGCGACCAAGTATGGACTGGCTGCACCGCTTTCCGATCTGCTTCATAGCGATCCCTGCGCGGTCATGCTTGAAGACGTGCGCACCGGGGATTTTGTGGGCCGGCATCTGGCGGCGGGCAAAGTCACCGACCACTTGGCGTTTTCCCAAAAGGAGGCGGATTGGCAGATTTGGGTGGAGGACGGCCCCAAGCCGCTTCCGCGCAAATTTGTCCTGAATGACAAAGAGGTCATGGGCTGGCCGCAATTTGCCGCGACCTTTACGGCCTGGAATCTGAATCCGCATCTGTCGGCCAAGCTTTTTGTCTTCACGCCGGAACCGGATGCCCGCCGGATCGATTGCCCGCCCCAGGGCTGCGAACCGGTCGAAAAAAAGTGAGGCGGCGACCATGAGACGACAATCCTGGCGACGCCGTTTTGCGTCGGTGGCGGTCTGGGCCGTGGCCTGCGGCCTGTTCTTGGATGTCCCAGGGATCTTGGGGCTTTCCCATATCTTTTCGGCTGTCGCGGCGGCCCAGCGCGGTGGCGGCCCTCGCATG
>Ga0183100_1000232_pt1 | contig 61885 bp, 48 predicted proteins | sample Biomet2_FD_127789 | JGI IMG/M metagenome (GOLD analysis project Ga0183100, IMG submission 127789) | Microbial communities from bioreactor (seeded with anoxic lake sediment) at LBNL, California, USA - Biofuel metagenome 2 | ecosystem: Engineered > Bioreactor > Anaerobic > Unclassified ...
TCTTCCTCAAACAGGCCTGTGGAAAGATATCTTTCCCCGGTGTCGGGAAGTAGAACAACAATTTTTTTGCCTGCGTTCTCCGGTCTTTTTGCGATTTCAGTGGCGGCGAACGCCGCAGCCCCGGAGGAAATGCCGACAAGCAGGCCTTCCGTCCTTGCCAATGCCCTGGACGTCGCATAGGCTTCTTCATTTTTAACCTTGAAGATTTCATCCACCACATCACGATTGAATACATCCGGCACAAAACCCGCCCCAATTCCTTGAAGCTTGTGGGGCCCTTTGGCTCCGCCCGAAAGCACTGGAGAATCATAAGGCTCAACCGCGATGATGCGAACCCCCGGCTTTTTCTTTTTTAGGGTTTCCCCCACACCGGATACCGTTCCGCCGGTGCCGACACCTGCGATGAAGATATCCACATCCCCATCCGTATCCCTCCAGATTTCCTCCGCGGTGGTCTTTTTGTGTATTTCCGGATTGGCTGGATTTTTAAACTGCTGTGGGACAAAAGAGTTGGGGGTTGATGCGGCGATTTCATCGGCTTTGTTGATGGCCCCAGGCATACCTTCCGCTCCTGGTGTCAGCACAAGTTCCGCGCCTAGGGCTTTCAGCAGATTCCTTCGCTCCATGCTGAACGAGTCCGGCAACGTGATGATCAGTTTGTATCCCTTTGCAGCCGCGACAAACGCCAACCCCACACCGGTATTGCCGCTGGTCGGTTCAATGATCACCGTATCCTTGTTGATCAGCCCTTTCTCCTCCGCGTCCTTGATCATGGCGTAGCCAATTCGATCTTTCACACTGGACAAAGGGTTGAAGGATTCTATCTTGGCAATGATGGTTGCCGGCAAATGATTGGCCGCATTATAGTTTGATAATTCCAGAAGCGGCGTGTTTCCGATCAGGTCTGTGATGTTCTTTGCTATTTTTGACATTTCACTGTCCTCCGTATTTCATAGTTTATTAATATGTTTTATATGTATTATAATAATATCAGTTGATGTCATTGTCAATATCCATATCAGATATAGAACATCAGGTTTTTCCCATCCTGTTGACGCTCCGTTTCGTTGACCAGGTTTTCAAGTGTGACCCCATCCAAAGCCTCCACCACAGCCTTATCCAAGGGATTCCAGACAAGATTCTCCATGGCGGTTTCAATGGCTGGGGCAAACGCTTCGACTGAGTTTTCGATTGGTTCAAAAATCCCGCTTTCAATGGCGCGCAGCACTTGTCCCGCTGTTATTTTATCAGGCGACGCCGCCAATTTGTAACCGCCTTGGGCTCCTTTGATGGAGATTACTATTTTTGCCCTCTTGAGCAGCGAAAAAACCTGTTCCAAATAAATCTTTGAAATGCCAAGTTTCTCTGCTATGCTGATGATGGTCACGTTATTATCTTTGGTAAAGTCCTGAGCCATGCTTGTCATTGCGGCAAGGCCATATCTTCCCTTTGACGAAATTCTCATGCAGATCTCCTCCAATGCATACTTAATCTATATGTTTTAAAACATATTATCTGATTTTATTGATAGTGTCAACGTAAAGGTGGGGAGAAAATGATTGAGATGTTGTTTGACCAGGACAGATCAGCCATATCACAACAGAAAAGATTTATTTTGCACTCCGAAGTAAATCCTTTGTGACCTCGGATGCAATGATCAATCCTGCCACAGAGGGCATAAAGGAAATACTGCCTGGAATCTGGTGCCGTGTCGTGCAGGATCTTGTGGTCCCTTTGGGGCATACGCATGACATATTGCAGCTCGAAGACTTTGTTTCAATCGGTTTCAGCGGTTCCTCTTTGGAATAAACAACTTTTAGGGAAGGAATTGATCTGTTGCGCAACTCTTTTCTGATTACTTTCGCCAATGGGCAAACCGAGGTCTCATAAATATCGGCCACCTCAAACATTGTTGGGTCGAGCTTGTTGCCGGTTCCCATGCAGCTGATAATGGGAATGTCCATTTTTTTTGCGTTTACGATTATGTCTATTTTTGCTGTGACCGTATCAATGGCGTCAACGATATAATCGTAATCCGGCCTTATCATATCCTCAGCCGATCCCGGCAAATAAAAACGCTGGAAGGTTTCAACATTGGCGTTTGGGTTGATCGACAAAATCCTTTCCTTCATAACCTCGACTTTTGGCCTCCCAACCGTTTCATGGGTGGCATGGATTTGCCTGTTGATGTTGGTAATGCATACACAATCGTCATCCACCAAAACAAAATTTTCAACACCGCTTCTCGCCAATGACTCTACCGTAAAGGAGCCAACACCTCCAATGCCGAAAATGGCGACTTTGCTTTTTCGCAATTTTTCCATTCCCGCCTCACCTAATAAAAGCTCTGTTCTCGAAAATTCATTCAGCATTGATATCTCCTGTTGTTCAATTCAGTTGCAGCCCATTTCCATGGTTTGCTTAATTTCATTTTTGATCGCGCCCAGCGGATCCCGATCGCTGTTTCGGGTCACTTCCATCGGCTCATGGAAGCGAATGTCGATCCTGTTGAAGGGAAGAGGTATGGCGAACTTGTCCCACCGTCGCGTCATCCTGATTTTTCTCTTGACGCTGATGGTCACCGGCATGATTTTTCTCCGGGTCAACTGCGCCACAATCAAGGCAAAGTCTTTTGGCTCATGGTAAACCCCGATGGGGCCGTCCAATGTGATGGCGATGTTGGCTTGATGGCTTCCGTTGATGGTTTTTCTGATTTGAAACAAATAGTTTCCGCCTTCAGAGGCGTCGGGAATGCGAAGGGTTTTGTATCCGTAATGTTCACAAATGTCTGTGATATAATCCCCTCTTCGATCACGGGTCACCACAATATAGATGTTCAGATTTTTCATGGACGGGTAAAGGCAGTAACTATCACCATGCCAAAACAGCGCCACCAGTTTTTCGCCCTCCTGGCTTTGGAGTAGCGTTGGCTGTCCCGACATGCTGACATCGCTGGTTTTGTATACCCAGTCAATATATCCAATCATAAGCTTTGAAGTGATTTTTTGAAATAGAGTTCTACTCATGATTTTCGCCGCAAGGCGTTTTCCTTTCTTTTATTGTTTTCCTATAAAATGCCTCGACCAACGTGGCAATCTTTTCCTCCGAAAATTTTTGGGCAAAGGAGATCGCATTCACACTCAATTCGTGACGCGTCTGCCCATTCTCAATGAGCTCAACCACTTTATCAGCCCAAAGCTGGGGATCTTCAGGTGTTTTGAACCCGTTATATCCCTCCTGAACCACATCATCCGTTCCGCTTGATCGAACGCTGACGACCGGGCATCCCCCTGCCATGGCCTCCAGCAGCACCATCCCCTGTGTTTCAGACAGTGAGCTGAACACAAAGAAGTCCGCTGCAAGGAAATAGGCCGCCATCTCCTTTGGTCTGATGGTTCCGGCAATCTCAATTTGATCGTTCAATTGGAGCCGGTCGATGAGGCCCTGGATGTTCTCCCGGTCCGGCCCATCCCCCAGCATGACGCATCGGAAAGGAACCGATGTTTTTTCTTTTACCAATTTCAACCCATTGATCAGAAACCCGATGTTTTTTTCGACCGCAAGGCGCGAGGCGGAACAGATTAATATTTCACCGTTTGGCGCATACAGGTCACGGATTTTGTCAATGGTGTTTTGGCTGACACAATTGAATTCCGAGAAATCCACCCCTGTCGGGAGCACGGCTTTACGCCGGCTCACCCCGATGTTTTCCAAATATTCCTTTGCCGACTTGGTCGGCGCGATCACGCTGTTGCATCGCTGGGCGAATTTTCGGATCATGCGATGGGAAAGGATATTTTTGAATACCAGTTTTAAAAACGGTATGTTTTCGGCATATTGATCAATTCGGGTATGATAAGTGAAGATCACCGGGATGTTGTATTTTTCCCCTAGCCATAATCCTTTTCTGCCTAGTAAAAACGGATGGTGGACATGGATGATGTCGAAGTTGTGTTTGGAAAATTCCGCCTCGATTTTTGGCGAGAAAATATTGGCGCAGGCGAAGTGGAATTGACCTTTTTTGTGGTAATACATTAAATCGCATCGGACGATTTCTTCGTCATCCTCATAGGTTTCCCGATATTTTGGGGTGAAAAGCACCACCTGATGTCCCTGGGTGCGAAGGGCCTGGGCCAAGCGCCTGATGGAAATGGGAACACCTCCGATAAAGGGGAAGTAATTGTCGGTAAACATGGCGATGGTGAGTTTTTCCTTGACTGGGATTTCCGTCTCACTTGCCTTGAAATCCCTGTAATAATCCACGCCTCTCGAAGCTCTGTTGTAAACGATCAAAAATATCAGAAGCGCGGCGAAAGTCCCCAAAAGTATATTGGTGAAATTCACATAGAAAATAGAGTGGATATAAATCCAAAGCCGTTCAATCTTTTGCACCAGCACCTGACTGGACACAACTGGTTGGGAGATGGACTGAACATCCACGCCTTTCGGGCTTACATTGACTTTGAGATAATGAAATGCGATGCCCTTTGAACCTTGGTTGAGAAGACCTCCCGAACCGCCGCTGATGTAATACGGCACCCCTTGGGCTAATTTCTTTTCATATAGGATTGAGCCATTGGTGAATACGCCATCCACTTTATGATTCGCCAATTCACGGATCAAAAACTCACGAAAGCTTCTGCTTGCTATGTAATGGCTCGCCTGAATCAAGTTGTTGCTCGCCGTTTTGATGGGCGCGTCATTCATGAAAACGAAGACATTGGTGAATTTGTCCGCTTTGTTCAGCTCCTGCAGAATCCAGTCTTTTTGGAAAGCGACCGTGGTCATCCCTGTTGTGTCAACAAAGATGAAGTAGCTGTTTCCTGAGTAAAACGAAAAATAGTATGGTCCAAAGTGTTGATAGAACCTGATATCTCCACCATCGGCGATTTCGCCATCTCCGGCGCCGACCAATTTGGGGATTTCCAGCTTGTTCAGAGATCGGTGAAGAATTTGGTATTTATCTTCAGCGCCATCAAGGACAGCATCGCCGGTCGACACCGCAAAGTTGATGGACGGGTCCTCGTTGATCTTGTGGATAATCTTGTTTTGAAAAACATTGATGGAACTTTCAATGGACCCGAAGACCACATAGGAATAGGTGTCTCCCAGTCCCCTTTCCTCAACCTGCTTGATATTCTCGATATTGCTGGCCTGAAAATCCGGTTCATGAAAACCAAGATAGACTTTGTAGCCCACTATCAAAAGAAGGATTGCGATATTCAAAACAATCAGTTGTTTGATGATTCTACTGAACAAAGTTTTCCTCCTTTCATTTGTATAAGTCAAACTTCTCGTGCTTTTTCATAATTTGGATGTAGAAGACAACCAATCCGATCAGCACACCAATATAGATGGTGAAAAAGCGCCAGGCAAACGTCAGGCTGACGATGTAAGACTGTTTCACATAATTGGAGAACATGGCGACAAAAGCCGCTTCAGCGATTCCGGCGGCACCGGGTGTTGGGGCAAAGTACATGACGGCTGTGATGACAATCTGTGCCAGCACAATATCCACCACAGAAACCGCGGGGTTCAAATCCCTGATTAGAAAATATGGAAACAGGAACAATGCCATAAGGAACGTCAAGGAGAACAATACCGAAAGAAGCACATAGCGTTTATCCCCTCGAATGTACATCATAAAATGCTCGGAGAACTTGCCGGTTTCATCGGCAAGGCGATCCAAAAAAACAAAAACCTTGCTGTCGCTCTTGAGATTTCTCCGTTCAAAACTCCTTCTTATTTTTATAATGATATTCACAATCTTTTCGGGTTTTCTGGTCAGTCCCAAGATCAGCCAAATGATCAACAAATCAAAAGCAACCATCACCGCGACATATATCCCAAAGTTGCTTCCCGGCAACAGTCGTTTGATGTTGTCGTCAAAAATCAGAATAATCGGAGTGCAAATTGTAAAAAACATTATCGGCAGTGCGGTGCGAATGGAAGATCCCGCGGTCGCCGCACCAATGGAAACGCCCTTCTTGTTGAGCAAATAAATTTGGGCGAATCCGCCACCGGTGGCGGAAGGGGTGATGTTGGAGACAAAGATATTGACAAAAGCCAGGGCAACCATGTATGTCAACGGTATTTTGACGTTGATTGCCTTGAGTGTGAAATAAAACCTCAAAACATCGGCCGAAAAATAAACAATCAGCAATACGGTCAGTTGAACAAACATTCCTTTGGAGAAAATCCGCAATGACAAGAAAGAGCTTTTGTCGCTGGCGATATGGTATACGGCAACCAAAGAAAGGTAGGATATCAGCGCGAAAAGCAAAAGCAGCAATATGTATTTCAGATTTTGACTGACTGATTTCATATACCCTTCCTCACCTTGTTTTAATGCGATGCCGATAGAATTTTACAGCAAAGACGAAGGCGGCCAGGCCCATGATCATGATGGCGATCAGTGAATAAATGCCCATTTCTTTCACAATGTTTTCCCAGGATGCGCCAGCCCAAACGCCAAGCCATACCAAAACTGTGTTCCAAATTGTCGTTCCCACAGCTGTCAGCAAAACGAACATACCCATTTTCATATCCGCCATGCCGGCGGGAATGGAAATCAGGCTGCGGGCAATGGGGATGAACCTGCAGACGAATACAGCCGCATATCCCCTTCTGTCAAACCATTTTTCGGCTCTCTCAAGATCACCGGGTTTAAGACGCAAGAACCGGGTGATTTTCCCGTCGTGTTCCTTGGCGGCATACTGAATGAAAACCAATCGACCCAACAGGTACAATATCATCGCCCCCACCAGGGATCCAACCGTGGCGGAACCAATCACGCCCCAAACATTCATGTTCGAATATGTCGTGGCGAATCCCCCAAATGTCAATACAATCTCTGAGGGAATGGGTGGAAAAACGGTTTCAGCCGCAATGAGTATGCCGATACCCAAATATCCGTATTGGTTTAGAAAATCAATGACAAAATCCTGCATTGGGATCGACCTTTCCAATCTGGGTGAAAATCTACAACCTCTATAACATACCATATTATCCCGACGTTGTCAGCCAATTTATCCCGTCCTTGTCTATTGTTTACGCCCTCTTTGGTCATATTCAGACTTCAGCATTGAATAAATGATTTGATCCAGATAACCCCGTTCGGCCTTATAGTTTTGCCTCAACACACCATCACGGTGCAGCCCCAGTTTTTCGTAAAGTTTGATACCGACGTGATTGTCCGGATAGACATCCAGCCAAAATCGATTGGCGTTTTGTTCCTCAAAGGCGAACCGGATGATGGCATTCATCGCTTCCTCTCCAAACCCGGCACCCTTTTCCGTCATGGCGATGCGTCTCAATTCGAAAACGTTGGACTTTTTGTCCACCCGAGCCAACCCGTATCCCACAATGCGATTGTCGTCCTTGGCCCTAATCATCCACAGAAAATGGTTGGGATCATTGATTTCAGCCAAGTGCTCCGAGGGGGTGCCGATCCAGATGAAATTCCGGTTGTCCTTATGGTTCTCTATTTCGATAATGCGTTCAATATCATCTTCCGCCGCTTCTTCAAAGCGGCATCTTTTCGTTTCAATCATCTGTTTCTCCTGTTCCAATTACACATATGCCATCTCATACCCGTTCATTGTATCATGTTTTTATTGAATTTACAGCAAGAAAGGCGACCACCCGTTTGACATCAGTCTCCATGATTGTATAATATATTTAGAATATTTCAATAAAATAGGAGGTGAAATGATGAAACGCAAAACAGTTACGGTCCTTCTGCTCATCGCGTTGGTGGCTGCGATACCGCTTTTCAGCGGTTGTGGAGCTAAAGATGCAGGCTACCAGGTCCCTGAGGAACTTTCCGGAATGGTCAACGGCTATCTGGACAAAGTGGATCCCAGTGTGGCATATGACATCGCGGTTGAGCTGTCTGAAAATCCAAGTCTGTTAAGCTCCGACTTGGGTGGTCGAAATGCCGGAAGCGACGCGGAACATGCCGCCGCACAATGGCTGGCGACACAAATGAAAGAAATTGGGTTGACCGATGTCTCCAAGGACGGAGTTCCATGCGACACCTGGTCCAACAACGGCGCCACCCTAAAAATCAATGGCAAGACATACCCGGTCTATTCTTATGCGACTGCCGCGGCAAACAATCTCAACCGGGAAATCGTGTTTGTCAACGATGGAACCATGTTTGACTATGACGGTCTCGACGTAAAAGGTAAAATCGTTTTGATCAACATCGATCAGCGCGCAAACTGGTGGATCACCTATCCCATGTTGGAGGCCCAATTCCAAGGTGCCGCTGCGATTGTCAGCGCCAATGTCGGCGGATTCGCCCAGGTTGCGGACGATGCGCTGAACGCACAGGATATTTGCGGTCCCACCGGGATTCCTTGTGTTTCCATCGGATTGGCCGATTCCAAAGAGATACAAAGTTTGATCAAGAAAGGCAAGACAACGGCGACGCTCGATGTCGACAATGTGGTCAAACAAGGCGGTACGACCTACAATGTGGTTGGTAAAATCAAAGGAAAAAGTTCCGATCACCAGATTATCGTCGGTGCCCATTATGACGTGCATTTCAAGGGTTTTGAAGACGACAGCTGTGGCATCGGTCTGGTTATGTCCATGGCCAAGGCCATGATCGACTCAGGCTACACCCCTGAGAACGATATCATATTCTGTCTCCATGGTGCGGAAGAATGGGGTTCCATCAATTCGCCTTATGACTGGACCGTCGGTGCATGGGAAAACATCAACACCCTGCATCCGGATTGGGTCGGCAAGACACTGGCATTCATCAACTTTGAACTGCCTGCCTATGAGTTCGCCAAATACACAAGCACCTACTCCGCCCCGGAGATGTATTCCATGCTGAAATTCTTCACTGATACGTATCCTTTGTCCCCCGATCCGGAAGGATGCTTTGAGGAAGGCGTCAAAACCGCCGGATATCAAACATACACCTACTCCGACGATTTCTCCTACTATGTCGCCGGTGTGCCTTCCACGGTGAACGGCTTCCTCCTGCAGGACGATATGGAAACCGTCTTCCCCTTCTACAAGAATTACTATCACTCGCAGTACGATACAAAGGATATCTACAATGAGTCCGTGATGAAATTCAACACCAAGTACTACGGCGCGTTGGCCATGTATCTGGACCAGATGCCGGCGTTGTATCTTGATTTCACCGGGCAGTACGATCGCCTCACCGCGGCTGCCGGCGATGATTCCAAGACAATCATGAAAGAGGCCGGCGTGGATACCGACGTATATCAAACCAGTCTGGATTCCCTGAAAACCGCTTCCACGGCATTGAAATCCAAGGTTGAACAGGTGAACAACGACTATATGAAAGCTTGGATCGATCAGGATAAGACAAAAATGGCAAGCCTGAAAAAGGAAGGCGCCGCACTGACCGACCAGATGCTGTCGGCGTTCGAGTTCGCCCAGAAATCCCTGATCAACGTCATGTATGAACGTCCCATCGTGCCCCATGAAGCTCCAATCGAAAACATCACCTTGTCAAGACAGGTGATCGCTTCTCTTGAAAAAGGAGACGTAGTCACCGCCGCTGATGAATACGCATGGCAGATCAACAATGTGCTGGAATGGTACAATATGTATTTCAGCCCTGAGGTCACCAAAATTGTGAATGATTCTTTCTCGGAAAAAGACAACAAAGGCAACCTATACTGGGGAACCGGCATCGGATTCACTCCTGCCAACGTTGAAGCCGCAACGCGCAGCGTGATGGCTCGATATGATGAAAAGAACGGCACCTATACCAAAGAAATCGGCGTCTATCAAAACGCCATCAAAGATCAATTGAAATTGGTCAAGAGTTTGTCGAATGAAGAAATCAAAAACATCGACAAACTGACGAAAATGCTATAGCTCTTTCAGTAATGGGAAATAGCATGACCCCAATAAAAAACCCGGGTCCTCAGAAGATGGAGACCCGGGTTTTTTTTAGCCTTGATGCATGGCTTGCAATTTCTTATAGAAGATTTTTTTGACCACCTCCGCTGTCAGGATATACAGGGCGACGATACAAAAAATCGCCAACAGAACGCCGATGGTCAAGGGCTTGAAACCCAGCACCCCCGCAAGCGGGGAGATCGGCAACAGCAGTGTCAGCCCCACAATGATCAATATGGCGGCCAGTAAATACCGTGAAGGTTTGCTATGATAAAAGGATTTTCTGGTGCGGATGACCAGGACCACCAGACATGCGGACATCACCGATTCTGTGAACCAACCGGTCCGGAATTGGATATCGGTGGCATGAAACAGCAAAATCAGCGCGCCAAAAGTCATATAGTCAAAGATGGAACTGATGAGGCCGAAGGTCAGCATAAACCTTCGTATAAACCGGAGATCCCACCTTCGCGGCAATCGAACCATTTCATCGTCCACATTGTCGGATGCGATGGTCATCTCCGGAAAGTCGGTCATCAAGTTGGTGACCAGGATTTGCTTGGGCAGCAATGGCAGGAAGGAAAGGAACAGGGATGCCCCGGCCATGCTGAACATATTTCCAAAATTGGCGCTTGTGGCCATGAAAATATATTTGAGCGTATTGGCGAAGGTAATCCTGCCGGCTTTCACGCCATTGATGATCACCTCCAGATTTTTTTCCAAAAGTACAATGTCCGCCGCTTCTTTGGCCACATCCGCCGCGCTGTCAACCGACAGACTGACATCCGCCGCATGCAACGCCGGCGCATCATTGATTCCATCCCCCATATACCCCACAACATGGCCGGATTTTTGGAGGGCGACAATGATTTGTTCCTTTTGGTTGGGTTCCACTTCCGCAAAGATTGTGACATCCGCGGCCAATTTCACCAGTGCGTCCGCGCCGGTTTGGTGTAACTGAGGTCCGGTCATGATTAGCGGATTTTCAATGCCAAGCTGGTCGACAACGTTGGCTGCAATGAAACGGTTGTCGCCGGTGATGATTTTCAGTTGCACGCCCAGCTCCTTCAATTCGCCGATGGTTTTGACAATATTGGGCTTCAATGGATCGAACAGGGTAATGAATCCCAGAAATACAAGATCCACTTCGTGTTCCCCTTCGTGAAGAGATTCAATATCTTCTTTGTATGCCACGCCGAGAGTCCGGTACCCCAGGTTGCTATATTCCTCAAATTTTTTTTGAATGTCCCCGCGAACCCCTTCCAGTGGAATAATGTCTCCATTTTCCATTTCCACTTTGGAGCACACTGCCAAAACATTGTTCAACGCGCCTTTCGTTACGACAATGCGCTTGCCGCTCGCAGGTTCGGACAACAGGATGCTCAGACGTTTTCGAATGAAATCATAGGGCTCTTCCCCTATTTTCTCATAGCCGGCGATATCAAATTCTTTGAAGGTCCGGATGGCCTCATCAATGGGGTTGATGAATCCAGATTCAAAAGAAGCGTTGAGATATGCATAAAGGAGCACTTTGTCGCTTGCCTTCCCATCCATATCAAAGGCATTTTGAAGCTTGACCACCCCATCGGTCAATGTCCCGGTCTTGTCGGAGCACAGCACGTCCATGCTTCCGAAATTCTCAATGGATGCCAATCGTTTCACGATGACCTTGACGTTCGCCATCATTTTGGCCCCATGGGCCAGGTTGATGCTGATGATGGCGGGGAGCAACTGGGGTGTCAGGCCCACAGCCAACGCCAAAGAGAAAAGGAATGAATCAAGAACGGGGCGATGCAATAAAATATTGACAACAAAAATGCCAACCACCAGAATCAAGGTGATTTTCATCAAAAAGAAGCCAAATTGTTTGATTCCCCTTTCAAACTCGGTTTCTTCCATTTCTTCCCCAAGCTTGTCGGAAATTTTGCCGAACTGAGTATCTTTTCCAATGGCGACCACCAATGCTTTCGCACTGCCGCTGATCACATGTGTGCCCATCCACAAAGAATTTTTTCTCTGTGCCAGTTCGGTGTCTTCCGGCAATTGGCCGGATTCCTTTTCCACCGGAAAGGTTTCCCCTGTCAGGGTTGCCTCATCCACGAACAGAGAGTTGGACTCCAGGATCAGACAATCACCCGGAATGGCGTCTCCCGCTTCAAGAACCACCACGTCTCCCGGCACAACGCTCTCTTGGTTCACGTCCACAACCTGCCCGCTCCGTATCAATGTGGCTTTGATCTGAACCAACGCCAATAGCTCCGCAACCGCATTGTTGGCTCCATATTCCTGCCAAAATCCCAGGGTTCCGCTTACCAAAACAATAACAAGTATGATAATGGCATCCACGGTGTCTTTCAGAAAGAAGGACAAGACGATGGCGAAAAGCAGAATCAAAATAATCGGGCTTTTGAATTGCCCCAGGAACAACCGAAGACCATTGATCTTTTTCTTGGGTCGAATGGCACTTGATTCGTATTGTTTTTGTCTTAGGGCCGCTTCGGCTGAAGTTATGCCGGTTTCGCCGGATTCCAGCGCCTTATAGGCTTCTTCCGTTGAAAGGGACCAGAATTCCTGTTTTATTTCATTCATATATTATCCATCCTCATCATCCAAGTTTGAACAAACCCCGAAATCCATCATGAGCGGTCTCTTGCTTCCAGGGATTTCGGGGCCATGTTTGATGTTCTTATGATTTTCTGATTGTTCTCAGTGTTTGATAAATGTTCTCCAACTTGTCGGACGAAATTCGATTGCCATCCAGCGTGACATAAATTCCATCGCCTTCGTGGTTCTCCTTCATTCGAATCGAGCTGATTTCCACAAAGTGATCCATTTTGGCTTCCTTGATTTTTTCAAGAGAGTTGTGATACAGCTCTTTTGATCCCATCGCGGCGCACTTGTCGCAGACGCATATTTCAAATTCTCTGGTAAAGAAAGCCGAATTGCTTTTTTTCAGCACCCCATATCCAAGGGAATCCCCTGCGACATGGTGATAGTGGGTGTGAAGCAATTCATGGGCCAAATGGGAGTTTGGCTCCCCAAAGAAATCCGCATATAGTTTGAGCACATCGGGATTGTCCTGGGATTTTCTGATTTTGGAATGCTTGTCGATGTCCACAATGACTTGCTCCCGTTTTTCCAGACAGTCGATTCTCTTTGGCACAGGGTGTCCAGCGCCGGCGATGCACCCACCGGGGCAAGCCATGATTTCGATTAAATCATAGCCCACTTCTTCTCCAGCGGCCACTTTCTGTATAATCGGCTCGGCGTTGTTCAAACCGCTTATGACCGCGACTCTCACTTTGACGCCATTGGCCTCAATGGTTGTTTCCTTGATCCCATCGAATCCTCTTATTTCAACAAAGTCCATATGCTCCGTCAAAGGAACACCGGTGATTTTTTCGACAGCCATTCTCAAGGCGGCTTCAGCGACCCCGCCTGAATTGGCAAAGAGCACGCCTGCGCCGGAAACTTCTTTGTAAGGCTCGTCATATTCGGACAGCACGATGTCCTCAGGTTCGATGATTTTGAGATCCATCATCTCAAGCATTTCCTGGGAATTCAGCACCGCATCGGCATCTCTGACGCCATCCGGTGCGAATTCGTTGCGGGCGGCTTCATATTTCTTGGCGATGCAGGGTACGATGGAAACCACATAAAGGTCTTTCTTGTCGATTCCCTCCAGTTTTGCGAAATGATTTTTGATGGTCGCCGCCATCATCATTTGAGGTGATTTGCAGGTTGAAAGGTGTGGAATCAATTCAGGATATCTACGTTCCACAAAATTGACCCAACCCGGACAGCAGGAGGTGAATTGGGGCATCACGCCACCTGTGGTGACACGATTCAAGAACTCGGTCGTTTCCTCCATGATCGTCAGATCCGCGCCATAGGCATTGTCGAACACTTTGTCAAAGCCCAGTTTCTTGAGCAATCCCGCCACAAACGGAGCAGACTGGTCGTACGGAATCTTATATCTCGTCGCCACAATCGCCCGAACCGCAGGTGCGATATACGCCACCACTGTTTTGGTCGGGTCATTGATGGCTTTGAACACTCTGCCTTTCTCACTGATATAGCGCAAGGCTCCACAGGGACAGGCGTTGACGCAGTGGCCGCAGCTGACGCAGTCGGTGTCGCGAAGTGGCAAACCGCTTTTGGTCCCCACAAGCTGGCGACCATGTTTGATGTAAAAGGTCAGGATGTCCGGGCCTTCCACTTCTGAACAGGCGGCGATGCAACGGCCGCAGGAGATGCACTTGTTGTGGTCTCTGACGATAAACGGATGATCTTCTATGATGGGGAAATAGGGTCTTTCGTGGGCAGGCCGTTTGTATTCCACATCGTAATTGGTTGCGGCCGTTCTCAGGTTGCAGTCATATCTGGCTTTGCAACCGCACTGCAGGCAGCGTTCCGATTCTTTGATCGCTTGTTCGGCGGACAACCCGGTTTCAACCTCCACATAGCTTTTCTTTCGGACTTCAGGATCCAAGGAGGGCATGGTGACTCTTGTGATCCGGGGCATCTCTTCGAATTCCCATTTGGGCAGATCCTCGAGCGTGCCACGGCTGCAGCTGTAGTCTTCGCTTTGTTCTTTTGCATAACCCATCAACAAATAGTGGTCCATGGACTCGGCGGCATGCCTGCCGGCCGCGATCGCCTGGATCACTGTGGCGGGGCCGGTGACGCAGTCTCCCCCCGCAAAGATCTTTCGTTCGGAGGTCTCAAATGTTCTGCCGTTGATTTCAACGTCGCCCCAGTTGTTCAAGCGAACCGGCAAGTCGTTGTATAGGAATCTGGTGTCAGTGCTTTGCCCGATGGCTGCAATCACCATATCCGATTCAATGACAAAATCGCTTCCCTCTATGGGTACCGGTCTTCGTCTGCCGGATCTGTCCGGCTCGCCGAGTTCCATTCTGATGCAATGAAGCAGTTTGCGGTCGCCCTTGTTTTCAATTTTTTCGGGAGAAATGAGAAAGTCCATTTCAACGCCTTCATGGAGCGCTTCTTCCACTTCGTAAGGTTCCGCCGGCATTTCCTCTCTGGAACGTCTGTATATCAATGTGACTTTCTCAGCACCATTTCGCAGTGCGGTCCTGGAACAGTCGATGGCTGTGTTTCCACCGCCGATGACGACCACTTCCTTGCCGGTCTTCGTGTCGATTCCCTTTGTGTTTTGCTCCAAATACTGGATTCCCATCCAGACACCATCCAGTTGGATCGGTGTGGTTCCCCAGGAACCGATGGCAAGATAAACCGCATCAAAGTCTCGTTGAAGATCGGCCAGCATGATATGGGTTCCGATGGATTTGCCCGTCACAATCCGCACGCCGAGGTTTCTGATCAGTTCAATTTCTTTATCCAAGGTCGCCTTGGGCAATCTGTATTCCGGAATGCCATAGCGCATCATCCCGCCAGCGAATGGCTGACGTTCGAAGACTGTCACCTCATGTCCGTTGATGGCGCTATAGTATGCGGCACTCAATCCCGAGGGGCCTGCGCCGATGATGGCGATCCGTTTGCCGGAGGTCGGTTTCACCTTTGGCGCATAGGGTTTTTGACTCTCAATGTCCAGATCCGCGACAAAGCGTTTGACATAATTGATTGCAACCGGTTCATCCACCAAATTGCGCCGGCACGACGCTTCGCAAGGATGGGGGCAGACACGTCCGCAAACCATGGGAAACGGGTTGTATTCTTTGATGGTCTGCAATGCTTCCCTAAAATTTCCCGCCTGTGCATGGCGGAGATATTTTTGGATATCGATATTGTCCGGGCAAGTGTTCACACAAGGGGCGACGCAATCCGCATTGTGGTCCGACAGCAGTTGCTGCAAGCGGATTTTTCTGTACGTTTTGAGGTTTTCACTGTTGGTTGAAATAACCATCCCCTCTTTGATGGGAGTCTGGCAAGACTTGACTTCCTGAATATCTTCTCCCTCCCCTATCTCGACAACGCATAGCCCGCAGTTGCCGTTGGCTCGGTCCAAACGAATATCATAGCAAAGATGAGGCACTTCAATATCTTCTTGAATCAATGCCTGTAGAATGGTCAATTCGTCATACACTTCGATTTCGCGCCCATTGACCATCACTTTTATTCTTTTGTTTTTTAGTATCGCTTTCATTTAGTAATATCCTCCTTTATCGCCTGACTGCCCCAGACGATTTCCGCCTATTTATTTGTCTATCAGTTTATCATATTCCAGTGATGTTGTGCATGTATTTCAGCGAGATTGTATATTTTTTCACAAAAAAAGGGGCCGTTATGCCGGCTCTCCCTTATTTTTTGTGAGCAATGAAGCTGTCACTTGATCTTTACAGGTATCTGAATTTCCAGTTCATGTTCTTCTCTGGCTTTTCCGTCTGTTTGCTTCGTTATATCAGAATATTGTCAATAAGTCTAGTCTCCCCCATATAGGCCGCCACAGCCATCACCGTACCTTTTTGAACATTGGAAATGGTCGTAAGTCGAACCGCGTCAAGGATTTCAACATATTCAACCTCAAGCCCCGCTTTTATCAGGGACTGGGTGATTTGGTTTTTCAACACGTTGGCATTGGAAATCCCGATATCGAAGGAATCGACCGCCTCCATGAGCGCTTCGTAGATCGCAGCAGCCCTGTTTTTTTGATCCGGTGTCAAATGATTGTTTCTTGAACTCAGAGCAAGCCCGCCGGGTTCCCTGACTGTGGGACAGCAGACAACCTCCATCTCCATATTCAAATCCGCCACCATTTGTTTGACGATGCGGATCTGCTGATAATCTTTTTGTCCAAAATAGGCCCGGTCGGGATCCGTTATATGAAAAAGCTTCAAGACGATGGTCGCCATTCCCGTGAAGTGCCCGCTTCTGTACTGACCGCAAAGGGGTTTTGAAAGTTCAGAAACATCCACCCAAGTCTGATACCCATCCGGATAAATTTCAGATTCATCCGGCGCGAAAATGACAGTGGCTCCTGCAGCCTCCGCAATGCTTTTGTCGTTTTCCCAGGTTCTTGGATATCTTTCCAAGTCCTTTTGGCAGGAAAATTGTGATGGATTGAGAAAGATGCTGACAACCGTAATGTCATTTTCTTCTGCGGATCTTTTGATCAGCGCTTCGTGTCCCCGGTGCAGGCACCCCATGGTGGGGACGAATCCGATTGTCAAACCGTCCCTCTTTTTTTCATGAACAAATTGTCTCACTTGGGAAATCGTTTCAAATATAAACATTTTCTTGACGTCTCCTTTTTGATTTCTGTTTCGTCCCCGAAAAAAAATGCCTTTCTGCGAAAACAGAAAGGCATATCAAGCTCATCGACTTTATTGTTGCGTTTCCGTCTCTGTCCGGAGGATCAAAGCAGACTTTAGGTTTAGTTGTGAAAGTGCCGCCAACCGGCGGCGGTTTTCGTATGGTTCCAACGGATACCATCGTTTTGGACATTATACCGCCCATCGTAAAATTTGACAAGTTATTTGCTGTTGATCTTGCCTTTCACCATGACATTTCCCTTGATCGCCATCCACACAGGAGAAATTTTTTCGGCCAGGTCAAGTATTTGCGCAAGCTCCTGGTCTGTGGTTTCAGCGGCGGAAACTGTGGCGCTGAACTCAATGGATTCCAAAGATAAAGGCGTCTCACTTTTATGTCCGGTTATCTCCATTTTGTAGGATTCAACCTTTTTGCCTTGTCGTTTTAGTAGGCCCACAATAGCGGTGCTGACACAGCCGGCAAAACTCATGGTCAGCAATTCGATGCCTGCATAACCATCCCCCGACCCCAGGGGTGGAACATAATCGAAGGTAATCGGCCTGTCTGGATTGGTTTCCGATTGTCCAATAAATTTCACTTTGTCATCAACCAATTGAAGATTGATTTTAACTGGTGCAAGTCCCATCATATTCTCCTATTCAACCATTGTGATAACGAATTTCCGATTCCGGATGCCAAATCCTTGATTCTAAAGTTTTTCCACCGAATACCCGGCGCTCCAGGCAGCCAATAATCCACATCCGTGGAGGGCGGTGTTCTTTTCAAGAATGACATGAATCGGAATTGTTTCCATCAGATCGGAAAAACGCCCCTTCGCCAGGAACGCATCCATGAAATAATGGGTTTTCAGCCATGGCAAAATCTCAATGACAATGTTGCCCCCCAGATAAATTCCATCCAAGGTCAACGCCTTCAAAGCCAGATTCCCCGCTTCGGCGCCAAGGATGGAAGAGAACAGTTCCACCGCTCTCATGGACAACTCGCAGTTCCCGCTTTGTGCACGTTTGGTGATTTCTTCCGGGGTGATTGGAAATCCGCTTTTTTCCATACCCCTTTCCGACATCAGAAACTCCACCAAACGACAAAGGCCCTCTCCCGACAAAATCCGTTCGTAGCTTACATGATCCAGTTGATCGTATAGGAAACGCCATAGTTTCGCCTCTTTGATGTTGCGAGGTCCGAATTCGCAGTGTCCGCCTTCTGAGGAAAAAATCCGGCCGTTGAGAATCAAGGCTTCTCCCAAACCGGTGCCAGGCACAAGCACAGCCATACGGCTGTCTTTTTTCTTCGGTTGGAGGCCAACGGCAGGGGTCAGCGAAAGCAGATTTTTTTGCTGCAAAAGGGGAATCGCCACACCCAACGCCTCGAGATCATTGCACAGAGTAATGTTTTTAATGATGGGAAAATGTTTTTTCAAATTGTCCAAATTCACTTCCCATGCCAGGTTTGTCAACGTGCAGCATCCCTCGACGACAGGACCGGCAACGCCAAAACAGGCGGCCTCCAGTTCGTTTCCCGGGATTTCCCCATGCAACTCCTTAAGAAATGTATCCGTGGCTTCCTCCAACGAGGAAAATTGGTTGCTGGCATATCGTTTATGAAAACCTTGAACAAGGCGATTGTCCACCACATCGAAACAAGCGAATTGCAATTTTGTCCCACCCACGTCCACTGCAAGAATCATATCGCCACCTCCATTCATTTCACTATTTTCAACAAGTCGGGGAGCATCTCCAAATCATAGTCGGAAATGCCATATTTTTTGGCGTCACCCATCGCGGCGCAATCCATTCCCGCGGCATGGGCGGCAAGAAGTCCTGATTTTGCATCCTCCACCACAAGACATTCCGCAGGGTCAACGGTGAGAAGCGCTGCGGCATTCAGAAACACTTCCGGATCCGGCTTTGATCTGGATATGGTAGTGCCGTCCGAGACCACATCGAAGAAGTCTTCAATCCCAAGGCGGTTGAGTATCAACTTCGTATTTTGGCTGGAAGATCCGATGGCGGTCAGCATGCCGGCGGCTTTGAGGGCCAATAAGGTTTCCTGGGCGCCCGGCGCCAGGTCCGAAGTGGTGAGTGCGCTTAAAAGTTCACGGTATCTGTTGTTTTTTTTGTCCGCCAACTGTCGCTTTTCTTCAGGTGAAAAAGACCGGTTTGACCCTTCAAGCAAAACATCGAGACTTTCCATACGGCTGATGCCCCGCATACGGTCATTGACGGATTCGCTGAACGGAAGGCCCAGTTCATCGGCCAGTTCCTGCCATGCCATGAAGTGGTACTTATCGGTATGGCAAAGTACCCCATCCAAATCAAATATGATCGCCCGGTATTTCATTTTTTGCCTTTCTCTTTTTTGATCGGGCCGGCCTCTTAATTGAAAGCTGGGTTTCCAGCCGATAGGCTTCCCCATATACCTTAATGGATTTATCCTTGCCTTTTTCCAGGGTTAGAATGCAGTTGTCGTTTGTGACCAAAACATTGATTCTGGAATTCTCATAGTGGATTTTGAAACTGTATTCATTCCAGCTTTCCGGCAATATGGGCCAAAGGGAGATGCCTTGCTCCTTGAGTCTGAAACCGCCAAATCCATATACAATGGTAAGGAAAGATCCCGCCATGTTGGCGGTATGGATCCCGTCTTTGGTATTCTTGTATAAATCCCACAAGTCCAATTTCGCCGAGTCGCCAAAATACTTGTAAGCCCTCTCCTCCATCCCCAATCTGGCGGCAACGATACTGAAAATAGGTTGGGACAGAGAAGAATCATGGGTGGTGATCTTTTCATAGTAATGAAAAGATTTTCGCATGGTCTCGATGTTTTGGGCATCTTCCAAAATGAAATACGCCAGAACGGTATCCGCCTGTTTGCAGATTTTATGTCGGTAAATATGGAGTGGGTGATAATGGAGGAGCAACGGAAAATTTTCTTTGGGGATGCTGGCCAAGTCCCACCCTTTTCGTCGGGTGAAGGAATCATCCTGCGGATTGATTTTCAACTCTTCATCATATGGCAGGTACATGGCTTCCGCGGCTTTGATGAAGCCTCGTATTTCCGACATTTTAAGGTTGATTTTTTTTGCCACGGTTTCCAGCAAACCGGCCTCCTTGAGCAGCGTATAGAATTTCACCGCCCATCTCAGGTGGTATTGCGCCAACACATTGGTGTAATAGTTGTTGTCGACAATACAGGTGTATTCGTCCGGTCCGGTCACATCATTGATAAAAAACTGCCCATGGACATAGTTGCCTGTATCCAGCCACAACCGGGCCGTTTCAAAAATGATTTCCGCTCCCTTCTCGCCGATAAACTCCAAATCTTTGGTGGCAAGGTAATATGCGATGATGGAATAGGCGATATCTCCGTTGATGTGATATTGGGCGGAGCCGGCGGGAAAATATCCGGAACATTCCTGTCCTGTGATGGTCCGCCACGGAAACAGCGCACCGGTCTTGTGCCCCAGAATGGCTGCGTTGGCCCTCGCATTGTCCAGCATGAGATACCTGGATTCAATGAGAGTCTTGGATGTCCCCGGATTGGTGATGGTGAAAAATGGCTGTATGTACATTTCGGTATCCCAAAAGTACTGTCCTTCATAGCCGTCGCCGCTTAGGCCCTTGGGTGATATATTGCCGAAGATGTCCTTGCTGACAGCCTGGTTGAGCTGGTAAAGATTGTAGGTGACCGACAGATTCAATTGGTCATCCCCGTCAATCTCCACAGCGCAGTTTTGCCAATAACTGTGCAAGTACCCTTCTTGTTTACGGTGCAGGTCATCGATGGAAACAGAAAGGGCCAGATTCAGTTCCTCCTGGGCCTGAATGCTGCAGTCTTCATATCGTATGGAATCGCAAAATATGGCGTATTTGGCCAAATGGACGGGCTGGTCGGCCTCGGCGAACGTTTTCATAATGCAGACGGCCCGATTGTTTTCAATGATGAATTCACTTTGAATCTGGTGTGACAGAATATTTTTGACACAGCTGCAGACTTCAAGACCAGACACCTGGGTGCGGCAAGTGATGTAGGATGCTCCGTCTTTCAGTTCACAACTGACTGGCATGAGATATTGCTTGTTGTGCATTCCGGTTCGGGGATCCTTTGGATTGCTGAAATTGTTCACATTGCCATCATGGGCGGATTGGAGAATGATCTCACCGGAAAAGTTCAGCGGGGTGATTTCATATTCAATGAGGAAAAGGGGAAGTTGGTGCAGGGATGCCATTCTTGAGATCTTGACCAGCACCTCTTTGCCTTTGGGCGACTGCCATTTCACCTCACGCACCGTCACTCCCCGGTCCATGTCCGAATAAAGCTGAAGATCCAAAACATGGCCACCGAACATGGAAAACTGTTCCCCATCAATGAAAAGTCGGATTTCCTGGGTGTCCGCCACATTCAGCATGACCTGTTTTGTTTCAGGCAAGCCAAACAACTTTTCCGCCTGAGGCATATCGGCATAATCATAAAATCCATTGATATACTGGCTCTTTGTTATATCATATCCTTCCGGATATCCCTCTTCAAAGTCATACCGCACGCCAATATAGCCGTTGGCGTTGTGAAAAATCACTTCGTTGAGCACAACGTTGTAAAAATCCAGAGAAGAGTCGCGCAAGCGATAAATGCGGTTGTCTTTCATTTGAATCCTCCGTAACGAAACAGACCGGTATATGCGGTTTCATTGCCCGGTTCTATTGGTTCTTGCCGCTTTCAACCAGCTTCTTCAGCATTTTTCGCATGGTCTGCCATGACTTAGTGCGGTAGCCGGCCGTGGTTTTCGCCAGTCCGATTTTAATGGAAAACGCTGTTTTGGGCAGTGCCCGAAAGATATCTTCATCTGTCAAGTCATCTCCGGCTCCCAGAATGAAATCGTAATGTTGTTGATCGATCAGCAGTTTTGTCGTGATGCCCTTGTTGACCCGGCTATCCTTGATCTCCAACACCTTGCTCCCTTCCTGCAGCATGAGAGAAGATGATTTCACCATGGACACCAATGTTTCTTTCAGTTCATTGATTTTCATGCCAACCATATCGGGATTGCATCGTCTGTAGTGAAGAGACAGGGCATATTCCTTTTCCTCCACAAGGGCTCCGGGCATACGGTCCGCATAATGCTCCAATATTGGACGGATGGATTCTTTCCAACCGTTGTCCAAAGCGGCGGTCATCACCCAGTTTTGGGTAGGCGTTTTCAGCCACAATCCATGGGATGCCACGAAATTCAACCCGGAGATATCGGCAAACCAGCCATCCAGGATTTTGGGGTCTCTGCCGGAAATCAACACGATGGTGTTGTTTGAATCGGCAGTGAGCTCCCGAAGCAGTGCCTTCAACTCATCATCCGGTTTTGCTTGTTCCGGTATCGCTTTGAACCCCACCAATGTTCCGTCATAGTCTAGAAACAGAATGCGTTTTTTGCCGTTGCGGTATGCTTTTTCCAGATTGTCGCTGCGAATCTCGATGGGTTTTGGGATGGCGGCGTCTGAAGCGTCTTCGAACGTTTCCCGAAGTTGCTTGAGAAAATCTTCGGCCCAAACCTCCACGGTGTACCGCTTGAGCCTTTTGTGCATGATTTGGTTTCTCGCCATTTTTTCGTCCGAAGGCATATCCAGCGCTGTCTTGATTCCCCTGGCCACGGATTCGCAGTCGTTGGCATTGACAATGACGGCTTCCGAAAGTTCACTGGCGGCGCCTGCGGTTTCGCTGAGCACCAACATACCCTCGTAATCGGGCCGGGCCGCCACGTATTCCTTGGCGATCAGATTCATGCCGTCACGAAGAGGTGTGACAAGCAGCACATCCGCATTTCGATAAAAAGTGATCATTTCCGCTTGGGAAAAGGACTTGAACAAGAACCAGACCGGCATCCAGTTCAGCGTGCCGAAGGTGCCGTTGGTCTCACTGACCAGTTCCCTGATTTCCCGAAGTAAAAGGTCGTAGTTTTCAATCTCCGTTCTGGAAGGTGCGACAATCAGGTTCAGCCTCACTTTTCCCTTGTATTGGGGATACAAACGAAGGAAAGTGTTATAAGCCCGAATTCGTTGTGGAATGCCTTTGGTATAATCCAACCGATCGATGGACAAAATGGTTTTTGTATTTTTGTTCCGCTTGATTTCCAAAACTTCCGGCCCCAGATTGGCATCCTCATACTCTCCGGCGAACAGTTTGTAGTCAATGCCCATGGGGAACGAATCCACCTTTACATAACGGTCTTCATAGTTGATGACATTGAGTACATCGTCCAATCCCAGAATTCTCCTGGTGCTGCTGAGAAAATGGCGGACATAGTCATAGGTGTGGAATCCGATGAGATCCGCACCCAAAAGTCCTTTGAGAATTTCTTCACGCCATACCAACTGCCTGAACAGCTCTGCGGATGGAAAGGGTATATGAAGGAAAAATCCCACTGCAACAGAAGGATTATGGCGTTTGATGATTTCCGGTAGAAGCATCAGCTGATAGTCATGCACCCAGACCGTATCTTTTTTTTCGATGACTGATTTGATTTTTTCGTAGAACATCCCATTGACATGGTTGTAGGCTTCCCAATTCTCCACGTCATATTCGGTTTTTGAGGAAAAGTAATGGAACAACGGCCAAATGGTATTGTTGCAAAAGCCAAAGTAATACTTGTTGACTTCCTCCTGAGTGAGGAAAACGGGCAGGCATTTGTATTTTTCTTTGAGTGTTTTTTCGATGCTTCTCTTTTCACGGGATGTGAGAGTGTCGTCGGGAATCCCGGGCCAACCCAGCCAAAGGCTGTCCGCCTCCTCATGGAATTTTTTGAGGCCGGTGCTTAATCCGCCGATGCTCTCGATATACTCCAGATTCTTCCCGTTCCGTTTGACTGTAACCGGAAGACGGTTTGAAACGATGATTATTTTGCTCATAAAAATCCACCCCCCCTTTAGGCAACAATTTTGTTCTGAGCAATTTGTTTGAAAGGTTATATAGATTATTATACCATTTTAATGGGATTGAAGTGAATCCATTCTCAAAAAAACAAAAAGTGTGCACAAAATGAATGAACCCCTTGTTTATGTAAATGCCCAAGGATAGAATGTGCTTAGAAAACCAATCGGGAAGAGAAAGGAGGAGAATGATGAAAAAAATTATTTTTGACATTCTTGGAGGTTTGCTGCTGATTGTGCTGACCTTGACCGCCGAGTTTATTGTCACCCTGCCCTTCACGGAAATTGTGGATCAGAATGACCGGGAAACATTGGCGAAAATGATTGACCGAGAGCTTCTGCTTGCCGCCATACCGGTTCTTCTGCTGACATTTTTTCTCGCATGGGTTTTCAAAACCTTGTCAATGAAAGATGCAATTAGGCGAAGCTCCATCTGGACCGTCTGTCTTTTGGTGTTCTACCTTTTCATCGGATTCAACAACAAGGACCTGGATCTGATCTTCACAAGCCCCGGCATCTATGCCATGTTGGTTTGTGCTTTTGCCGGACCGGTCCTTTGGATGCTGCTAAAACGAAAACCGGTTCACAGAAATTGAGCAAACAAAAAAATAATCCTGCCGATTGAGAAATCAATCAACAGGATTATTTTTTTGTTTTTCAATGAAATGCCATTAGGCTATTTCTCCATTATTTGTCCGATGGGGTCGCATAGGAGAAGAAGAAGTAGCCAAGCGGGGTGTAGAACCAATTGTCGATACCCTGAACCATGTATGGTTGATTGTAGAAGAAGATAGGTGCAACCACGTTATCTTTCATCAGGATATCTTCCGCCTTGTGCATGTCGGTCATTCTGGTGGCGTTGTCGGTGCTGGATTTGACCTGATCGACAAGTTTGTCATAGGTTGTGTTGTTGTACTGTGCGTCGTTGTTTCCGCCGCCGGTATGCCACATGTCGATGAAGGAGATTGGATCGTTGAAGTCTGAAATCCAGCCGTTTCTGGCAATCTGATAGTCGCCGTTCTTTCTGGTTTCAAGGAATGTTCCCCATTCTTCGTTGGAGATTGTGACTTTGACGCCCAATTTTTCTTCCCACATTTGCTGCAATGCTTCCGCAATGGCTTTATGTCTGGAGTCGGTGTTGTAAACGTATTCCACAGTCGGGAAGCCTTTGCCGCCGGGGTAGCCGGCCTCGGCCAAAGCAGCCTGAGCTTCTTTGACATTGGCGTCATAATCAGCTGCCTTCACACTGTAGAAGGATCCACCGACCGTTCTGAAGTCTTTGCCGGAAGGTCCATCAACATCACTGATTCCTGGAGGTACATATGCGTCCGCAGGTTTCTCGCCGGTTTTGGTGATTTGATCGACGATGAAGTTTCTGTCGATTGCCAGGCTGAATGCTTTTCTGATCAAAGGATCTTTGAAAATCTTGTCTTTGGTGTTGAAGCAAACATAATAGGTTCCAAGATACTTGGCGGTCTTCAACTGACCGGATGCAAGCAGGGAGTCGACTTCTTCAATGGGGTAACCTTCGTTGAAGTTCAGTGTACCGTCATTGAAGGCAGCCAGCATCGCATTGGCGTCATCCATCAGATAGAAGTTGATTTTCGCAGGGCCAAGATTCTTATAATCATAATACTGGTCGTTCTTCACATAGGTGATCTTTGAGTTGTGTTCCCAAGCGGACATTTTGTAAGGTCCGTTTCCGATATTGGTGGAGGGATCAAATGTCCACTGATCGCCAGCGGATTTAATGATATCTTCCCTTACCGGATAAGTTGCCGGGAAAGCGCAGATCTCGAGGAAGTATGTGCAGGGGTTCGGCAAGGTTACAACGAATGTTTTGTCATCCGGTGCAGCCCAGGTCGCGTTCAGGTCGGAAATGATATATCCGTAGTCCGCAGCCGTCTTTGGATCTACCAGTCTATCCCAAGCGTATTTGAAATCGCCTGCAACGACGGGTTTTCCATCCGACCACTTCGCATCGTCTCTAATGGTGAAGGTGTAAACCAGACCATCGTCCGATACGGTATAGTCAGCAGCCTGACCTTTGTCGATAATTGCGTTTCCTTTTCCATCATTCACCCATTTCATCAGTCCTTCAAATGAATGCTGCAGCATGATGGCGCCGTCCACTGAAGAGTTCAGTGCCGGGTCGATGGTCATGGGTTCCGACGCAATACAGACATTTACCTCAAAGTCTTTATTGGCAGAACTGCCGCCGCAACTGGTGAGACTGAAGATTAGGGTTACTGATAACAATAAAATAAGTATTTTCTTCATATTCTCTCTTTCCTCCTTTACATGATTTATGGTCAACGCATTGTTGCGTAAAGCCAACAACTTACAAGTTCTTTATTTCGCTGATCATCGGCCTCAATTCTATTTGTCCATCAGATCTATTTGTCCATCAGATGGCAAGCCACAAAATGATCTTTTTCCACCTCTTTGAATTCAGGAATCAATTCGCTGCAAACAGGCATGGCATAAGGGCATCTGGTATGGAAACGACAGCCCGTAGGTGGGTTCAGGGGAGAAGGAATATCTCCCTGCAACACGATGCGCTTTCGGGTACGGCTTAATTTTGGATCCGGCACCGGCACAGCGGACAACAGGGTTTTTGTGTAGGGATGCAAGGGATGTCGGGACAGCTCGAAGCTTTCGGCCAGTTCAACCAAATTTCCCAGATACATCACACCGATACGATTGCTGATATGGCGCACCACGGAAATGTCATGTGCTATGAACAAGTAGGTCAGCTCCATTCTGGCCTGCATCTCTTCCAACATGTTGACGATTTGAGATTGGATGGATACGTCCAGTGCGGAAATCGGCTCATCGCAGACGATGAACTCCGGCTCGACGGACAAAGCGCGTGCGATGCCGATACGCTGTTGTTGGCCTCCGGAAAATTCATGGGGAAAACGATTGGCATGTTCCGAGTTCAATCCCACCTGGGACAGCAGGCTTCGGATCCTATCCGTATATTCCTTTTTGTTGTTGCAAAGCTTATGGATTTCCAAGGCTTCACCAACGATTTCCCCGACAGTCATTCGCGGATTCAGAGAAGCGGAGGGATCCTGGAAAATGATTTGCATCTTTCGTCTGTAAGGCAGAATGTTCCCTGTGGTGATATCCTTGCCACCGTACAGGATCTGGCCGGAAGTGGGCTGATGGAGTCGAATGATGGTTCTCCCCAGTGTGGTTTTGCCGCAACCGCTCTCTCCGACCAAGCCCAGTGTTTCTCCTTTGCGTATGACAAAACTGACATCCTCCACAGCCTGGACATAGGACTTTTTCATAATTCCGGTTTTGATGGGAAAATATTTTTTGAGATTTTTGATTTCAATCAAATTGTTTTCGTTCATCGTGTTACTCACTTTGTTCGCCCCCCTCGCATTGCTGCTGCGCCTGTTCCACATACAACCAGCAGGAAGCCCGATGCCCTTCTTTCACTTGGATGAGGGGCGGGTTTTCCCGGAGACAGATGTTCATGCAAAATTCACATCGCGGCCCGAAGGGGCATCCCGCCGGCGGGTTGAGCATATCAACCGGTGTTCCTTCGATGGGAATGAGTTTTTCATGTCGGGTTTCTTCGATGTTGGGCATGGAGCGAAGCAATCCCATGGTATAAGGATGATGGGGGTTGTAGAAGATATCATCCACTGTTCCCTGTTCCACAATTCTCCCTGCGTACATGACTGAAACGCGATCGCATATTTCAGCGACCACCCCCAGATTATGGGTGATGAACACAATGGACATCTGCGTTTTCTGCTGCAGGTCCTTCATCAGTTCCAAAATCTGCGCCTGGATGGTGACATCCAGCGCGGTGGTGGGTTCGTCCGCAATAAGCAGCTTGGGATGACAAATCAGCCCCATGGCGATCATGACACGCTGACGCATGCCGCCGGAAAGCTCATGGGGATATTGGGAAAAGCGCTCTTCCACATTGTTGATTCCAACAAGCGTCAACATTTCCAGCGCTCTGGCTTTGGCGTCCTCCTTGGAAATGGTTTCATGACAGCAGACCGCTTCAATCAACTGATTTCCCACGGTATAGACCGGGTTCAGGCAGGTCATGGGGTTTTGGAAAATCATGCTGATTTCATTACCCCTGAATTTCTGCATTTCTTTATTGGTAAAAGACAAAACGTCCCTGCCTTCAAACAGGACTTCTCCTGCCGTCACTTTTCCGGGACTTTGAAGCAATCCGATGATGGAATATGCCTCCACGCTTTTGCCGGAGCCGGACTCTCCCACAATGCCCATGACTTCATTGTAGCCAAGATCATATGAAATCCCGCCTACCGCTTTTACTTCCCCAACGGGCGTAAAAAATGAAACATGCAAATCGTTCACTTCCAGTAATTTCCTACCGTCCATTTTTTCCTCCTATCTCTTTAGCCGTGGATCAAGCGCATCCCGTAGCCCATCCCCCAACAAGTTGAAGGAAAGAATCAACAGCGATAAAAGAATCGACGGAATGATGAGTCTGAATGTATACGAATAAATGCCGCCGATGGCATCCGCCGCCATGGATCCAAGGGATGTCAGAGGCGCGGAAACGCCAAGCCCCAAGAAGGACAGGAAGGATTCCAGGAAAATGGCGGCCGGCACCTGCATGCAGGTGGTGACGATCAGCTGGCCGATGCAGTTCGGCAAAAGGTGCTTCATGATGATCCGGGTATTGGATGCGCCCAACGCATTGGCTGCCATGACAAACTCTTGATTTTTGAGCATCATGACCTGTCCTCTGACAATTCGGCTGGTTCCCACCCAGTAGAGCAATCCGAAAGCGATGAAGATACCGATCAGCGGGGCCCCCAGAACATTGATAAATTCCGAGAACCCAGAATCGGGATTTTTGTTTATAAAGGCCGTCAAGGCAGGCTTCATGGATGATGCCAGAAGCAAAACAATGAGGATGTCCGGAATGGAATAGAGCAATTCCACAAAACGCATCATCACATCGTCGACCCGTCCGCCGATAAAACCGGATATGGCGCCATACAATGCACCGATGACCAAAACGATCAAACTGGCTGTGAAGCCGATGATCATGGAAACCTGAGTACCCTTCATCAGCCTGACCAGCATGTCTCTGCCAAGCTTATCCGCACCGAAGGGGTGGTCGAATCTGTTGAAATTTTCATGGATGGCCATATATTGGGCTGTGGGTTGCTGCCAAAACGGCGGGCAGTTCTCGTCCCCTCTAACCTGTTGGGAATAAGAATAATGTGTGAAAAATGGCCCTATGAAAGCGAATATGATCAAGAATATGATACAGTACAACGCCGCCATGGCAACCTTGTTCTTTTTCAATCGTCTCCATGCGTCTTGCCAGTAGGACATGGATTTCTTGTTTTCGATGAAACTTTCTTTGGCTGCGGCATCCGCAAGTTCAAAATCGTTATCCCGGAATTTCAGGTTGGGATTTTGTTCCAGCAGACAGTCCGCGTCGATATGAAAACTTGGCAAGGTGATATGCCCATATTTTCTGGATTTCATTATTCCACCTCCCCTGTGACATCAATACGCGGATCTATAAATTTATAGATGATATCCACCAGCAGGTTCATGGCGATCAGCAATGCCGCATAAAATACGGTTGTGGCCATGATGATGGGGTAGTCTCTTCCCAGTATGCTTTGTATGTAATAACGTCCAAGGCCGGGAATGTTGAATACAGACTCAACCACAAAACTGCCGGTGACAATCCCTGCGGTCAATGGACCCAAATAAGTGATTACAGGAATGACCGAATTGCGAAGCGCATGTTTGAAAATGATTTTGACCGGTGCGACGCCCTTGGAGCGTGCTGTTCGAATATATTCCTGATGAATGACATCAAGCATGGAGGAACGGGTCAGTCTCGCCACATAACTGAGCGGATAAAACGCCAGGGCGAAGCATGGAAGCAAGTAGCTTTGCCAGGATGCAAGCCCCAGTGTGGGAAGCATCTTCAGGTACACCCCAAAGATGACAAGCAAAATGGATGCAAGCACAAAACTGGGTATTGCGATACCCAGTGTCGTAATTACCTGCAACAGGCTGTCCACCCACCGTCCACGGTGGTAGGCCGCCACGCACCCCAATGGTATGCCAAATATCACAGCGATGGCCAATGCGATAAAACCAATTTTTGCCGATGTGGGGAACAAGTCCAATATGATATCCTTCACCGGTCGATTCTTTTGAAGTCGAAACGACACACCCAAATCTCCTTTTGCAAAATCCCCGATCCAGGTGACCATCTGCACACCCACCGGTTTGTCCAAACCGTATTTTGCCTCCATGGCGGCCAGCACTTGAGGTGATGGCGCTTTTTCGCTGAGAAACGGTCCGCCCGGAACCAGGTTCATCAGCAAAAAAGTCAGGCAGGCGATAATCAATAAAGTTGCAACAGACATCGTAAGACGCCTAAGCAAAAATCGTATCATATTGATCTCTCCGTTTCTTTTTTTTAAGTAACATTTAAGGCTGTTGAATATAATTATACTCATAACTAGCAGAAAAACAATGTTTGATTTTCCGTTCTGTTCGAGCACAAAAAAATATCTCCTCCCGACCAAAGGTGGAAACATTTAAAAACTTGGCCTGATTCACTGCTTTTGTGACATCAGAAGAAAAGACATCGGATATCCTTTTCCGTCGTAAACCCCAGTAATCCCAATATCATAATCGAACTCGTCAAATCTTTTTATGGTCAAGCCGCTTTGGATGGCCCCATTTAGAATGGCGGACAACGTGTGGCTGTAGCTTGTGAATGTTTTTGATTCATAAGTTTCGCTCATGTATCCCATGCCATGGTTTTCTATCCAAGGTTCGTTCCTGAAGTAGGAATATGCCACTTGGTTCAAGTTGTTTTCATCATAAGGTTCCTCGCCAGGAATGGGCAGCATGTTGACAAACGGATGAAAATCATGGATCAGCATGATTCCACCCGGTTTCAGGCATTTGGTCACAACGGCGAACAACTCCTTCAAATCCGCAAACCAGGTGATGGCGCCGATGGTGAAGAATATAAAGTCAAATTTGCTATAATAATTCTCGTCTATTTCCAATATATTGCAGGCAACAAATTGGCAGTTGGTCCGATTGATTTTGGCTGCGGTGTCCCGGGCTTGTGCCAGGATGTTTTCCGCGATGTCGAATCCCACACCGGATTTGGCGCCAAGCTGCATGACGGAAAGCAATTCCCTGCCGTTGTTGCAACAAAACTGGGCAATGTCCTTGCCCAGAAAATCAATTTTTTTAAGTTCTAAAATAACATCGGCCTCTAGAAAAGGAAGTTCCCGGGTCTGCAAAATCTTGTGGTTGTCCTCACCCCAGTTGTCAAGTCGATGTTCAAACGCCTCTTCCCAAGCCGCCTTGTTGTTCAGTATGTAACTCATGCAACGCTCCCTTTTGTCGGCCTATTGTTGTGGCACATCAAATCAGTCCTGCTCCTCTTCTTCGAGTTCATCATCCACCGCCGATTTCAGATCCTCCCAGGACTTGAAATCTCCGGGATCGAATCCGAGGTCATAGGCATCCTGCAGCAGTTTTTTCTTTTCTTCTTCCGAGTAATCAAACCCACCAAGAATTTCAAAATCAATAAGTTTGTCAAATAAAGTTGTCATGGCGCGTTCTCCTCTCTTGTCTCAAGTTGTAAGCCGCAATTAATTGTCGGAATCATCGTCAGGCGTATTGCCTCTGTTCGAGCTGCCACCGGCTCCGTTGTCCCTGTTGGCATTGCCGTTGGAACTGTTGTTGCCTGAACCGTTTATGGTGGTGCCATTGGTGTCTCCGCCGTCACTGGGATCCACGCCTTTTCCTTGGTCATTGTTGAGGTTGGCAGCATCTTTGTTGGCGTGATAGATCACCATCAGATCTTTCACCGACATATTCATGTATTGATCCGCATCGGTCTGGCTGGAAATGGTGTCTTTGAGCAGATTGGTGACAATATTGTATCTTCCCGGTGTCATGCCCCAGGCTTTCGCCTTTTGTACCATGTCGTATCCATAATGATCCCCAATGACTTCATTGTCCAACGCTTTGTCTTTCAGCAATTTTACCGCATCATTTTTTAATTTCATTTCAAGAACGGCAGCCTTCTTTTGATCTTTGGAAGCCGTTGCGATCAACAACGCATTCCCCGGATTGGCCAAATAGCCGTTGTCTCCGATACGCTGTATCAGTGCCGACAAAACTTTTTCCGCGTTTTGATGCTTGAATTGCATATCCGCCACAATGGAGTTCCCATCTTCATTGACGCCTTCCAGATCAATGACTTGGCCAAACACGTTGGCTTCCATCTGCACGGAAGGGTTCACATCCAAGCTGATATAGTAGTATGGCGTAGTATAGGCATAGGCATATGTTCCGGCGCCCAAAGTGATGATGAGCGCCGCAGCCGCTGTCACCAGCCCGCGAAGCAACCTGCCTGATTTTTTGTTTGTGCTTGGATTTCCAATCACTGTTCCAACCCCATCGAGAATCCCGTTTTGCGTCTCAAAGGTGCCGTCTTCCCGGAAGAGAATGGCCCGACCGTCATTATTCCTCATAACAATTGACTTCAACTCTCTACCTCCATATCGCTTTGGCGTATTCGGCCAGATATTCAAATTCATTTTCCATCAGTTCGGCAACCGCGATGATATATTTACGATGTCTGTCCAGAATCTTTGTGGAGACGCCGGATTGACCGCTAAGCCTCCCCATGGGCAATTGCTTTTTCTCCTTGAGCGCATCTGTTAATTCTTTATTGTCAAGCAACACACGAATCGCTTGGGCGCAGGCCTTTTTGGTCTTTTTCGCCTTGGGCGAGCTGCTTGGCAGATCTTCAAACTTAATGTCATACGACTTCAAAATGGTCTCCAGGCACTGGATCTCCAGGCTGATCTCCGCCTGTTCCCCATATGATTCGGGCATTTCGTCGATTGCTTCGATGGGCAGGATCACTGAAGTCCTGTTGTGCTGCCGATAGTAATCCATCAACATATTGTGGATCACCACGCCGGCGAAGCTTTTGAAATCACCACGGTTTTCATCGTAAAGATTCATCGCCTTGACGAAACCTTCCAGGGCAATGGACCACTCATCGTCGCTTTTGGAAATGTATCCGCCAGCACATTTGATTGCGCAAGACAGGATAAAGGGTTCCTGCTGAACGATGTATTGTTGAAGAAGCGCTGGATCCGCGGCAATTTCGTTGATGCCGTTTCCCTTGTCAGCCATCGTATTATGTCCTCCAAGCCTTTCACTATAATATACGCAAACCCCCTTGTTTTTTTTGGGGTCGCTGTTGCATTTTATTTTATATTTGTCTCTCCGACAATATAATGGGGTCTTTCTTTGGTTTCCAGGTAGACCTTGGAAAGGTATTGCCCGATAATCCCGAGAAAAAACATCTGAAGCCCGCCGACAAACAATATGATGCAAACAAGGGTTGTCCATCCATCGGTTGGATTGCCGAAGATGATGGTTTTGATTGCTGTGTAGGCCGCCATGACGAAAGCCAGCAGACAAGAGAGAATGCCGCAGAAAGAGGACAGCACCAAGGGCACTGTGGAAAATGAAACGATGCCATTGATGGCATACTTGGACAGGGACCACAACGACCATTTGGTGGTGCCCAGCGCCCGCTCCACGTTTTTATACGGAATCATTTTGGTTTCAAATCCGACAAAACTGAAAATTCCTTTGGAATAGCGGTTGTATTCTTTAAACTGGAGGATGGTGTCGACCATTTTTCTGGTCATCAGACGATAATCCCCCGCACCGTCAACCATCTCCACATCGGTCATTTTATTGATGATTCTGTAGAATCGCGTCGTCAGGGCCTTCCGCAATCTGCCATCGCCCTCACGTCCTTCCCGCTTGGCACAGACACACTCCACATTCCCCATTTTAATTTCTTCAATCATTTTTGGCAACATCCAAACCGGGTGTTGCAAATCGGCATCCATAATGGCAACGTAATCCCCGGTGGATTTTTGAAGCCCTGCCAACATGGCCGCTTCCTTGCCAAAATTTCTGGTAAAGGAAATGTATTTTACACGGCTGTTTTGTTGGGCGAGATCCCGGAGAATCCAAGCGGAACGGTCTTTGCTTCCATCATTGACAAAAATCACCTCGACATCCATGTCGTCCAGTTTTCGGACGATGTCCATCAATGATGTGTAAAAAACCGGTATATTCTCCTCTTCATTGAAGCAAGGAACCACAATGGTCATGGTTTTCATCCTTTTATCTCCTTTCCTTGAATATCACTGCTTTACTGAACACATAGTTTGCAATAACCACCACAACCGATGTGATCACCTTGGAGGCAAAGGTTGCCATGCCAATCATTTCAATCAGCAGAAACATGACTCCCATCTCCATCAACAGCGACACTATCCTGAACTGTACAAATACAAAAAATTCCCGGGCGATATCAGTGCTTTTTGATTGAAAAACAACCGTTCTATTGGTCACATAGGCAAAGAGGACCGCGGCGATCCAGGCGACGACATTGGCGATGCTCCAGTTGATTGAGAGCAACTCAACACAAACCTGGAACACAATCCAATTGACGGCTGTTGTCAGCACACCGAAAAAAATGTACCAGATAATTTCTTGATGGCGTTTCACAAGTTGCAGGATGGTTTTCATTTTTTTCTCCTCATCCAACCAAAGACAAACAATACCAGCCCGATGGCGGAAATCAGCAAGCCCTGGATCTTGCCCGGGGCATGATAGGTGATAATGATATGATGCCTCCCCTTTTCAATTGGGAATCCGACAAAAGCGGTATTCACCATTTCATATTTTTGTTTTTTACCATCAACCGTGATGCCAAACCCCTTGGCATAAGGAATCGTTGTGGCAAAGATGCCGTCCCGGGTGGCCCTGATATCTCCAACGATGCGATTGTCCCGGGTTTGCCCGGCATCCACAATCAATGGATCCACCTGAGAAATCGCAGCCTTCACCGCATCCGCCGGGAGAATATACGCTTCCAGATTTCTTATCTGATAATATCCAGGAGAAAAACTAAAATTCAATTTCGTTGTCTTTTTGTTTGAGGACAACACATAGACAAAGTTGTTGTTCTTATTGGGATACGGATCAAGTGGACTGGAAAGCTTGTTTTCCACACCGTTTACCAAAATGGACGTGTCCAACCCCAAAGGATTGTAGCGACGTACGACCTTGAAACGCAGCACCAAGATGGAATTCTTCAAATTGAAATCCACCGGCATCGTGATGGTTGCGCCAAACGTGGCATGGATGTTATATACCTGTCCCACTTTTCCCACAGAAACATGATAACGGGATTCGTAGGCGGAATGCAAGAGGTCCAAATTGGTTTTATGAAACCGGAGTAAGGATTTTGCCGAGCTGGTCACCGTGGCGGTTTCTGACGATGCGCCGGACCCGGTGACAATATTTGAGAAAAACGTCCCCATATTATCGGGAAAACGGATTTTGCCGTACTCCTCTTCACTGAGGATTTGATCTGTCGCAAACCCTAGCGGCATGGTGGTTTGGTTTCTATAGAGAGTGTATGCCCCCCGCTGTCCTATTTTTTGATACCCGGAAGGCACATTCCCCGATGCGATGAGATATTTGACATTCATGAAATCCTGAAACAACACATTCTCCGAAGAAACACACATCACTTTGTTCCTGGTGGAAATGGGGTTGTGCATGATGCTGTAATAAAAGTCGTTGTAGTTTTTGTTGAAGGTGGACGTATAAATGGAAGTCTGGCGGTAACGTTCCCCAAAAGTCTGGTTGACGTTTTGGTGGGTGAACGTCAAGTCGTTGAACCGGTAAAACGTTTTGTCCCGGTTCAAAACCTGTTTCATCAGGGCTATTTTGGCCTGGCTGTTGTATTCCTCAAAGTCCGCGGTTTTCACCCATTGTTCCTTGGTGTTGGCGCGAATGCAATTCAGCGTCGAGCCGCAGAGGATCAAACATAAAATGGCGATAAAGATCGCTCTTTGGTTCCGGGACCGTCGGCTTTTGCCCAGCTGGACCAAGTTCTCCAACCTTTTTAAGAAAGCTGCGATCATCAGTATATAGAGAGGCAAAAATGGTATCAACGCCTTGGCGCGAAGATAAAGTGTACCGTTGAGGATGTATAGGAAAATGGGAAAAATCAACAGAGAAAGCAGGATGATCCCCAGTGCCCTTTCGTTTTTCTCCCCCCTGAAGACCGACCAAATCAGCGCAATCAAAGAAATTGTGGTCAACCCAAGGGAATAGCTTGTGAAAAGCAATGCCTTGAACGGCAGTGTGGGCTGCAAGACGGTGAGGAGCGGAATGGCTTCCCCCACACCCCTTTCATCGATGATGACATATAGGGTCGGCAACCAAAGCACAGCCGACAACAGAACCGCCACGAAAATACCTTTGACCACCGGGCCGATGTCCCGTATTATTCTTTTTAGGTTTCCATCCCCCGCTCTGCCAAGGGATACAAATACGCCATACAAAACCAATGTCGCCAAGGCTCCGATGCTGAAAAAGTAACTGGTCATAATGCAGAGAAAGGCGCCAAGCGCAATCAACCAAGTTTTGTGGGTTTTGAAATATTGATCCACGCCCAACAGTCCAACAAACAAGAACGGAAGATACTCCATGAACATGGCTTGTCGGTGGGATTGGAAAATGACGGGGCCTGCAAAAGCGAAACAAATGGAGGCCACAAAAGCGACTTTCCAGGAAAATCCGTTGGATGAAAGCCACCGATAGCAAAGGCATGCGCCAACCACTACCACAGCAATGGCTGAAGCCGATATGTATGCGGTCATTGGAACAAATGGAAGCAAATAGGAAATCAAAATGATGGGGCTCAAGAATCCATAATAGGATAGATTGTAAATATTTTGGCCACCGCCGAGATTCATGGCGAAATCCGGAAACAGATTCCCGGTTTCATAAAATTTTTGCCGGAAATATTCAGGGATGACGCTTTGCTGGGAAATCCAGTCTGTCATGGAACCATAAATCGTCCCGCTCCTGTGAATCCCAATGATCATCAGAATCGTGGAAAGAGCAAGCAATATATATGCCACAGCATCAACGCTGTTTATCGTCTTGTATATTCCTCTCTTCACCAATCGTCCTCCGATCAGCCGCCATCAAATCCTTAAATGAAGGGCCACTGTGACTTTTGTGCCTTTGCCCACTTCACTTTCCACCTTCACCGTCCCCTTGTGGATGTCAACGATCCATCTCACCAGAGACAGCCCAAGTCCTGCGCCGCCAATGGATCTGGACCTTGCTTTGTCCACCCGGTAAAATCGGTCGAAAATATTGGAAAGTTCCTTTTTCGGTATGCCGCAACCCTCATCAGTGATTTCGATGACAGCCATTTTATTAGAAACTTTGTAGGCAATGCCGATGGTTGTGTCTTCCGGTGAGTACTTGATGCTGTTGTCTATGATTGCCCGAAGCATCTGTTTGACCAGCTGTCGATCCGCTTTGATCTGAAATTCCGGAAAATCAGGGCAAATGATGCGGTGATGGTCGTTGACCAAATTGCTTTCCTTCACGATTTCCCGAATCAGATCATTCATGTAGAATCGTGATAAATTCATTTTGTACAGTTCGTTATCCGCTTTTGACAGGAACAACAATGTGTCCAGCAGCGCTGTCATGTTTTTGATTTCGACCTTGATGGACTCAATGCCCTCATTCAGCACCTGCTGGTCATCTTTGCCCCAGCGGTCCAGCAAATCCGTATACCCTTTGATGACAGCCAGCGGTGTCGCCAATTCATGGGAAGCATCCAACGTGAAGCGGCGTTGTTTTTCGTAGGAAAGTTGTATCCTGGAAATCAAATCGTTGAACGTGTCGGAAAGACGTTTCAGTTCGTCGTCCGGGCCCTCGATGACGATTCTGGCGGATAGGTCGCTGGCGCTGATTTTCTTTGCCTGGTTTGTTATTTTGTCAATGGGGCTCAATGCCTTTTTGCTGATGAAAAATCCAACTATAACGGCAATCAGGAACACAAAAATGTCGATGAGAATCATGATGATCGCCAGCGCCCGGAGATACTCGTTTTCAGTGCTCAATTCTTTGACGATCTGTACCGAGACTTTTTTTCCATCGTTCATCGTCAAGGTATCCGTCAAATAGACAATCCGATGTTCGCCCCTGTTTAGGGTCCCGATGGTCTTGTCGGCCGACTTGGGCAGATTGAAAATCTCGCCGGTGTTATAGATGCTGGCGTTGTCGTATATCAGATTGATCTCCACGTCATTGGCTATGGCTGAAATGTTGGTCAAGTCTATGCGGGGGATATCGTTGATGGTCTTGATTTCGCCGGTGATGGTGTTGTCCACAATCTGCAATTGTTGATTGGTGGTCTGATTGATATAGTATTCAATGCTGAAAAGTGTGGCCGCATTGACCAAGGCCAGTCCGAGAAAAAACAGCAACGCATACGTCACTGTCAACCGGTATGAAATTTTTCTTGTATTTCGTCGAAATTTCAACATGGTTGCTCCCTCAAGGAATAACCCACCCCCCTTACGGTTTGGATCAATTTCACTGTGTAGGGGTAATCCAATTTTTTTCGGAGATATCTGATATAGACGTCAAGAACATTGGTGTCGCCGCCAAAATCATATCCCCAGACATGCTCCACAATCTGGTCCCGAGTCAAAACCAGTCCTTTGTTGACAAGCAAATATTCCAGCAGGTCGTATTCAGTTTTGGTCAGTTCTATCCGATCACCCTGTTTCATGACTTCACGGGTGAGAAGATTGAGGCTCAGGTCCGCCAATTGCAACACGGTCGTATCCTCGCTCCGCCTCAATCCGGCTCTGATTCGTGCCAGCAGTTCTTCCATTTCAAAAGGTTTGGTCACATAGTCGTCCGCGCCAAGATCCAGACCGATGACTTTGTCGGCAAGATCCCGTCTTGCAGTCAGCATGATGATCGGTGTGGTTGATGTTTTTCTGATTTTTCTGCAGATCTCCATCCCGCCGATTTCCGGAAGCATCAAATCAAGCAATATAATGCCAAAAGAACCGTTCTGGAATTTTTCAAGACCGGTCTTCCCATCCATTGCCACGTCATACGTATATCCTTCGTGGTTGAACTCCAATTCCATGATCCGTATGATTGCTTTGTCATCCTCAATGATGAGAATATCTTTTTTGCTCAATTGCGTTTCCTCTCAGTATTATAATATTATATACCATTTATCTCGATTTTGTGTTGCGACGATGCAATTTGTAGGCAAAGGCTAAAACGACGACGCCCATCAAACCAATTGCAACGAAAGAATAAATATCGGCAATTTTCACAATCTTTTCCCAGGAACTGCCTGCTAAAGCGCCCGGGTGATATCCGCTTATGAAATCAACATTAAGGCATGCTGCAATGCGAAATTCAGACCGAAGCTGTAGGCGGCAATGGCCGTTGGCTTGCCCAGAAGGATGATTGTCACGAATTTTTTGAGTGTCATATTGGTGGTGCCGGCCAGATAACATAAAAAATCATCCGGTGCGACCGGCATGAAAATGGCGATGGCAAACCACTTGGGGAACTTTTTGTTTTCTGCCCATTTCAAGTATTTTGTTTGAAGTTTGGTGCTGAACATGGATACGACGAGAGGCGTGCCATATCGCTTTGCGATGAGAAACGCCGCCACAGAGCCCAGACAAATGCCGATATAGTTGAGCAGGAATCCGAACCAAGGTCCGAAGATCAACACACCGCCCAACACCCCGATGCCACCGGGCAAAATGGGAAAGACCACCTGAATCGCCTGAAACACAATGAAAACCATAAAGGCCATCACACCAAATTTGCCAAGATACGCAGTAAGCGCCGCCTGGGAGGTGAACAGATCGGTTTGGAACCCGTATATGACAAAAGCGATCATCGAGACAGTCGCCAGCCCGATGGTGATGTTGGATATTCTTTTGATATTCTTGATTTTCAATTCCATATCACTCCACCCATCCGGCTGCGGCAAGTTGCGATGCAGGTGCATTCACCTTTGAATAACCCAAAGCATCCGTATAAAGCCGCTCCACTTCTTTTCCAAAATTGGTTGATGAATACCGTTGAACGCCTGAAACAATAAGCTTTTTTTGTGCTTCACTTGTCGGACTTGCCAGCATCCGCCTCAATTTTATCCTAAATTGATGAAAGGATTCATATTGCCATCCATTGACGCCATCAGAAATGACATCGGTGAGGCAGTCGTCTTTTCTGCAAAGAATCGGCACCCCATTGGCCAATGCTTCAATATACGTCAACCCCTGTGTTTCACTGTTGGAACCGCTGACAAAAACCTCCCCCAATTGGTAATAGGCTCCGATATTTTGAGGAGCGACCATGCCGGCAAAAACAACATTATCCAGAATTCCAAGTTGTTCCGCCACTTTTTGAAGGGATTCCATGTGAGGGCCGTCGCCGACAATCAACAGGGTAAGGTCCGGTTGTTTCATCAAAGACAAGAAAAGCAAAATCTCCTCAATGTTCTTTTCTTTGGCCAATCTGCCAACCACAAGCAGCACCCGGTTGTCCCTCGGGATCCTCAATGTATCCTTCAATCCGTTTTTTTCTTCCGGGCTGATTTGCCGCCTGAACTTTTGCAAATTGATGCCGGTGGGGATCACCCTGATTTCCTGTTCAACACCATAATTCTTGAGGAGGGAATACACTTTTTCAGTAGGCGCTATGACCAAGTCTGTGTGTTTGAGTGTTGTTCGGGTAAACAGGGCGGCCATTGTCTTCCCCCATTTTTCCACCGGCGAAAAGTAATGGGTGTAATCTTCATATACAGTGTGATATGTATGGATCAAAGGTATCTGAAGCTTGTTGGATATTTTGCGGGCGACAGGGAAAGTGCTGAATTCACTCTGGGAATGGACAATGTCAGGTTTCCAGTCCAGCACTTCGTCAATGTATTTGTTGTCGCGGCTTAAGGAGAATCGAACACCGGGATAAATTTTATCGACGCTCATCGACCCCAGGTAAACCACTCCATCCTTTTTGTATGAAAACATAGAGTCGGACAGGGTCAGGATTCGTACTTCATGCCCCAGCCTGATTAGTTCGTTTTTAAGATTTTTGACCGATGTGACAACACCATTCACTGTCGGTTCGTAACATTCGGTGGTGATCAATACTTTCATAATGGTTCCCCTTACATTGCTCTTTGTATCTTTTCCTATTATATACTCCTTATTATGGGAAAGGAAACTGAGAGGGGCATGAAATCAATCTGAGAACTTTCTCATTTTTTAGGGGATCGCTACGTTTCTTCAAACAAGCCACGCCACAAAAAACCGCCCTGAAAAGGCGGTTTTGAGTATTTTTGTCAACATTCGATGTTTGCGGAAGTTTAGTCTTCTTTTGCCAACATGGCTTCTTCCTCCAAGCCGGCGGCCTCTCTGATTGCTCCCACTTCATTACGCTGATATTTGACGTAAATGAAGAATGGTATGCCGACCATGATGAAAATCAATCCGTAAAACGCATAGTCCGCGCCAACTCCATAGATGGCATACACGGCATACGCGAAAGCCACCAGAGACAGGAATGAATTTTTCACGAAATTCAACGGGTTGAATTTCTTTTCCCTCTTCTTGAGCAACATAATCTCCGAGGCCACGCCAAAGGCGTAGAAAATCAGGGAAGACAACGTGGTCAGGAGAATCAGGAAGTTATAGGCGCTTACCAGACTCTTGGAAAAGTTCATAGCCAGGATCAATGTGCAAATGACAGCGTCAATAAGCAGCGCATTGATTGGTGTTTTATAAACCGGATGTACTTTTGCGAAAGATTTGGGAAATATTCCTTGTTCGCCGACAGCATAGGTGATTCTGGCGGATGAAATGATCCACGCACCAACACATGCCAGACCGGAAATGAAAACACCCAGCGCGATGAATGATCCTGCCCAACCTGCACCGGTTGTTTTAGCGATGATTTCCGCAACAGGAGAAGTGGACTTGGCCAGATCGACCTGGCTCATGCTGCCGGAAGCCAACACAATAAAGATGACATAAATGACGATGACAAATACAGCACACAGTATTGTGGCTTTCTTGACGATGGACTTGTCTTTGACTTCTCCGGCATTGATGCTGGATCCTTCAAATCCCATGAAGGACCACATCAGATAGCCGATGGCGATGGGCACCACACCCATTCCTTTCAAGCTGGCATCTGAAACGGTCTGGACGTTGGCCGGGTCGAAATGCATGGCAGCGATGACAAAGAACACCAGCAGCGGGATCAACTTGACGACGGTAAGCACCAGATTGAGTTTGCCGGCGCCTTTGATGCCACGGATATTGATGAGGGTGTAGAGCCAGACAATTGCGGAGCCTGCCAGGAAAATCGCAATTTTGTTTTCTGCAAGGCCGGGGATGAAGTAGGCTCCATACGCCAATGTGCCGATGGCGATCGCGCTGATGCCGAGAAGATTGCTCCACCAATAAGACCATCCGACGATGAAGGATGCGGTGTCGCCAAAAGCGGCTTTGGTATAAACGATGGCCGAGCCGGAAACGGGAAGTTTTTCACCGATTCTACCAAAACTCAGCGCCATCAGCAAAGTGCCGATGCCCACAATGAAGCATGCCAGAATGGCGGCTTTTGGATTGGCCATGGATGCCAAGCCTTGTGGCGCCATGTAGATTCCGGTGCCGATCATCTGACTGATGCCGATGGCTGTTGCGGAGAACAGCCCCAGATCACGTTTGAGCAATTCTTTGTTTTCTATGGTCGTTATGGTTTGATCACTCATTATTTTCCTCCTTGAATTTGTTATAAACTAAAAACAATAAAAGAATGGCGGATTATTTTTTGAAGACCTCCTCTCCCCTGAAATAAGTGGACAATACCTGGATTTTTTCAATATCCAATGGGGCTGTTTCATATGGATTTTGATCCACGACAATGAAGTCCGCCGACTTTCCGGTTTCCAGACTGCCGCAGATGTTTTCCTGAAATCTTCCATAGGCGGCGTTGGCGGTGAAGGCCCGCAGGATATCAGTCAGGCCGATACGCTCCTGTTTGTTCAACAAGTATTCTGGATCATCCATATCCTTGATATTATCGATTCCCAGGCTTTCGCCATGGTAAAGGTTGCGCGTGATCGCTGCCTGTATGGCGAAAAATGGGTTGGGTTCCGGTGTGACTGGGTAATCGGAAGACGCCACAAGCCGGATGCCTGCTTCAAGCAAGCTCCGCAGTGGATATTCGTTTTCAGCCCGGTCTCCCAACAGTCTCTTTTCCAAGGGAAACATCACCGGCGATTTGAAATGCCAATAGGGTTGCACATTGGCAATCACTCTCATTTTGGCCATTCTGTCCATATCAGGTTCAGCCACCAATTGGAGATGGGTCAGTGAGTTTCTCCAGTCTTTCATACCGGTGAAGGCTATAGCGTCTTCCAAAGCTGTCAGTGCATCATGTGTCGCCGCGTCTCCAATGGCATGACAATGGATCTGAAAGCCTGCATCCATGCACTTCATGAATGCATATGACAGTTTTTCCTGGTTCCAGAATAGTGATCCCCGGTAATTTTCGCCTTTCCCGGCTTCTTTTGTATACGGTTGGAGCAAATATCCGTCCAACCCTTCCACAACCCCGTCCAAAAAGAATTTGGCTGTGGTGAATTGAATCATCGGTGAGTCTACACATTTTTTCTGGGCCAGCATTTCTTCAATCTGACGATCGATGTCGCCGGTGGCGTCCATATCCCGGGCGCCTTGTATCCGAAGCTTCAGCAAACCCTTTTTTTCCAGCAGGGCGAAAGCATCGAATAGTGTGGTTCTGGGTTCCACTGTTCCAGGCGGTCTCAGGGCAAAAATGGATGTGTACCCGTTGCTGAGAAGAATGTCCTGAAAATACAACATGGCTTGGCAATTCTCTTCATCGGTGAATTGCTGGGAGGGTACAAACTTTCTGGCCTCGTTTCTGACGATGCCCCATAGCGTTCCTGACTCCGGGTCAAGTTGAATTTCTCCACCCGGCGGGCACTGCATGTGAGGAGTGATGCCAAACTGTTTCAACGCGGCGCTGTTCAGCCACATGCAGTTTCCACCAAAATCCGAAAGGACTATCGGTTTGTTGGGAGAAATGACATCCAAGCGTTCTTTTCTTGGGCCAAGAACGCCTTCCTTGTCCGGGAAAAAGTTTTGATTGAACCCTCTGCCATAGTAAATATCCTTTTCCGGATGGTTGTTCACATGCTCCCCAATGATGGCCATTGTTTCATCCAGGCTATTTGCAGGATAAAGATTCATATTGAATAGAATGTCATACGCCAAGCCCGGGGCGTGGACATGGGAATCGCAAAACCCCGGAAAGACCGTTTTGCCATCCAGATCAATGACCCGGCCATCGGGATAGGCGGACCGAGCGCCGTTTTCGTCCCCGACGAAGACAATTTTATCGTCCAGTGTCACCATGGCGTGTTGCAGGGAATTCAGGCTATCCATGGAATAAATATTGCAATTGGTGAATATTTGATGCTGTGCCATTTTCGTCCTCTCTTTATTTTTTATTCATAGCTTTATTTAAAGCAACTCCCGTGCCAAATGAAAAAAACCCCCGAAGGGAGTTTTTTGCTTATAATGGCCTCGAATATGTTGAAATAATGTGACAGGCAAACAGATAACAACTTGGATTAACTTGTAAACTACTTGGATGCGTAGTTCTTGAACGATAAACGAATTGAAGCGGATTCCCAATTCATTGCCGGTGAAGCCTTCTTTCCGTCAGTTATTCAATGGACTTCCTGATGATCTTGGTCCAGGTTCCCAGGCTTTCGCATCCCAATTTTTCAGATGTGCGAATCGCCGCCGAATCGTATACCAATGCGAAAGCATCAATGCCGTCTTGACTCAATGATTCCAAGTTGGCGCTCAATGCCAAGGCCGCTTTTCCCGCACCCCGATATTTTGGGTTCACAATCATGCCGCCGGTGACCGCTATGCCGAAGCCTTCCGCATAGGTTCCTGAATGAGCCACAAGTTCATCTTTGTCATAAATGACAAAGTTGCGGCCATAACCATCACGAAACCGCTCGGATAGTTGTTTGTACAGCAAATCATAACCATACGGTTTCCCAAGTTCTTCATCTTCCGCCAGCAGTGCGACGATGTCCTTTATCTCATCGAACGTCGCCCTTCTGGCTTCGGAATGAAGCCGCTTTTCCAGCGGAAGGTGTCGAATGATTTGTCCGTCCTCCCTATCGAATCCTTCCATGCCAAATTCCAGATAATCGATGGTTTCCTTCATTCCGGAAAGCATGTTGGGTTTATTCTTTACGATGATGCGTTTGACATCATCCTTGTTGAAATCCTTCGTCTTTGAAAAAATATGCATCCCGGTATAGTATTTTAAAAGTATGACGTTTATTTCACCCTCGTCATTCGTACCATACCATAATGAGACGTTCTCCCCTTCCACACCGTATTGCTGCATGTCCAGGTACAAATATATGCACTTTCCATAATCCTTTCCGATGTAAGCCAAAATTCTGTCTTTTTCGTCGTTGGTTGCCTTATTCATTTTTTCTCCCTTGAATTTCAACAAAATTCTCCAGTTTTTACGTAATTTCTTTAAATATTTCCTGTTTTTGAACCCAATTTTTTTGATGTCCCAATTGATGGCCGCCATATTTCGATAGAAGTCTTTTTGCTCCAAAATCTCACCAAAGATTTTGTAGTCATCATTTGGAGAAATGAACGTAGTTCTAATTTTTTCATCTTCAGAAAAATGAAGGCCATGCCCTTCAAAGTGCCAAGTCAACAAATGATTGGGGATTTTCAGATTCAGGTGGTTGTATTTTATATCGGTGCTCCGATTCCAATCTTCCAGGAATAGTTTCGTACGTGCGATGGTTACTCTCTCACCGTTGTATGATTCATTGATCCAGATATGCTTTTTCATGAATTTCAGATATCGATCATTCAATCCGTGTCTCCATGCAAATCCAAAAACACCTTTTCCCAAGGATACAAGCGCTTTTTCAATGGGTTTCATGTTTTCATGCAGATATTCGGAAAAGAACAGCGACACCCCTTTGTAGAACCGCAGCACTTGTCTCGCGTAGTTGCTTGTTTTTCCGACCTTGACAAAGAATATTTTTACTTTGATGCAGGTGTTTTTGGGATAGAAAACCTGCGTAGGCCGAAAGAAGGTGGTGGTTGAATTCCCAAAGAAAGCCCGGCTCGAACCGATGAGAATACTGTTGTGTCGGTCGTCTTCGACATAATATTGCTTGAATTTTTCATCAGTGCATATTTTGTTTGAGAATATTTTGTAATCCTCATATTTCATGGCCACCGAAAATTCGAATTCATCGTTTGGTATGACATTATTGACGGCAGACGTAACACTTTTCTCAATCAGACTGTAATGCAAATCCAATTCTCGACAAATCGAATCAATCTTTTCAAGCAAATCCAATTTGATTTTGAAGATCTCTTTTGATTTGGTCGAATGGTGATCGTTCGTCGTTGGATTTGATGTCATTTTCAGATTTTCGACATTTTTTCTGATCTGATTTCGTATCAGGCCATTTCTCGTATGGTGATAGGCGAAATTGAACAACAGGTTCGCCTGATCCGGCTTGTTGAGCTGTTTGTATGCGATTCCCTGATAATAAGCCGCTTCTCCATCAAAGTGATGTTGGTTCAATCCATCCATGCTGACCTTTAACAGCTGATCCCAGTCTTTTTTGGTGGCGGCTTCGTTATTGATTACAAACAGGTTCGCCCGAATCACTTCAATATTATCTCCATACGAATCACCGGTTTCAGATAAAATCTTTTTAACAGAATCCAGTGATTTTTCGTCGTATATTGCGATGGACAATGACCTCAAAACGTTTACAAGCTGACTATAGTAAGCAATGTCTTCTGGTTCGATGTGCCCGAAACTCCGCCAAGTGTTCAATATCTTATCACAGCGATAGGATTCTCCAACGTGGAGATAGAAATCCATCTGGAGTCTGCAAAATTCATCTGAATAAAAAATGCCCACGGATTTTCCCACATTGGAATATGGAATTTGAGGTTGTTGGTACCGCTCTATCAAATGTCTTGTTTTTAATGTTTCACCCTCTGCAAGATATTCTCTGATTGCCGCTATGTCTTTGTTGAGGCTGCGCATCATGATGTTCTTGTGGAGCGTAGCGATAATGTCATTGATGAAGTCAAACCGCTTTTCCCATTGAAAGAGCACTTTGACATTGTTTCTTTTTCTTTTCTCAAAGTATTTGAATATTTTTGATTGGTGATCCAATCGCTCGCTGATTTGTTGATAATATTCCTGAGCCGGAAGGGTTTCATCGTGAATGCCGTTGTGGGTCACTTGATTTTCGATGGAAGGCACATACATCCAGCTGTCTCCATAGCCGATCCGAAACAGTTTTTCCACATGTCCGGAAACATCGAATTCGACATCCTCAAAGGGCACTCGACGGACCGAAGTGAAGCATTCTTTGGGAAATATATAGGTTCTTACACCCCATCGCATGCAAAAATCATCGCAGTCGTCTTCTTGGTGCACGAACAATTTCTTCTCGAGCTGGCGCAAAACCCTTTTTTCACCTACTATTTTTGCCTGCCTAATATATTTTTTGTACAGTTCCATATGAAACTGCCCGTTTCCACCGGGTTGCAAGGCGTTGACAACAATATAAGGTGACAGCACTTCAGTATAGACCTTGAGCAGTTCGATATATTCCTGCCGCGCTTTTTCATCGTTGGGAATCGGATCGAAAATAAAAATTTCGATATGCTGACCCCACACTTCCTTGCACGCCATCAGCGACCAATAAATCAATGTATCTTCCTTGGTCCCATATCGCGGCAATGGATTCCGATAAGTCGGAGTGTTGTCGTTATGAACAAAAAAGCGGTTCGGTTTGAGTTCCCGCTCCATGACATCCCTGAATTTCTCCCAATTTTTTCGGGTCATATAGATGTCCAAATCATCATCCCATGGAAGGAATCCTCCATTTCGAATGGCGCCCAACGCCCCGCCTGCGGCAAGCAAGTATTGAATATCATGCTTGTGGCAGACTTCGTCTATTTCCATCAAAAGAATTTTCAGTGTTTCGTGTTGTTTGTTCACACTATTTCTCCCCGGTCAGTATCTGATTCAACGCATCGATGATGAATGTGTTGTCTTCAAGCACATGGTTTCCGATATGCGCGACTCTCAAGGCATAGTCCGCTTGATGACCACCGTTTGGATTGACCACGATACCATATTTTTCTATTAATTCCTCATAGACTTTTTTGGCGTTCCCCTTTGGAAATATGATTGTGGTGGCAGCGTTGGACATGGGATATTGGGGCAATTCAAGCCCAATGCCCACCGCCTTCCGGCGAAAGTCCTCGGCCAGCGTCTTAACATGGTCGATATACGCGCTGGTGCCTATGTTAATCAACATCTTCAAGATTTCATCCAACTCAATGATGACGCGCACCGCAGGGGTGAAGGGCGTCTGCCCCCGTTTGGCGTTCTCGAGATGGGATTTGAAATCCAAATACATGCAAGAAGATGGAATCTTTTCGACTCGCTCTTTTAAAATTCTATCGCTTAAAACCACAATGCTTAGCCCCGGAGCCAAAGACAGTGCCTTTTGGGAGCTGAGAATCGTGACATCCACACCGTATTTTTTCACGTCATACGGATCTGCGAGAAAGGAGCTGATCGCATCGACCACAAAAAACAAACCATTCTCTTTGCAGTAATCGGATAACATTTCAATGTCATAAAGCTGTCCGGTTGAGCTTTCATGTATATTGACCAGCAATCCTGTGAATTTTTGGCCTTGCGCCGCCTCTTCAATCATTTGTCTTGTCAGAGTTTGGTTTTCCTGCACTTTGACAGCGACATAAGGGATCTTGTGGAGTTCGCACAATTCCACGAAGCGATGGCCAAATCCACCGCCGTCAATGACCAACAATCTATCCGCTTCGGTAAAGCAATTGATCACTGTGGCTTCCATGGCGGCTGTGCCCGATCCAGTCAGAAAAATCGCCTGGCTGTTGTCATCTGCACCCAAAAGTCGTTTGATGTTCTGGGACGAACGCAGTACAATATCGGAAAATTCCTGATTTCTGAAATACGGCACTTGCTGCCCGCCTATTTTCATGGTTTCCTCGAACATTTCCACTGGGCCTAAGGTAAATAATTTCATCTCCCATTCCTTCCTTCGCGTGTTTTTCTTTTTGAAAAGTTAACGACGAGACACAGTATAACACACCGATTCAACCCATTCAAGAGTCATGCTTCTGTGGGATGCCAAGAAGCCGCCGGGCGTTCTCCGACAGGATTAAAGCTTTTTCCGTTTGGGAGAGGGGCATGGCATCAAGGTTTTTCATTTCTTCTTTTGCGCTGCTCCAAGGGGAATCGGAAGCAAATAAAATCTTGTCCGCGCCATGTTTCCTGACGATGTTCAAGAACTGTCGCCGGGAGAAATATTCAAACCCCATGGAAGTGTCCAGATAAATATCCTTTCCCGCCAGATGCTCTTCCACCTCGTCCCATTGGGCGTGTCCTCCAAAATGAGCGGCTACAATGGTTCCGCCCTGCAAGGCATCCACTATTTTTGCAAACTGTTTCGGACTGCTTTTGTAGGGCATTTTCATGCTTGGATCCGCACCGGCATGGTGCACGATGATCAGGCCTTTGCTCAAGGCATAGTCGTAGATTTGCAGCATTCTTTGGTCGTCCACCACAAAGTTCTGATATTCAGCGTGAAATTTCAAGCCTTTCAAGCCCAATTCCACCACAAAATCGATGTCTTTTTTGTAATCCTCATGGTGGGGGAAGATACCTCCGAATGAAATGATCCTGTCGGAGCAGATACTCTGCGCCCACAGGTTCATTTTACGCACTTGGGATTGTTTGGTGATGACCGGCTGAACCACGGAGATGTCGATGCCCCATGCGTCCATATTTTTGATCAGCCCGCCAATTGTACCGTCGTTGATCGGCGTGTATAGATTGTCCAGATTTTTCAGCATCGACGACATGGCTTTTGCCGCCAGTTCGTCGGGAAACACATGGGTGTGAAAATCAATTATCATTTACTTGTCCTTTTCTTCCTCGTCCTTCAATAAGATCGATTTTTTATGGCTTGTCTTTTTTCTACAGTTCATTCCCTCTGTGCGCGATACGCCCAAACCTGCACTTTTTCTCCCTGGACATCCTGATCAAAATGGGATTCCCAAGGGGTGGTTTCTCCGATGGACTTTTCCTCAAGCATTCTTACGCCTCCAAGGGCCCACTGGCTAGCAAGCCCGTGCAAGGTCATTTTGTCAGGGTTGAAATTGGGATGGTCCTTGAGGAAATTCCTGAGACTTTTAGGGGCATTGGGATAGGCTGTGAAAATCCCCAGCACCTCACCGCCGGACTTCAGCAGTGGAGCCAAGTGTTCCGTTGAGAAAGTGTTGTAGGTGAACATGGAGTTCACAGTGGAGTAATCGTCCAGATAGAGGTCGATGGATTTGTGTCTCACCGGCAAATCTTCAGGTTTCCCCACCACATACAGAATATTATCGCTGAACGATGCCAGGTACTTTTTAAGTTTGACGATACGCTTGCAGGAGGGATCAAAAACAACAAATTGGTTGTTGCCTCCCAGCTTCTCGATATATTCCAATAGAAAATTGAAGGTGAACGGGCCAGTCATGATGATCCGCCTGGCTTCGGGGTTGTGTTCAATACGATTATTCATCCATATATATGATTTGGTGATCAGCAAACGATACAGGGGACTCAGGGATTCCTTCATGGCGATGACGGACTCCACATTGTTGAAGGCCTTGAACGGTGTCTCTTCCTCATAATCTTTCGTCAGCACGATGCCATCCTGTATGGCCGCCCGATATCCACACTCGCAACTCAATTCCCCTTTGTGGATTCCACCATTGGAAAGGCTGGCATTGTCCAGTTTCAGCGGAATCTGGCAGTTGGGGCAATACAAATATGGAAAGGCGGAGAATGGCACGCCCGACGCCGCTTGATGTGTTTGGTTGGGTTGGGGCAATTTTTGGATTTCACATTCCAGTTCATTGATGAACCGATTCAGATTATCACGTTTTTCCATCAACTGAATTTTCTTGCTGCCGAGAATTTCGGCACAAACCTGCACCACCACATCATCCTGAAGGCGGGAAGCCTTTTCCATGAAAAACAGCAATTGTATTTCCTCCAAGGTAAAACAATAGGTTTTGTATTTCAGGATTTTTTCCATATCCGCCACGCATTCCCTGTCGAATTCGTATTGGCCGGCCGGTTTGGACGGCGTGAGCAGACCATTATTGATATAAAAACGGACTGTGCTGGCATTGATATTGAATTTCCTGGCAAATGTTCCGATTTTCATTGGATCTCCATTTCCTCCACGGCGTTCTACATTAAATTATAGGTTTGTTGGTCGCCCAAGTCAAATGCAATGCCCCATCAAACCCGGCATTGACGTAAAAAGGTGAAGTGCGCTTCACCTTTTTTGTTTCGGGCCGATTGCCGTCAATACGGGTCCATCCGTACAATGAAGACATCAAAGGAGGAGTGCCCCATGAAAAAGATGATTGTGACAAACAATAAAAAAGTGGAATCAACCTTTCAGGCCAAGGAGGATGTGATGATGCTCAACAACGCATCGGCTGCTGCGGTTTTGAAAGAAGGGTTGAAGGTTGCGGAGAAAGGCGGGAAACTGCTTTTGGACCCCAACCGTCGAAAAAATTTTTACAAAAGTCTTGTGTTTCTGATGGATGAGCAGAGCGGTCCGGATGAGAAAAGCCTTGCGCTCATCAAGAAATGCATGGATGACAAGGAAATTTCATCCGACAGCAAAGAGCCGATTCTTGCCGGGATACACCAAAACAGAGATTTAGATCTGATCCGAAGTATCCTAAGTTAAACACCTACGAAAAAGCCCCCTGTAGAAAGGGGACTTTTTCGTTTTTATCTGTGGATGTTTGTTGGCCAACCATTAATTTCTGGGGATCAGCAACACCTGTCCCACATAAATCAGGTTCACGTTGGCGATATGGTTGAGGGTGGCGATCTGTTGCACCGTAACTCCGTATTTGAGTGCGATGGCTGTCAAGGTATCACCGGCTTTCACCACATATTGAATGTAGGGAACAGGCGTGCTGCTCAGCAGACCTGGAATGGTCACAAACCTGTAGCCCTTGGCTTTTAGGCCTTTGATGATCAAGGGCAAGGCCGTCGGTGTATACTTGGCGCCAGCGCCGGCATGCATCAGCACAATGCTGCCCGGGACAATGTTGTTCAGCACCTTGGAAACAATCCTATAGGTGGATCTACCGTCCCAGTCGATGGTATCGATGTTCCATTTGATGGTTTTGGTGTATCCCAGGCTTCCAACTGTGACCAAAACGGTGGTGTTGTAAGCGCCATAGGGCGGTCTGAAGTATGGTTTGGTGGTTTTTCCCGTTAGGGTTCTGATATAGTTTTCTGTACGATCCAACTGTGATTTCATCTGAGTGGTTGTGATTCTTGTGAAGTATGGGTGGGAATAGGAGTGATTGCCGATGGCATGACCGGCTGCGACGATGCTCTTGATTTTCAGCGGGTGGTTCATGGCGGCTTTCCCCGTGATAAAAAAGGTCGCCTTGATGTTATAGGTCTTCAGAATCTTGAGTATCACCGGAATATTGGTTCCGTCGGAACCGTCATCGAAGGTAAGCGCCACCACTTTGTCTGTTGTGTTTACTTTGGTGATCAACTTGGATGTTGTGGCGCCTTCGGCAAAAATCGTTTGTGTTGTCATCGCCAGTGCGAATGTCAGGGCAATCAGCAGAACCGCAGCTTTGCGGCCAACGATTTTCTTTTTCATGTTCAAGACCTCCTTTATTTGATGAAAGGACTGTCCAACTGCTGCTTTGTCCCTATGTTATACCCCACATGATAAATTAAAAACCCATTGACGATCAGTGGGTTTTTGAATGACTTTTATCCAGATTTTTAAAAAGGTCAGGTTTGTCGTTGGTTTGTTCTTTATTCTTTATTCTTGAGCCGCTCCCGCACATGGTTCAGATTTCTGCAGAAAGTTTTGTAGGGCAAAACGTATCCCTCCATCAAGGGTGTCAGTTCCTTCGTATAGGTGTCTTCCTCCATCTGCTCCAGACGATGAAGATCCAGCAGGCCCTCCACCTTTTCTCTGTCGAATTTCTCCCCATAGGGCGTGGACAAAGGGCTCTTCAGATGTCGCCCGTTCCAGGGGCACGCGTTTTGGCAGATATCGCATTCAAAGAAGTATTGGTCTGTGTCCGCCTCAGCCGGAATGTCGTCCCCACTGATATATTGATCCATGATGTTGGACAGACATTTATCGATATTGATGACCTGAGGTGTCTCAATCGCCTTGGTGGGGCAGACATCCATGCATCGATGGCATCCATCGCAGCGATTTTTTTCCAGGGGGTACTGCGTGCCCAGGTCCGCGTCCGTCAGGATGCCTCCCAAGGCAAGAAAAGTCCCATATTTGGGATGGATCAGGATGGAGTGTTTGCCGATCCAACCCAATCCCGCTTTGACGGCCGTGCCCTTCAATGGAATCTGTTCCTCATCATTTTCGCCATCCAGAAGTAGCGCCCGATATCCATTTTTGATCAGTTCCTCCTGCAATGCCTCCATCGGTTTGACGATATTGGCATAGTAGCCGGACAAGACCAGGCGACTCATGCGTCCGTGGTCGGCATCGGCGGATGTGACAAAATTGCCGATATAGATGGCTGCCAAAATAATGGATTTTGCCTCTGGCATAATGGCCTTCGGTTGTCTTCCGGTGAACTTATGCGGGTCGCCCACATGATCCTCCGTCAAATTCTCCGCGTCGATGAATCGAATCTCATCGATCAGATGCACTTTGGCGATTTCCCTAAGCCTGAATTCCAATTGATCTCTTTCTTCTCTCTTGTCCATCTTCATTTCCTTTGTTTTGCTTGATTCATTTTGTTACAGTATACTCCACTTATAACAAAAACCCACTGCCAATGCAATGGGTTTCGGTCTAAATTTCCTGAGGGCTTATACCGGCGGGCTACGCCGTCTTTTCAAACTGGCTGTTGTATAGTTCCGCATAGAAGCCTTGCTGTGCCAACAATTCCTCATGGCTGCCGCTTTCCACGATGTCGCCGTCCCGCATGACTAAAATCAGATCCGCGTTCTTTATTGTCGAAAGTCGATGAGCGATGATAAAGGATGTTCTGCCCTCAGTCAGCTTCTCCATGGCGGACTGAACGATTCGTTCCGTCCGCGTGTCCACCGAGCTGGTGGCCTCATCCAATATCAGCAGCGGTGCATTTTGAATCATGGCTCTTGCAATGGTTATCAGTTGCTTCTGTCCTTCCGACAGACTTGCCTTGTCGCTGAGTATGGTGTCATACCCATCGGGCAATGTCATGATGAAATGGTGAAGGCCCATGGATTTGCATGCGCTTACGACCTGCTCATCGGTGATTCCTTCCTTGCAGTAGATGATGTTTTCTTTAATGGTGCCTTCAAATAGCCAGGTATCCTGGAGGACCATGCCGAATTGGGCGTGGATGTTCTCTCGGGGAACCTGGTCGATGGGCACACCGTCGACCCGGATCTCACCCTGGTCCACTTCGTAAAACCGCATCAACAGATTGACCAATGTGGTTTTGCCCGCACCGGTGGGCCCGACGATGGCCACTTGCTGGCCAGCCTTGATTTTGGCGGAGAAATTGCGGATCACCGGTTTGTCCGGCAGGTAACCGAACTTGACATTCTCAAACTCCACATTTCCATGAACCTGCGTAAGCGTCCATTGTTTTTCCAATTCGCTTTCGAGTTCAGGTTCGCCTAGAAATTCAAAAACACGTTCACTGGCGGCGGCGGTTCGCTGCAGGTTGTTCATGGCCTGGGCGATTTGAGACAAAGGTTGTGTGAACAACCGAACGTACATCATGAAGGCGACGATAACGCCAAATGTGATGGTTCCTTTGACCGCCAACACCGCGCCCACAACGCATACAGCCACATATCCAAAGTTTCCCACGAAGTTCATCAACGGCATCATCAGCCCGGAAAGGAATTGGGACCGCCATGCGCTTTTATATAATTTCGCGTTGCTTCGTTCAAAGATCTCCTTGGCGGCTCCGCTGCCGTTGTATACCTTCACCACGTTGTGCCCGGCATAGTTTTCTTCAATATGTCCGTTGATCACGCCCAGTTCATCTTGCTGTTGCTTAAAGTATTTTTGGGACATGCCCATGATGAGCATCATGAGTCCAAAGCCGATGGCGCTTGCGCCTACAGCGGTGGCGGCGAGAATCCAACTGTTGTAGATCATCATCACCAAAGATCCCACCAGCATGGTGATCGCGCTGATGATGGTGCCCAGACTTTGATTCAGTGTCTGGCCAATGGCGTCCACATCGTTTGTCACCCGGCTCAGCACATCTCCGTGGCTGGTGGAGTCAAAATACTTCAGCGGCAACCGGTTGACCTTTTGGGAAATGTCGGTACGCATCTTCTTTGAAATCTTCTGGGTGACCGTTGCCATGATCAGACTTTGAACGTAGTTCAACACCAGCGCCGCTCCATAGAGCAATACCAAAATCCATGCGATGTTGGCCACAACGGTCATGTCAATGGCCCCAACCACAGGTTTCCCTTGAATCATCGCCGGAAGTCCTTTCATGACTTCATTGGTCAAATCCTTTAATTTGTCCGGCCCGATGATTTGCATCACGGTTCCAAACATCGCGGCAAATAGGGCGACCGCCATCACCGGCAAAAATTTCTTGCAATAGCCCACTAATTTTGTCATGGTCGAGTTGAAATTCTTTGGTTTTTCAACCACTCCTCTCATGGGTCCGCCGCCCATCATGCCACGGCTTTGATGTTGTCTTGGTTTTTGTTCGCTCATGATGCCAATTCCTCCTCGCTCAACTGTGATATGGCTATTTCTTTGTAGATTTGACAATTCGCCAGGAGCTGGCCATGGGTCCCCTTGCCGACGATTCTTCCTTCATCCAGCACAATGATCTGATCGGCTTCCATAATCGTGCCGATACGTTGGGCGACGATAAGGCTGGTGATCCCTGCTGTTTCCTTGGCGAGAGTGGTGCGGAGGACACGGTCTGTCCGATAGTCCAGGGCGGAGAAACTGTCGTCAAAGATAAACAGTTCCGGTTCCCGGCAAACAGCCCGGGCAATGGCAAGACGTTGTTTCTGGCCCCCTGAGATATTGGTTCCTCCCTGGGAGATGTCCGATTCATATCGGGCCTCCATTTTTTCCACAAAGTCCCGGCCCTGGGCGATCGCCACCGCTTCTTCAATCTGCTCCGGCGATGGTGCGTCCTTTCCGTTTTCCCCATAGGCCACATTGCTGCCGACGGTGCCTCGGAAGAGCACAGCCTTCTGGGGCACATAACCGATCTTATTGTGGAGGGCTTCCTGGGTGTATTGTTTGACATCGACGCCATCCACAAGAATTTCTCCCTGGGTGGCATCATAAAATCTGGGAATCAGGCTGATGAGTGTGCTTTTTCCGCTGCCGGTTGATCCGATGAATGCCACAGTTTCTCCTTTCTTTGCGGTAAAGCTGATGTCCCGCAGCACATAATCCGATGCGCCGGGATATTTGAAGCTGACATTTCGGAACTCCACCTGGCCTTCCATTCCTGCCTTTCCCTGAACCAACGTGCCATCTATAATAGTAGGTTGAGTATTCAAAACCTCATTGATACGCTTGGCCGACACGGATGCCCGGGGCAATAGAATGAAAATCATGACCAACATCATAAAGGACATGACGACCTGCACCGCATAGGCGGAAAAAACCACCATATTGGAGAAAAGGGTCAGCCGGTCCATCGCACCGGCGCCATTGATCAGGTAAGCTCCAATCCAATAGATCGACAGTGTCAGTCCGCTCATCAACGTGGACATCATTGGCATCATGATGGCCATTCCCCGGTTGGTGAAAAGCTGGGTTCTTGTGAGCGCCTGATTGGCTGCCTCGAATTTGTTCTCCTGAAATGCCTCGGCGTTATATGCCCGCACAACCCGGAGTCCGGTGAGATTTTCACGGGTGACTCGGGTCAGATTGTCGATCAACGTCTGCATCATTTTGAACTTGGGCATGACGAAAACCATGATGGTGGTGATGACGGTGATCATAATGGCGACAGTCACTCCTGTGGCATAGGTCCACTCCAGCCCTTTGCCCGCGATCTTTGTCACCGCCCATACCGCCATGATCGGTGCTTTGACGGCCATTTGCAGTCCCATGGTTATCACCATCTGAACTTGAGTGATATCGTTGGTGGATCGGGTAATCAGGCTGTCCGTGGAAAACCGGTTGATTTCCTCCATGGAAAACGAATCGACTTTACTGAACAGCTGGCTTCTGATCCGTTGTGAAAAAGATGCCGCAATACGGGCTGCAAAGAACCCGACGATGACCGCGGAGGCCATGCTTCCCATGGCGCACAGCAACATTTTACCTCCCGCCAGCCAGATATCGGAGATCTCGCTGCCCGGCATTTGGGTCAGCCTGGTGATCTCAGCCATATAATCGGGCAACTTCAAATCCAACCAGACCTGGGTGATGATGAACGCCAGACTGGCCAGGGCTTGCAGCCATTCTTTTGCGCGCATACGTTTAATTAACTTGATCATTTCTTGCTCCTTTTGCTAACTGTGTTTTATTCTAATGCTATTAGGTATTTGCCGAAAGACAAGCAGCTGCATGATCACAGCTGCCGCTTATATCATTCAATAAAATCGTCCGGTGCCTTGGCCGACAGTTTTTTCATGATTCGCACCAGTTCTTTGGCGTCGTCTTCTCCCAAGTACTCCAGCATCCTGGTGGTGATTTTCATCACCATCTCATGGTGTTGCTTCACATGCTCCTGGCCGGCATCGGTCAACTTGATCAGGATTCTCCTGCGATCGTTGACATCAATGGTACGGGTTATCAGGCCTTTATTTTCCAAATTGTTGAGAGCGGCGGCAATCCGCGCGGTGCTGATGCCCATGGCATTGCTGATCTCGCTTGGTATGGCATCCCCTTGATGCTTGGAAACATAAAACAAAATGAAATGTTCCCCTTGCATGGATTCATTGAGATGCTTTTGGGTCTTTCGCTTCCGCATTTTATTCATTTCTACCATGAACTCACGGGCAAGCGGTTCGTAATCCATTCCATCACCTTCCTTTGAGTATTTGCTAACAGTGTTAATTATATTCACCGTTAATTATTTTGTCAAGAGGCTCGTGATAGTTTTTTCATTTTACCTAGGCATATCCGATCTTGGTGACAATGTCACAGCCAAAGGCGTCATTATATTGTAAGCTAAACCGTATTGATTCATTATAGCGAAAAAGGAGACTGCTATGTTGTTGAAAATTTTTCTTGGCGTGATTATCGGCGGCGCTTTAGGTTTTGGATATTACAAGGTGGTGGGTTGTCCCAACGGGACTTGCCCCATCACATCCAAACCCATGAACACTATCCTCTATGGCGCGGTGATGGGTTTATTGATCAGTTTGGTTTAGCATGTCTTTGCATTTTCAGATGTGATTGGCAGGATGGCATGAAATCAGTAATGCAAAGACGACCCATTCATTATGTCTGGATCGTCTTGTGGCAGATTGTATTAATTTCTGCTTATTTATTAGGAGGAGTTATTTCTTTTTTTGACTTTCTATTCTGTCGCTTGTTGCTTCACCATCTGATGCTCAATCATAGCAGGGGTAGGATGCAAGTCAATCTCAGTCAATTTGACAAGCTTTGTCTTGTGCTTGATTTTAAATCCTAAATAGCAACCTGCAAATATTGCTGCACCTGCATATGTCGAAATCATTCCAGGCCAATCAATACCATCAGATGAAACATAGAAATATGACTGGCCAACGATAATGATAATGCTCAGCACAAGTGCAAAGATCGGTCCCCAGGGATAAACCTTTGACCTGTAACGCAAATCTTCCAGTCTGTATCCTTGTGCCAGATATGATTTTCTGAATTTAAAATGGCACGCAGCCATGACAATCCAAACGATAAAGCCTGTAATAGCCGAGCTGTTCAACAACCATAAGTAGACTGTATTCTCGCCATAGAATGAGCTTAGCAGAGCAAGCCCACCAACCGCGCCGGTGAATAGAGTTGCATTCACAGGAACACCCCGTTTATTGACTTTGGAAAATACCGCCGGGGCAAGACCCTCAATGGAAAGTCCGTAAAGTGTTCGTGTTGTTAGGTATAGGCACCCGTTGCCATTGGATAATACCGATGTTAGTATAACTGCGTTCATGATTGAAGCGGCAAATGCGATTCCGATGTTCTGGAATACGATAACATATGGGCTTAAGGCGATATTATCTACGGAAGCACCCAAGAGTTGGGGGTCATTATACGGAATCAAGAAGGAGATTACCGCGATTGTTCCTAAAAAGAATATTGATATTCGCAGCAATACAGTGTTGATTGCTCTAGGAACATCCTTCTCCGGTGTTTGGCTTTCGCCTGCAGTCACGCCAACAATTTCAGTGCCTTGAAAGCAGAATCCTGCAACAAGGAAAACCGGCAAGATAGCGCCAAACCCACCAACAAACGGTGCATCACCGATAGTCCAGTTGGTAAAGCCCGGGGCTCCTGGTCCGATGATTCCGATGATTGTCAAGGTGCCAGCAAAAAGGAATACAATTACAGCGATAACTTTAATAATTGCAAACCAGTATTCAGTTTCACCATAGACTCTGACCGAAACCAGGTTCAGCCCAACAAGCAGTACCAACCCAGCAAAACTGAATACGAATCCTGGCGCATCCGGAAGCCAGTATTTCATAACAATTGCCGCTGCGGATAATTCAAAAGCAAATGTGATCGCCCAGCTGTACCAATATGTCCATCCCATTGCAAACCCAGTTGCTTTGTCATAAAATCTCGCAGTATACACCGACAGAGACCCCGAATGAGGCATCTGAGTTGAAATTTCACCTAATCCCGTCATAAGAAAGTACACCATAAATGCCATGACGCCATACGCAAAAACAGCACCTCCGGGGCCAGCATCGTGGACCGCCGCACCGGTCGCAACAAATAGCGCCGTTCCAATCATTCCACCAATCGTGATCATAATCATATGCCTCGATTTTAATGATTTCTTTAATGAACTTTCGCTCATGTTTCTCTCCTCTCAAATTTATATGGCAGTAACGAATCTTTTCAGTATCTACTTGCCTTGATTGATTAACTCCTTCTTTTCAGCCGCATTCCAGTCGTCTGTTCCCAGCAGTTCAGTCTTTGTGGCTCTGATATAGATCTCTCTTTTGGCAGCCTCTTCAAAGAATGGCACCGGGGGAATGCACAGTTCAGGCGCAAGGGCCCCTTTCTTGGAAATGACGCCAGTTCTTAAGAGTTCCGTCGCCCACGCAGGCGCGCCTCCAATATAGACTTGAGCACCCATCAATTCAGGCCATTCTTTCACTGGTCGGCAAATGGCGTCCAGGCTATACTTCACTCTTCGCCCATCTTTGGTTCCAATGACGACAGTTTTAATCACATCGCAATCATTAATTTCGGCATTGGGGTCTTCTGGTTGCATATCCATTAATTTTTTAAGAATTTTGACTGGCTTGATGGCATTGCCCTCAAAGTCCATTGGTTCCTGATTGCTGAACCCAAGTCCATGCAGGAACTGAAGTTTTTCCAGCACGGCTTCGGGGAAACCAATTTTGTACGTACAGTTCTTCAAACCTTTGTTGATAAACGAAGCAGGAATTGTTCCTTGTTCGGAATGCATGAGGAAATAAGCCTGTTGTTCGCCGATTGGATTTGGATATTGAACGGTTTCAATCCCGCTTCGAGGTTCCAGCTCAACAAATTTCCCATCCATATATTGAATTGGCCTCATATGAAACTCATCCATGATTGTTTCAATCGAGTAGGTCACTTCAAATGTTTTTGTGGACTTTCCCCAGTCGTCACAGCCGCAATAGAAATTGATTGTCTCAACATCATCCAGCTGATCAACGGCCCATGCTGCACAAACATTAGTCACACCCGGAGTTCCGCCAATGCCAATGATTGCAAGAAGTCCAGCATCTTTGAATTGCTGATTGTACTTAACTTGCTTGATGGTTTCGACATATAGTCCGCCGATATCGATATAATTCACTTTTGCTTTCAGACACGCTTCCATGATGCTGCAGTTGAAATAGTAATTCACCTCGTTGATGCAAACATCATATCCTTTGATCAACTCAACCAGCGCATCGATGTCTGTGACATCGCATTTTACTGTATCCACCCTATGACCGTATTTCTTGTTGCAAAGGTCTGCGACTTCGTTGGCTCTCTCCAGATTGTAATCCGCCAACATAATGGTATCAATGTTTTTATTGTGGGCTAAATCCAATGCAGTTGCAATGCCTTGGATTCCGGCACCAATTTGAATGACTTTCATTTTGTCCCTCCTGTTGCTTTGAAAAAATATAATTCTTATACTTATTGTTAGAGCAACTATTATGCCAAGTGATGTTAATGGCAATTTTGGTTGAAAATGAGGGATTTATAAGTTGTTTGCATAAAAAAGCAATGTTGCATTTTTACAACACTGCCCTTTGAGAAATGCTTTATCATTAAGTCATTCTACAATATTTGGCTAAATTTCAACTAATTGCATTAGGTTGCAGAACCGCAACGCATGTTGCTATCTTGCAACCTAATTAATCTTGATGCCGTACTTCTTGAGTTTTCTTGATGCCGTGGATTTATCGATCCCCAAAGCCCGCGCCAAATTCGTCACATTGCCTTCAACGGCAAAAGTCTCCAG
>Ga0183100_1000233_pt1 | contig 61435 bp, 54 predicted proteins | sample Biomet2_FD_127789 | JGI IMG/M metagenome (GOLD analysis project Ga0183100, IMG submission 127789) | Microbial communities from bioreactor (seeded with anoxic lake sediment) at LBNL, California, USA - Biofuel metagenome 2 | ecosystem: Engineered > Bioreactor > Anaerobic > Unclassified ...
TATACTTGCTTTCCCAAAGCTATAAATTTTTATCTGTTTTGCCTCATTCCTTCAGACCCCCAAAAGGCAAAAGCCGACAGCAACAATAAATGTTTGTTGCGGACTTTAGTTGTTTGCTAGTGTTTATTTGATAAGCAAATCGGCTAGTCAAGTTTCAATAGACTATCTCCATTATTCTTCAAAAACTTCCTTCACTCTACCTACCATATTATCCTCCTCCAGCATCACCTTGATACCATGGGGGGGGTGTTTGACTATTTGTGAGTATGCGATTAACATGACCTCTTGTTAAGATACCATTGGCTTGGTCTTTTTTTAGCACAATATCTACCAGTGCACCGATTTTAATATTTGATCTTGTTTGTCCGTTCAAGTTATTGTCTCCTTATGCGATTTTACGCAAATGTCTACCATACTAGAATTATTCTATCATCTGACTTTCTGATTTTTAAACTAGATTAAATTTCATTTATAATATCCCTAAGTTTCTTGATTTCATCACCAGTCAGAGTAACTCCTTTACCCATTTTTGCATGATCTTATGACCAGTCGCGGATGTCGTATTTTGGTTCGCGGTCATTCCAACTGATAAGATTCAGTTCCTATAGTTTCGACAGTGTACAAGTCCAGCTTGTCCCAATGGCAGATCACGTCAGTCGGCACACTAAAACATTACGCAACCGGTAGTTACACTAAAACATTTTTCGTTTTAATTTATAATATTGTATTGTACCCAATCAATATTATAAGTTATCAAAATAGGAGACATATTCTATTTTATATTTCCCGTGAGGAAATAAATGATTATACAAATCAATAAAACAATCGTCAGTCATGCTTGCAATATAGTCTACAACAATTTGATTTGGTTCCTCATCCAAATAACTTTTTTCCGGATGATAATATCTTCTGCTATTTTCTATGAAATTAATATAATGCTTAAAAAGGACTGATTCTTGTCTTTTGTTTTTTGCATCATCTAACAATTTATAGTATATTTCATAAATCATAGGCCGAATATTCTCATTATAGAGTTGGTCTATTTTCTCATTACGATAAATAATTTCATAGTTTTCTTTCTTCGCTGTTTTTAGTCCATTAAAAATATCTTCATCCATTACCAGGTAGTCTTTACCATAACTGTTCTCTACAATATTAACTACTAGATTATTAATAATCTCCGCATTCTCTACCCCAATAGTACCTTTGGTAAATTTGGGCGATTCATGCAGTAGATTTGCTTTTTTTGCATCTTGGCGATCTTTACCTAGATAAGCAATCATGTCACAGATTCTAACAACGCATCCCTCTAAAGTAAAAGGAACTAATAGTTCGATATTTGACTTATCAATATAGCATTTTTCAATTTTGTCATCAAAATCCGAAAAATCAGTTAACGCAATCGGTTTGTATTCTTTTTGCTCAAATTCTCCATTATGGCATAGGATACCGTCCAAGACCTACAAGCTGATATTTCTAGAAAACATTGTATCTAAAACTCGGACACTATGAACATTATGATTAAAATATCGTCCCGTATTTTCTTGCAATATTTCACTCGGAAATTTTTCACCAGCATGGCCAAAAGGCGTATGTCCAATATCATGACCCAATGCAATAGCTTCAATTAAGTCTAAATTGAGTCCCAATAGTGTTCCTATATTTCTGGAAATCCTTGAAACAAGTTGCACATGTAGCGCTCTTCGAGTAATATCATCATTTCGATAAAAAGAAAACACTTGAGTTTTATCAGCATATCGATTATAAAAAGGACAATGCATGATTTTTTCAATATCCCGCACATAGGCAGGTCTCCATAGATTTGCTATATCACGTTCTTGATTCCTTCGAACAACCGATTCATCTTGACATCTATGGGGGTTCTCCACATGCATTTTTCTGTCATCTAAAACTTTCTCCTGTATTTCTTTTGATAATGAACTGTATTTTAACAATCAAGTTCCCTCCTGTCATGTTATAGATTCTCTAACAAAAAGGCAATGCTGATTTTTGCTAGAGAAACAAATATCTAATTAACAGATATTTGTTGTCGCTGCATATGTTCTTGAAGTGTAAGCCAGAACGGAGATGGTTCTTTATCAAACCATCTCCCATAGCGATTCTGTAAATGTTTCGATCTAATAAGTATGCATGCTTTCCTAGCTCTGCTAACAGCGACAAAGCAAAGTCGGTGTGCTTCCTCTATTTGTCTTTCAGAACTATTGTAGTATGGAAAACTATCTTTTTCCATACCAAGCATAATAACAACATCGAACTCTAATCCCTTTGCGCTATGCCTTGTTGACAAAACCAATTGATTTTCAGGGATGCTCAGTTCAATCAAAAATTCAATAGACTGTATTGCTTCTGATTCGATTACTTCTTGTTTCAATAATTCAAAATTACTCATCTCATCAGGGAAACGTTCTGATTTTGCAAAAACGGTGTTAATGTCTAACTGAGAAGTCATATACTCAAGCCAATCAAGTAAATTGGAAGAGTAGTTTTTACTATTAAATATAATTCGAAGCAATTTTCGTTTTACTAATATTCTGTCTTCGGGATAAATGGTAATGCCATTACAATCGAGAAAATATTCCCATGTAGAATATATGTCATTGAAACAAACAGATGTATTGTCTTCAACCCAGCAAGCGCAATCTATCATCCACTGCATAAAATCTGTAATTCTGAATTTTTGTCTTGCCAAATGAGTTGGAATATCTTGCTCAATACACTTAGCTTTCAGTTCATTCAAAATATTATTGTTTCCAGCTAGCACTACCATTTCATGAAATGGAATACCCTCTGCATTATATTGTAAAATTCGCTCTATGGCAGCCTCATACTGTTCATCCATTCCATAATCACATTCAAGGAATTCAATATTTGAAGGATAGTCCTTTAGCTTTCCTGATGCTTTATATCCTCTCGTTGTACTTAACACACTTTCAGATGCATCGACAATTTCTTGTGAACTCCTATAATTATTTAATAAGCGAATGCATTGTACACCTTCCTTGCCAGAAAGCTCAGTTAAATAGTCAGGTGCTGCCCCTTGGAAGTCATATATGGATTGATCGACATCCCCAACTGCAAATACTTTAATATTTGTCATGTCAAGCAAGGATAATACTATTTCATGAAGTGGTCGTCCTAAATCCTGATATTCATCAATTACAATCCACGGAAATTTAGCTTCCAAAGATTTACGAATGTAAAATTCATTTTGAATAAGTAAAACAGAATATTTTACCATGCTTATAAAATCTATATAACCACTTTTCTGCAATTCTTCCTCAAATGATACTGCAGCCCGTAATGCTAAATCATAACTTTCAATGAATACCTTACTGATGCCACTTATGTTCCTGCTCCGTTCTTTATCCATATCCAACATTTTGGTTGGGCTGGGAAGGCTGTTATTAATAACCTCAAACAGTTTCTTTTTATCACACTCAGATATTATTTTAATTGGATACGGTATTTGATACTGAGGATACAATTTTGCAAAAGGTGTTAAAACTTCCGAAAGGCAAAAACTGTGAACAGTACCCAGAAAAGCATTTACTCGTTTGTTAAGCCCAAGTTTTAGAAGTCTACCTTTAAATTCACGAGCTGCCTCTGTACTGTACGTTAAACAAGCTAACCCTCTGGGAGGAACTATGCTCTCTTCTAGGAGGCGCATAACTTTCAGCGTCAATACAGTAGTTTTTCCACTTCCGGGTCCAGCAATAACAACCGTATTACCACTTGCATCGTATGCGTCGCGTTGTTGCTTGTCTTTTGATATCTCTTGAAGTTTTTTCAGGTAATAGTCCGTCATTTTACTCGCCCCTGACCTGTTTGCAAATGTATACAATGGCATCATGGACATAATCAGGTACCATGTTGACCGTTACTCGTGAAGATAGCCTTTGTGCAAATCGTCCTTTTCCAATACCGCTGTGTGAAGCCTCTATTTGCCTGAGACACCGGTCGTATTCTTTATTAGAAAAATGTCTCGCAAAACTACTATTTTGCTGAGTTCCGCCAGCTGTTAGTTCCTCAAATACAGAGCAAATTAGTGCCTGTTCATCTGCCTCACACTTACTAAAAATATCTATTTCAAGCGTCTGACAACCAATAAAGACTCCAAGGGAATTAAAAATATCGTCTTGCTTATTAACATCAAAATCATTAAATTCTTCCCCATACAATACATCAATGCAGCACTGACAAATTTCTTTTGCCCGCTCTATTCCGGCATATCCGAAACTCTCATGATCTTTCGATTCCAAATCACCAAATTTCTTTTTTTCTTTTCCCTCTTCAGTTATTATCGTGTGATAATAATCCCCATCTGTTAAGACAACATTTGGAATTCCTAACGCATTTGCAAACTTACGATATGGAGAGAAATTTGTGGAGTTAATATTGCAGACAACAATTCCTTGTCTATCTAACTCGCAATTTAAACATTTTGCAAAACTTGGTATAAGATATTCTTCTGCTATTCCTTCTACAAATATGATTCCCTTCGCGAGGTACATTTCCCCTCGCTTAACATCAATGTATCTTTCTAAATCTGAAAACTCAGCATCTGAAAGCCGTATCTCCGCAGTAGTTTTCACTTCTGTTCCAGAAGACTTCCTAATTAAATGTACGATGGAGTTAATAGGTGCGACAGAGGAAATATGTGTCGAATGAGTTGTAATTATTATGGAAGCATCAGTTTTTGTCATCACATATTTATATAATAATCGTTGATATATCGGATGCAAATGTGCTTCGGGCTCCTCAATGGCAAGTATTGTTGCCCCATTTGATGTCGGGATAGCCTCATACATATACTGATATAATTCTTGCTGTATCTGACCGTCCTCAAGAATGCCATCATTCAAGACATAGCCTTCATGCATCCCAGCTGCTTTATAACATTTGCTTATCAATCCTGACTTATCCTTATTACCAAGCTCATTGTAAAGTTCTTCAGGTAAATACGACTTGATTGTATCATCCTCAATCAATAGAAGCATCAGTGCAACATAGAGAACATTATTTACACCCAGACTGGTATTGCCAGATTCACGACTGTCTATCAGCGGACGCAAAGCATAAAGAAGCTTCGCAGCATCAATATTCATTGTCCTTAATGAAACGTTGAATTCATCACTACTGTAAGACACGATAGAATTTAGGAGATTCTGTATTTTTGACTCCAAGTCGCTGACTTCACCAATTTGGAGCATATCAGCGCCTTTATCCTCTAATGCCTTTGATATTTCGGATAAAACATCTTTACTGATTGCATACTTTTGCTTAATAATTCGTGTTAATGGTGAAGTACGAGTATTACGCATGTCTGATTCGACATCACGTATAGCCTTAATCACCCTAATATTTAATATTTTACGGTCGTCATATGAAAGCGGCCTGCCTTCGTCGTCTCCTTTGAATACAATGTAACGATAATCTATTTTTCCGCTAACAGTTTTAATTAATGAAAATTTGTATGTAAGCTTCAGTACTTCTTTTCCGTCCAATTGCACAGTAGCATCTGTCAGTTGCGCAAGAATGTTTTTATTATCCTGATAGTTAGCAATATATATTTCAATTAGAATCTGTGCACCAGTTTCAGCTGGATTTTTTATACCTTCAAAAAAATCTGATTCTTCTAAGGCTCTATCCTTGTCCGACAATGTAGGATCAAGAATGAGTTGTATAGCATACAGCAAATTGCTTTTGCCGACATTGTTTTCACCGATTATTACCATCTTTTCATTTAGCCTAAAGTCAGCACACTGAAAGTTTCTGAAATTCTCAATGTGAACTCTGCAAATATATGGATGTATGTTCATATGCAACTCCCCTCACAATATCCTACCTGTTTTAAGGCTGAAATACTTATTTTCGTCAAAATTTCGTGTTGAGAAAGCGAATAATAATTTATTGCTTTTTTTCAAACCCACTATAAGTACTAAACCCCAGCATGTAAATTGCCATTGCAAAAGAAACTTTGCTTTTATCTGCAATTGCATTAAGTTCATCTATTACAGTATCATGCGGTACAGAGACTTCATCTGACTTATCAACTACCTTTTGGATAACTTCCGGTAAAGCCATGCATACCTTATAGAATGCATCCTCTTGCCCGGTAACAAGTGCATAAAATTGATCCATACTCACACGACGAATCAACCGATGCTGCACTTTTTTATTGTCAACAGTAGCTGTCCACTTCACATTCTGAGACTGTTTTGCAATTGCTTCTACCAAAAAGCAAGCACAATCATCATTGTCCAAAATCTGGCTCTGCATTTTTATGTAGGTTTTGCCGGAAGAAGCGGAATTCATGGTGTTGTGCTTGTTTTTCATTTCAACACAAATTGTATGCACAACATCACCTTCCGGCAGGTGTATTCCATTTTCATTGGTATAAATGACATCCCATCCTACATCCGGAACGACGCATCCTGTCATGTATTTAAATATTTTCTGATGGAAATAACCAATATCGTTATTGTTGGACTTGTCTCGTTGCCGGAAGATTTCATTCTTCACAATTTCTTCCCACGTAGACTGATAAACTGTTTTATCAAAAATCAGCTTAATAGGATCAATAAGATTGCTATTGAACTTTTTCAAGTCAAAAGGTTCCAGCTTTTCTCCATATTTTTGAATTGTAGCCTTCACATGCTCAACAAACTGCTCTTCGGTGATAAAAGATAAATTCCACATTATAGTTGCTCCAATCCTTCTCTGATTTTTAATGCTACTTCATAAGCGAGATTAACAGGCACTGCATTTCCTACCTGTTTGTATTGGCTGCCAACACTGCCGCAGAAAACCCAGTCATCCGGGAAACTCTGACACCGAGCATTTTCCCGAATTGTAAATGGGCGAGCTTCTAGTGGGTGACATCTATCTGTCTGCTTTTGAGAGGGTGATGTAAGCACGGTGAGGGAAGGCTCGTCCAAGCTCAATCTACGAAGGATTCCCGTTCTTCCACCACTCATATTCCAACAACTTTTCATATATTGCCGAGCAATATCCTCTGGGACGTCCCGCCAATATCCGCCGGGAGGAACCAATTCAAAAATTTTGCGTTTATACTCTGAGTATGGCGTGTAGGGACTTTCAGGAACATCCTTCAATATATCGCGAAGGACTGGTTTGTAGTCATGCGGTTTCGGAAATGAAAAATGAATTTTGTCAGCGAGATCGTTCCGTATACCAACCGTTATGAGACGTTCTCGTTTCTGTGCGACACCAAAATTCCATGCGTTAAGAACATCTTTGACCACGGTGTATCCTGTTTCAGTAAAGATATCGTAGATTGTTTGATATGTTTGCCCATGATCGTGTGTTAGTAACCCACGCACATTTTCAAATACAAACATCTTTGGCTGCAATTTGCGAAGAAATACAGCGTAATGATAAAATAAAGTACCCCTTGCATCTTCCAAACCTAATCTTTTCCCAGCATAAGAAAATGACTGGCAAGGAGCTCCGCCTGAGAGCAAATCCAATTCACCGGACTTGATTCCAAAATATTCTTCTAAGTCCAGAGGCGATATATTGGCTATATCATCATGGATCACTCGCCAATCAGAGCGATTTGCGCAGAGCGTGTCGACGGCATCCTTGTTGAATTCAATCAGACCTAGTGTGGAGAATCCTGCTTTTTCAACCCCTAGAGCTAAACCACCAGCTCCAGCAAACAATTCGATTGTTGTAAAACGCTTGTCTTTTCTGGAAAGAGATGTTTTTAACATTGAATTGTTGTCATATGTGACTTCCATAATATCCTCAATGTTGCAATTAAGAGCGACACAAATTTTTGTGAGAATTTCTGTTGATACATTTTCGTCTTTTCCGAGTTTTGCAAGAGCATTGGTGCTTATGTCAGACAATCTGCGCAAATCTGTTTTTTTCATATTTTTATCAATCAATAGTTTCCAGAGTTTTCTATAGCTTATAGACGCCATTATTTCACCTACCATATATAATGCTAACATTATAACCCATCTCATTACAAATATCAATATTATGTTGAAAAATAAAATATTTCAGTGAACCATGCCGCTTTTATATTGGACAAAATAAATTTTCTCAACCTCCTGCATATGCATAAATAAAAGCTATATGCGGGAGAAATGTCCATGCCATATCGATCAATTTTAACTTTTCAGGACTTCAAACTTATCTTTCCGGTGCAGCCGTCGCCACTTTCGGCTTTGAAACCGCGCCGAATGATACCGCTGGACGCGCACAAATCGCATATCACAGGCATCAGTTTCTCAGTAGCCAAAAACAATACCCTGCTGATCAAGCAGGCACTAAATTTATTTAACATTAAAATCGTATGCTTCGCTTCCAAGGGAAACATCTGCGTCCCAATCCGTGTTTATATCGTTTTTCCACGCTATAGCATACTTTATTTCAGCAACCTCACCCCTTTTAAGAGCGGGCAGATATACTTCTTCTCCAAGTTCATCATCCGTTACTGCAATAGAATTTACAACATATCCACCACTTGTATATTGTAATTCAAACCAAGGAACCAATCTTTCAGGCAATAGTTCATTTTGATAGGCACGGCGAAGTAACCCATCGTCACCCTCGTCAGCAATACAAAGGTGCGTTCCTTTATATGTAATATATCTAGCGCTTTTGCATTCATCATTGTCATTATCAATATCAACATTAAAATTTGTATTCAGCCTGCAAATCAGTTTAATTTCTTCCATATCGTTTTTGGGAGACATTTTCCATATGATTTTATAACGGCCATTCACATACCGATTATTATCAAAATCTTTATCATATTCTTCAACATGGCATAGCAGTTCATAATCATTTGTCTGCCACTGATTTTCACCAGAGAATTCAGCGTAATACATTATGCCATTCATTCCTACAAAATTGGAAATATCTCCAATTGGAGTATTAATGAGTGTATTCATATAATCACCATAGACTCAATATTTTGTTGTAAACCCATCTATCCAATCAATTAATGCATCTTGATTATCACTGTATTTTTCCAGCGCAGCTTGCAAATCATTTTTCATGTTTTCGTATTTTTTCTCGGCCTCTTCATAATTTGAAGCATATGTAGTATGGCACATTAAGCCATAGATGCCACATGTAATTGCATAAGGAATATTGCCACAGTCCTGTTCAAGCGTTATGTGAGCTCCTTTGTCATGTTCTTCGTCCTTGAGTATTTTGCCGTTTTCACTGCCAACAGTACCTATCGTTTTTCCATTATCGTATGCTATCCACATGTTAATACACCTCCACAAAAGCTCAATGTGTATTAATTCTAATTTCATTTTCAAAAGCAAACTGAAATAGCGGTATTACAAACCTAATCCTTTTTCTACTTCTTCTAGCGTATAAGTTTCAGTATCTTGCATTGCGGCATCCAATTCTATTTTTTCCTTTGGTGTTAGTTTAACGCAATCCGGATCATTCGCTATAATTAAGCGTTCTACAATAGTTTCAATTGCCTTTTTATCTGCTTCCGATAATTGATTAATGATTTTTGCTAAATCCAAAGTATCCTGAGCAGTTGATTGTTCCTTATTAGTAATGTCTTCTGTTCCACCACCAAAAAACCAGCCTTGCGATTCTACGAATCGAATAAATCGATGCAAAAAATCATCTTCCGTCATAAACGGTTGAATTTCTACACAGCCATCTATACTGATAACACGTGCATTTTCAATATCATCAGCCATTGGTAATGCTTCAGATATTTTATAAGCCGCTTCATTGTACTTTTTAATTCTTTCTTCATCTTTGTCTGTAGGGTTTTTGATTCGGGTTAAGTCCATGTTATCACATAAGTCAGCAAGTTTTACACTGCAAGCAGTTTGGTTGGTAAGTACCCTATCAATATATGCATCATAGCTTTCACCATCTCGTTTAGTTAAGCAATCTAACACCTCTATAATTTTATCTGAAAAGCCTTGCTTTGCTAATTCTTCAAGTGTTATAGAAGTATCTTTCACAACATCATGCAGCACAGCACATGTCTGCTCTAATTCATCGTCACAAGTAAGCATCACTCTCAAAGGGTGAAAAATGTAAGGATTTCCCTCTTTATCAACTTGTCCGGCATGAGCTTTAGTTGCTATTTCGATTGCCTTATTCAACATACGTAAAACCACCCTTCAATTGCGTTATTCTCATTATACCACTTATTTCTAATATTGGAATAATGAGAATGCAATCCGTGTGCGGTTTTTATCCCGTAAACATCAAATAAACATCAAGCAAACATCCGAATAAGTGGCGTAACTTCCGGCTATTTACGGTAATCTCATGTCTAGCTAAACATCAAATAAACGTCAAGTTGTGGATTTTGCGTTTTCAGGGCAAAAAAAGAAATCCCACAAACGGCGGTCTAAAGCCATTAATGGGATTATTCATGGTTGCGGGGGCCAGATTTGAACTGACGACCTTCGGGTTATGAGCCCGACGAGCTACCAGACTGCTCCACCCCGCGATATCGGTATGACGCATTACTCAAATGCGCTTAATTATAATAACATAACGTTTGCAAAATGTCAAGGACTTTTCTCCCTCCTCATGCCTTTTCAAAACATTTTGCCCATTATGTATAAAAAAAGGGCAAAAATCGTTTCTTAAATAGGTTAACCTTTATTATAATATGCAAAATTCTATGACATTATACAAAAAAGAATCATTGGGTTTCCCCAATGATTCCTCTTATCTTATTTTGACTTTGAATCAATAATGTCTTCTTTTCGATCAAAAGGCTCATTAAATGCAAAACTGCCGAATGAATCCGTCTTTTTCCCGTCAATTAAAAATTGAACTTTTTCTACATCATCAAGCTCTGTTAACGAATTGACAATAGAATAAATGGCTCCCATTTCTTGCGTCGATCCGCCCGTGTTCTTGCTGACAAAATCACTACTGAAATTCACGAAACAAATACTATCTTTTGTCTGAACACTAATTAGCTTGCTATCAGCGCTTAGAGTAGCGGATAATCCTTTTTGAGAAGGCCCTTTAATAAGCTCTTCGATTACATATTTTTCGAGTGTTTCATTACTAGCTGCGTTAACCTTACGCGTTTCTTTTTCTAAATAAGTCCCATCCGCATTATAGAAATAAAGAGATACATATAATTCTTTTTGTTGGTTAGCACCAGTACCGACCACAATATCCTCATCGGCAATTGGGCCCTCGGCTTTGCCTGTATTGTCAACGATAGGCTTACCATCCACTTTTACCAAGACCTGTTGCGTATTGGGTAGTTGTGTCAATGTTTTTGCCACAGTATAGGCAGCGAGCAATGTATCCGAAGCGTTCTTGTGATTAAATTCCTTTGAAAAATCCACTGTTGTCGTATTGCTACTATCTGTCGAAACGCTTAAAACTTCTACCCCTTTGGGGATAGTGCGCACATTATTGTCTGTATCTTGCGGCCCTTTTATTAATTCTTTAAGCAATTTTTGATAAAGTTCTTTGCCACTTGCATTGATTTGCCTTTTTTCACTGGTTAATGTATCTTTGGTTTTGTTTGAAAAATAAATATTAAACATTTGACTATTGGCATTTTGATTGATTGCCGCATCTTGTCGCCCATTGATAAAGTGGACTGATACAATTACAGCGGTCACAACCAAAACCACAATTATGGCTATCATCCAAATAGATTTTTTCTTCATTTTTTCCCTCCTATAATATGAAAGATGTGCCTTCATATCTTAGCATCTGGATTGTTTAATTATTATACCTTATAAAATTTACAAAATTATTAAATAACTGCTAGACTTTTTGTATAGTTTGTAAACTTTATTTGAATTATATGATAATATTCTCTTTTGGATTTTTAAGCACAATTGTAAAGGTACTTCCTTCATTCTCGCGGCTCGTTACTTCAATTTGTCCGCCATGGTGTTTTACAGCATCTAGTGCAATGGCTAACCCTAAGCCTGTACCGCCTGTTTCCCGAGCACGTGCCTTGTCCACGCGATAAAAACGTTCAAATATGGCATTAATTTCGTCTTGAGGAATGCCAATACCAGAATCCGATACGGAAATGCGGAGCGTATCTTCAGCTCTTTTAATGCTAACTGTGACTTTCGAATGCCTGTCACTATACTTAATAGCATTATCAATAATGTTATAAACAGCCTCCCACATTTTATCCTTATCAATCACCAAAGCGGCCTCGTCATCTTCAATAAGCTCTAATTTAATGCGTTTTTTCAAAGCAATAGGACGCAACCGTTTCATAATTTCTTTGACCATTGGATTAATAGCTGTCTTTTCTGTTGGCTGTTTTTCAACCGTCACAGTGTCCATTTTCGTTAATTTTAAAAGTCTGTCAATGATACGAGTTAGTCTGTCTACTTCATTATTCATATCGGTTAAAAAATCATCAACAACCGATTTATCAAGATTATCCATCTGTAAAATCGAATCCGCAACTAATTTGATACCAGAAAGCGGTGTCTTTAATTCGTGCGAAGCATCGGATACAAACATACGCCGCTTTTCCTCAACATCGTTTAATTTATCCGTCATTGAATTGAACGCATCGGCTAATTGCCGCAGTTCCCTCGTTCCTTTTACTTCGACATGTTTATCAAATTGACCATTCGCAATATTTTTAGTGACGGTAATCAATTTCTCGATTGGCGTTGTTACCATTTCAGCAATAAAAGAACTTAAAAGTCCAACAATAATACTGATGACAACCGTAATAAATAAGAGAGTCGTTCTGGTATCGTCTATAAAATCTTTCGTTGTATTCAAAGAAGATGTGAGAAGAACAACACCCAGCACTTTTGAATCCTTTATAACGGGAACGCCTACTTCCAAAGAATACCCTTTCTCTTTATCTTTGCTGAACGAATCAACGTCTTTCCCCTTAATAGCCTTATTGACCACATCAGAAAGAATCTTTTTGCCCTGCAAGTTTTCAATATTCGATGTATCGTACCGCACTAACATATTTTTGTCACATACAATCATGCGCGTATCGGTCGTTTCAAAGTTGCAAAGATCATCTACATTTTCTTTAGACAGATACTCATTTTGTTGCATCATAGAAGAAACGCCATTAGCCAAGATATTCGCGTCTACAAAAAGGCGCGTGGTATCCTTAGATACCAAATACTTTTCCGTAGAAGTGAGCATATAGAGGCTAAACAAAACTAGGGTAAAGAGCACCACTAAAAAATAGGTGATAACGAGCTGGACTTTTAACGACCCCGTTTTACTCTTTATATTGATTTTATCTTTTATGTTGTTGGTATCAGCTTTCCTTATAATAATAACCAACTCCCCATTTGGTATAAATATAAGCCGGTTCAGCCGGATGTGGCTCTACTTTCTCACGTAGACGTCTCACATGTACATCCACGGTTCGAATATCGCCTGGATAATCATATCCCCACACAATATCTAGTAAGCTTTCACGACTGTATACGCGACCAGGATTATTCACAAACAAGTCAAGCAAATCAAACTCTTTTGCAGTTAGGTCAATCACTTTACCATTAATAATAACACGTCTTAAATTATAATCAAGCTCCATATCACCCGATTGCATTTTTTTCTTGCGCGAAGAAGTCGAGGAAGATGATGGGTTATTGTGGCTTAATCGACGTAAAATAGCTTTAACACGCGCTTTTAATTCTAAAATATTAAATGGTTTGGTCATATAATCATCGGCACCGTAATCAAGGCCTAGAATCTTATCCATATCTTCATTTTTTGCTGTCAACATAATAATAGGCACCGTAGAAAACTCACGAATTTTCTGGCAAACAGCTAATCCGTCTATCTTAGGCAACATCAAATCCAAAATAACCATATCAAGGCTACTATCCCTAGCGGCTTTTAGTGCCTCTTCCCCATCATATGCTGTTACCACTTCATAGCCATCCTGTTCAAAATTAAACCTCATGCCTTTTACCAGTAATTTCTCATCGTCCACGATTAAAATTTTCATGATGTCCTCTCCCCCTTTTATTGTCTGATTACTCCTTAGATGCTAATTCTGCGGCAATATAAATCGCACATTCCGTACGCTTTTTCTCCATTTCACATGCCATTTCGTAAGGCTCATCAATATCTTTATGGAATTTATACGCATTCGCACTACAACCACCACTGCAATAGAACTTAGCAAAACAATTGTCACATTTTCTCTTGGTATACACGTTAGATTTTTCAAAACGCTCTTTTATTTCCTGATTAAAATCACCAGTATACACATTACCCATTACAAAATCATGGTTACCCACAAACTGATGACAAGGATAAATATCACCTTCAGGGGTAACTGCCACATATTCGTGTCCTGCTCCACAGCCCGACATTCTTTTCACGATGCAAGGTCCTTGGTTTAAATCTACCATAAAATGAAAGAAATTGAAACCATTTCCCTCTTTTTTACGTTTCACATATTCAAAAGCCAGTTTTTCATACTCATCAAAAATTTGTGGCAAATGTTCTGACTTAATTTCATAATCGTGACCAGGTTCATCCTCGACGACAGGCTCCACGCTCGTTTGTTTAAATCCCAAGTCCGCGAAATGCAATACATCATTAGCAAAGTCCAAGTTTTTTGCCGTAAATGTACCACGTATATAATAATTCGTCTGATGACGATCCTCTGCTATTTTTTGAAATTTAGGCACAATCTTATCATAAGAGCCTCTGCCGCGCATCTCGTCGTTTATCTCGCGTCTTCCATCAAGACTCAACACGACATTGGACATATGCTCATTGATAAATGCCTCTACTTCATCGTCTAATAAAATGCCGTTCGTTGTAATGGTAAACCGAAAATTCTTGTCGTACTGTTTCTCAATACTTCTCGCATAGAGAACCGTCTGCTTAACCGTATCAAAAGCCATTAAAGGTTCCCCGCCAAAAAAATCCACTTCTAGGTTATGACGCTCGCCACTATTTTGCACCAAAAAATCGATCGCCCGTTTGGCTGTTTCAGCGTTCATAATCCCGCGTGTTCCCTCAAAACTACCGGTCGACGCAAAACAATATTTGCAGCGGAGGTTGCAATCATGTGCGACATGCAAACATAATGCTTTAATATAAGATTTTTTATGCCAATCTTTTGCCACTTCTTTATATATGTCATTGGTATAAAGCATATGCTCATCCACTAATTCACAAATCTCTTCATATGCCTCTTCTACTTGATCGGCTGTGTATGTTTCTCTTAATTTCTCCAGAATATCCACAGGACAAGACTGCTCTTTTGTGAAAGAATCCGGTCCTAAAAGGCCCAAAATATCATAGACACAATCATCAACTACGTGCACCGCACCGCTATAAATATCCATGACAATATTCTTTTGACCCATTTTATATATATGTACCATTATTATCTCCTCTTTACCTTAAAAAACGCCTATTTTTACAAACAATAAGGGTTTTTGCAAACTTACGCAAAAACCCTTTCGCTTCTAACTGATTTTATACCGCATAGTGGCTATTTCTGGTCACTATTCTCACATTTTTGATTAGCAACGGTACAAGATGTTTTACAAGCGGATTGACAAGAAGTCTGGCATTCGCCACAACCGCCCTTTGCCGCACTCTTTTTCAAAGTTGCACCGCTAATTGTTTCTACATGTTTCATATTCATCCATCCTCCTTACAATATCATGATTAAAATTATAGCATGATTCTTCCCGAAATTCAATGCGTTTCATTAATTCTTTGGGAAAAACCGCCATCTTTTTTTAGAAGCTTCTATTTATTTCGTCCTAATAAATGATAGGCCAATTCTCGCATGAATTCTGCCTTGTCTCCAAATGGAATCAGCGCATCAACCGCTTCATCGGTAAATTCACGCACCATCTCACGAGCGTGCTCAATCCCCAAAAGGCTCACATAAGTCGTTTTTCCATTTTCGATATCGCTTCCGATTGGTTTTCCGAAAACAGCCGCATCCCCCTCGATATCGAGTAAATCGTCTTTAATTTGAAAAGCAATCCCAAGAGCCGCGCAATATTTATCAATCGCATGAAGTCCTTCTTTATCAGCGCCCGCCATTAAGGCGCCAATGTGGCCTGCCGCATAAATAAGCGCCCCTGTTTTCAAAGAATCCATTGTTTTTAGGTATTGGTAAGATATATTATCCTTTTTCTCACCTAGCAAATCGAGCACCTGACCGCCTACCATGCCTGCGCCTCCAGCGCTTTTAGCAAGTACCGATATGGCCGCTATTGTTTTTTTGGGGTCACTCGTGCTAAAAGAGACCACTTCAAAAGCATACGTTAAGAGTGCATCCCCTGCCAAAATGGCCATATCTTCTCCATACACTTTGTGCACCGTTTTGCGACCGCGGCGCATGTCATCGTCATCCATAGCCGGTAAATCGTCATGAATCAGCGAATACGTATGAATCATTTCGATGGCGGTCGCAAAATGATACACATCTCGCGCTCGACCGCCGAACATTTCCGAGGCCGCTATCATAATAATTGGACGAATGCGCTTTCCGCCTCCTTGCAGAGCATAGTTCATCGCTTCCGCCAACACATCCTGCCCATTTTCATAGGTTAACATGTGCTTTTCAATCCAGTCCTCTACGTGGCTTTTTTTCATGGCAAATTCTTTCCCAAAATCCAAATCTATTCCTCCTCTGCCGTGAAATCTTCCTCTTTTTTGCCGCCATTTCCATCGTCTAGTAAAACGTTGACTCTTTGCTCTGCTTTATCTAATATAGCCTGGCACGTTTTGGTCAGCGTCACACCTTTTTCAAAATAATAAAGGGAATCATCTAACGTGTTATCTTTCTTTTCTAATTGTTTCACAATTTCAGATAACTCTTTCATACATTCTTCAAAATTCGCTCCTTTTGCCATATGCCTTCCTCCTTATTTAACTTCACAGTCTTTTTTTCCATCGCCAAACGTCAGTTTGATTTTATCGCCAATCGACATTTTTTTAGCACTATTTATCACAGCTCCCTCAGAATCTGTCGCCATGCAATATCCGCGCGCCAAAACATTTGTCGGATCTAGTGTTTGTAGTTTTGAAGATAGAAGTGCCAGTTTATTTTTATCTTCTCTATTTTTGACGCGCCATGCGTGATCAACTTCCCGAATTTGACCATCTAAATACACACGCATGTTATCGATACGATCTTTTGGGTTTCTAAGCCGAAACCTTGCTATAGAAGTTCGATGTATCCTAATAAGCGATTGGACACAAGAAGTCATACGATTTTGGCTAGCCGAAAGTTGACGGAGGGTATCACCGATATCTGCTGCCGCTATTTCGGCGGCGGCTGACGGAGTTGGCGCCCTCATATCTGCCACAAAATCCGCAATGGTGAAATCTGTTTCATGTCCTACCGCCGATATAATCGGAATGTCTGATATAAAAATGGCACGCGCCACGTCCTCTTCATTAAACGCCCATAAATCCTCGATGGAACCGCCGCCGCGTCCCACAATCAACACATCGCAACATTTTTCCCGATTGAAATAAGAGATAGCCTCACTAATTTCACGAGAAGCCCCCTCTCCCTGCACCAAGCAAGGATACAACAATATTTTCGCATAAGGGGCACGCCGCCCCAATACATGGATAACATCGCGAACAGCCGCCCCAGTAGCTGCTGTAATCACGCCAATTGTTTGAGGATATATCGGAATGGGCTTTTTATACTTGCTATCGAACAACCCTTCTTTTTCAAGCCGCTCTTTCATCTGCTCGAAAGCGATGTGGAGTGCCCCCACCCCGTCCGGCTGCATTTCCTCGATATAAAGCTGATAAGCGCCACCTTTTTCATATACACTAATATGCCCACGTGCCATGACTCTCATACCATCCTGCGGTTCAAAAACAAGTTTGGCCGCACTATTTCGAAACATAACAGCTTTTAACACGCCGCCGTCATCTTTCAGCGTCATATATATATGCCCAGAATAGTGCTTCTTGCAGTTAGATAGTTCACCTTTGACCCAAACATTTGACAAGACAACATTCTTGTCCATAATTTGTTTGATATATTGATTAATTTGTGAGACGGTAGCCATATATACTTTATCTTCCATTATCTTCACTCCTTTGCATAGCCAAAGCGGCAATTCCAGCGGCGTTATCCGAGGAATATTCCCTCTGGGCAAACAAAACTTGTTTCCCACAATCAGCTAGATATTTTGCTAATTCTTCTCTAACAAAGTCGCATGAGGCGACACCACCTGCTATCACGATATGGTTTACAAAAAGCTTTTCTAATAGGCAAGAAAACACACCGACAAGCGCTTTTGTGACCGCCATTAACAAACTTTTGGATAGATTAGCCAGGTCTATGTTTTCCCGTTCTATGATGCGAAACACCTCTGCTTCACATCCCGAAAAACTCAAACAATTACCACTGACATTAACCGGCAATTCATATGGTTCGGTTGCTTTTTTCGAAAACTCTTCTATATAGCGTCCACTGGGAAACGGAAGCCCCATTTTAACACCAACGCGATCGATTAATTGACCGGCGCTAATATCGGAAGTTCCCCCTAATATTTCAGAAGAAAATCCGCCATCTTTTTGGTAGCAACATTTTAAAAATTCAGTCGTGCCTCCAGACAAATGCAAAAACAAAAACGGCTCACCATTTTTCCAAAAATCATCTTGCGAAGAAAAAAGGGCTGCCATAATATGCCCTTCCTGATGAGAAAAGGTATAAAGCGGCACATGTAGCGTAGCGGAAACAGAACGCGCTGTTTGCACACCTGCCATAAAAACTGGCATATAGGAGCCTTCCATGCGGCGCGGGCAATCGCTTACCCCAATCGCCTCTATATTCTGAAGTCTGCCCAGCCCCTCCATCTTTTGAAACATATCTCCTAACGTTTGCATATGACAAAACACGCACTCACTCTGTCTAAGACCAATTTTACCAAGTGGTACTTTTAGTAGCTGTTTTAAACTCGTCATTGTTTCGCCATCGTATGCGGCAAGGGACGTGGTATAATTGCTCGTGTCTATTCCGATAAACATTCTCTTTCCCTCAACACACTGGCTAGTACACCATTGACGAAAGAAGCCATAACTGGGTCATCATATTTTTTCATCAAATTAATGGCCTCATTCACAGCGGCTTTATCCGGCATGTCCGTCATTGTAATTTCGTAAACGGCGAGACGTAGTACCGCAAGAGAAACTTTTGAAATACGCGCAATGCTCCATCCTGTTTTTAAATGGGTGCTAATAGCGGTATCTAATTTCTCTAAATTTTGATAAACCGCCGATACCGTTTCTTCAATAAACGGAATTTGATCTTGGTTTTCTTCTTCCCAATCTTCTTTCATCTCAGATAATCTGTCATAAATGTCTTCCTGTTGAAAATCCAATGCGAAAATTAGGCTAAAAGAAATCTCTCTTGCTCTTGTTCTGTTCATATTTTCCTCCGATAGTATGTTTTAAGACCTTTATTCTAAAAAAGTCCGCATCTTTTCTGTTAGATGCGGACTTTCTTTTAAAACGAACTTCCGCCGATAAATTCACGTAGCAGCGATGAAGACGGAATCGTTTGATCATTCATATATGCAAAATGAGAAAGTACATCTAATAGTCGTTGTGCTTCGCTGTATTTATCGCTAGTGCGATCAATTTTGCCAAGCTCATCCCAGGCAAATGCTTTTAGTACACAGAATTCGTATACAAAAGACGAATTAAACACAACATCCGCCTGTTCTTCAAACGGAAAAATATAGTTAAGTTCGCCGCGCTGAACCGAATCCCACATATTGAGCGTACCTTCTCCACCAGTACTGCGAAATTGCATATCACGTACGATACGGCGAATGAGGCGCAAATCAGTCGGCGATACGGGATTCGCATCGTCAAATTGCAAATCAATAAGCGGTGTGATATAGATTTTGTACTTATCACTCTCCCGAATTGAAAAACTGATTTTTTCGTTCAGAGCATGGATACCCTCTACTATTATAACCTCTTGTTCGCTCAGTTTCAAGGTGTTTCCTAAAACTCGTTTGCCAATCGAGAAATCAAATTTAGGCAGGGTCACTTCGCGTCCTTCACATAATTCTTTTAAATGCTTACAAAACAGACCATAATCTATGGCTTCTACTGTTTCTAAATCCGGTTTACCAAATTCATCAAGTGGAATTTCGCTCATCGGCTTATAGTAGTCATCTAATGAGATATTAACTGGACGGAGTCCATTAATACGAAGATGGATACTAAGCCTTTTCATAAAGGTCGTTTTACTAGATGAACTAGGCCCTGCAATCAAAATAAGACGCTTTCTAGGAAACGTAACTTTTATTTCCTGGGCAATCTCAACGAATCTCTTATCTTGGAAACTTTCCTGCATATGAATCAGGTCATTGCCTTGCCCACTATTAATGGCATTATTCAAATCCGTCACCGTACGAATGCCCAACGTGTCGCCCCAAATACGATATTCATCAATAACACGAACTAATCGTCTTGATTTTAATGGTGTGATTAATTCCCCACCCGTTCTGAAATTAGGATAACATAGGAGCATACCATGTTCAAAATTGGATAAATCGAACTTACAAACAGAACCGGTTTTATAAGTAAGTTGTCCGCGCATATATATTTTGTGATCGTCTATGGAATAAAAATTAAGGGACTCTTTTTCATAGACGCTAACCGTCTTTGCACTTTCTTCCTCACCCATTTGCTTATATAAAGAAACTGCCTCATCGATAGTCAGTTCCGTTTTCTCGATATTTAAGTTCTGTGCAATAATATGTTGCATTTCTTCTTTGATTTTTTCCGAAAATCCTTGTTCAATCGTGCCGCGCACGATTTCACAATAAGTCGATTTGTTGATGGAACGCCTCAGACAAATTTTAAGCTCCGGATATAACCTTTTAGCCGCTACCATAAATACCAACATAATGGTCTGCCTGTATGCACGAAAACCATCTTCCGCATCAATAAAAAGAGGAATAATCTCTTGTCCATCCTTTGGTATATAGCGAAGGTCCACCACCTCATTATCCGCTTTAGCAGAAAGGGGCATTTGTTTGTCCTCTAGATGGAGGACTTCTTTTGCAAGGGTATATATATCACGTTTGTTGTCTTCCTCTACTGAATGCCCAAATAAAGTAATCATACTAACCCCTCCTTTTTCATCATTTCTGTCGCTTCATCCTTACGCAGTAGCATTTCAGAAAAGCGATTAATATATTCTATCGGATCTTTAAAATTAAAAACCCTAGATATTTTATCTTGTTTTGAATCGACAATCTTGCTCGTTCCACCGCACCCTAACGCCAATATAGTTTGAATTTCTTCCATGATATTGACATTATAAAAACTTTCGTGCCCTTCTTTGGCATAGCCGACATTTTCCAAATTACCAATCATGTTCTTTTGCCTGTATAGATAATATGGTTGATACGCATTTTTCATTAACGTTTTCTGTGCATAGGAGATCATTTCTTCCGCTGTTTTAGCTTGAGACAATTTAACCTTTTTATACTCTTCCCCCAGACGCGATGCGCGCTTAATACTCATTGTATGCACCGTAATGTCGTCCGGATCCAACTCGATAATCTTATCTAAACTCTCACAAAAATCGTTTGTTTCCTCTGCTGGCAGCCCAGCAATCATATCCATATTCACCGAGAAATTGGTATGCTGACGAACCAAATCATACGCACGATATACATCCTCCACGGAATGCCGACGACCTATCAATTCCAATGTTTTATCCTGCATCGTCTGTGGATTGACACTAATACGATTAACGGGAAATGCCATCATGGCACGCAGTTTCTCTTCCGTAATAGTATCCGGTCTTCCTGCCTCTACTGTAAACTCGGTCATGTGTGATAAATCAAAAGACCCACAAAGAGACGAAAGAACTCTCGTTAAATCCTGCGGTGATAGAGAAGTAGGCGTTCCACCACCTATATACACACATTGCACGATTTTCCCAGTTTCTTTTAACAGTTTACCCAAATGTGCAATTTCGCACTCTAAAAGTCTCACATATTCCGCCATATATTTTTTGGAATTTCGCATATCGGTGGATACAAACGAGCAGTACAAGCACCTAGTGGGGCAAAACGGAATGCCAACATAAAGGCTAACCGAATTAGGTGGCACCGTGGCAATGAGTTTATTTTCATGAATTGACACGGTTTTTAAAAGCTGGCTTTTTTCTTCACTAAGTCCATATATCGTGAATAATCGATGGAGCGCCGCATCATACGAAAAACCGCGCGCCACATATTCATGCACGAGTTTAGCAGGACGAATACCCAGCATAAGCCCCCAAGGAAGAGAAATCTCTTTGGGATATACCGCTTGTTTAGCGGCCGCACAAACGGCCTGAGCGGCGGCGGCACAAACAAAACGTTTCTCTTCAAACTCTTCTGCCGCTACTTCTTGGGGATAAACAAAATCGCCTGTATAGTTTTTATCTTGATAGGTAATGACGCAATGACCAATGAACTGGCCACCCTCTTTTATGGAAGAAGCATCCACAGTACCTTCGTCTTCTTTTGAAAAAAACATATTCACAACCGTGGTCACTTCATAGGATATATCGTTGCAATTTGTCAAAATCTTCATAGTTTCTCCTAATTTGCGTTTAATAGATACGGATTATTCATTCTTTCAAATCCGATGGTGCTTTTCCCTCCGTGACCGGGATAGACTACCGTATCATCTGGCAAAGGCATTAACTTTTCTAAAATACTGTTTATGAGCGTGTCATAGTCACCACCAGGGAAATCGCTTCGCCCAATACTCGCATAAAAGAGAGTATCTCCCGAAAACAGATGCCCTTTTGTGTAAAAGCAGACGCCGCCTTTGGTGTGACCAGGCGTCTTTAAAACCGCAAACTCCATAGAGCCGCAAGTGATGGTTTCACCCTCTGTGAAAATGCCATCGCTTTTTACCGCCAATTTTCCTCCCTGATAAGCTGATAAATTCAGTTCACTATTGCCCATCATTTTATCATCCTCTTCGGATACCAAAACACGCGCTCCTGTGTGTGCCCGCACTGCATCTACTGCACCAATGTGATCGAAATGAGCATGCGTCAATAAAATATAGGATAGCTTTAACGATAAGGCGTCAATTTTATGAATGATACGAGAGGCTTCATCGCCACAATCGATTAACACAGTATTTTTGTTTTCATCATAAACCAGATAACAATTTGTACCAATCTCGCCGACAGCCAATACTTCTATCTTCATTTTTTCTCCTTACTTTACATTCGTTCTCGACACATGGAAAATACCTGAAACGGTAAACAACTTCCGAATAATATTTTCTAATTGTTCGCTAGACCCTATTTCTAAAGAAGCGGTAATGATCGTTTTTTCGTGCTTTAACACACGGGCATTTAGCGCCTTAACGCTGACTTTTTCCTGCGCCATCATATTAATAATATCCACTAAAATACCTGGCTTGTTATACGCATCCATCTGCAAATCAGCCACATAACTGTGCCCGCTCGCACCCGCCCATTTAACGTCAATGAGACGATTTTTGTCCTCTTCATTTAAAACAGATAGCTGCATATTCGGGCAATCCGCACGATGAATGGATACGCCTCGACCTCTTGTAATAAATCCAAGTATTTCGTCATTCGGCACGGGCGAACAGCATTTTGCAAAACGCACCAAGCAATCATCAATTCCTTTAACGACAACGCCAGAAGAATTGGTTTTCTTTTGATTCGTTTCCTGTTTCTGCGTTTCCTTTTTTGCCAAAATTTCTGCTGCCAGCGCCCCATTTACGATAACCGGCTTTTCATTACTTTTTAGTGAGCGCATATATTCATCACGCAGACGCATCACAATTTTTTGCGCCGTAATCGCACCATATCCCACACCGGCATATAAATCGTCGATACTTTTAAAGGTATAGCGCTTTAACATGGGGCTAATCCATTCTTCTCTAAATATCTGCTCAAATTTTAAGCCATGGCGTTTTAATTCTTTTTCGATGAGGTCATGACCGCGTTCCACATTTTCCTCACGGCGCTCTTTTTTAAACCACTGATTAATTTTATTTCGCGCCTGTGACGTTTTAACGATTTTGAGCCAATCACGACTAGGACCATGTACATTGGAGGAGGTAATAATCTCAACAATATCACCATTCTTTAGTGTATACTCAATCGGTACCATCTTTCCATTTACCTTCGCACCCATCATACGCTGGCCAACTGCCGAATGGATATTAAAAGCGAAATCAATCGTGTTAGAACCCGCGGGGAGGTTAATGACATCTCCTTTAGGCGTAAAAACGAATACCTCATCCGCAAACAAGTCGATTTTCAGAGTTTGCATAAAATCGTCTGTATCAATGAGTTCTTTTTGCATATCCAAAAGCTGTCTGACCCAAGCCAATTTACTATCCATATCACCGGTCGATGACACGCCCTGTTTATATTTCCAATGTGCCGCGATACCTTGCTCCGCTATTCGGTGCATTTCCCACGTTCGAATCTGGACTTCAAACGGCATGCCATTTGGATCAATAACCGATGAATGCAGCGACTGATACATATTCGGTTTTGGCATAGCGATATAATCTTTAAACCTTCTAGGAATGGGCTTATAAAGTTCATGAATACTGCCTAAAACGCTGTAACACTCACCCACTGTATCAACAATGACACGCACAGCGAATAAATCATAAATTTCGTCGATCGATTTATTTTGTGTATACATCTTTCTGTATATACTGTAAAAGTGTTTAGCACGGCCATAAACTTCGCCTTTAATATCCATGCTTTTGACTTTATTTTTAATTTGCTCAATTAAAATATTGATATATTCTTCCCGTTCCTGCTTTTTTTGATTAATGCTTTCACTGATTTCTTGATAAGCCACAGGATCCAAATATTTTAAAGATAAATCCTCTAATTCACATTTTACCTTGCTCATACCAAGGCGATGCGCGAGAGGCGCATAGACTTCAATGGTTTCGCGCGATATTTCGCGACGCTTGTTCTCTGTCATGCTCGCCAACGTTCTCATGTTGTGAAGCCTGTCAGCAAGCTTGATTAAAATAACGCGAATATCCCGCGCCATGGCAAGTAACATTTTACGCAAGTTTTCGATCTGTTGTTCTTCTTTTGTCGTGTACTGGATTTTACCGATTTTGGTAACACCGTCCACTAGGTGTGCGACATCTTCCCCAAATTCCTGCTCAATCGTACTAATTGTGCACCATTCCACATCTTCAACTGTATCATGCAAAAGGCCGGCCATGATAGCTTCACTATCAAGCTGCATTTCAGCAATAATCATGGCAACATCCACTGGGTGAATGATATATGGCTCACCCGATTTGCGCATTTGCCCTTCGTGTGCCTTTTTTGCAAACTCATAAGCTTTGCAAATTCCTGTTTCATCGGCATGGTCATTGTATGTTTTGATTGTATCAAGCAGCTTCCTTAAACTTTCATCCATGTATCCTCGCCCCCCTTTGGGATTTTTGCCCTTTTTTATATTATTCCGTAAACTCTACAATGGAACGCACATCATAACCCGGCAATTTGTCACGACCATTTAGATACGTTAGCTCAATAAAGAACAACATGCCGCTTACCGTGCCACCTAACTTTTCTACCAATTCGGCATTGGCTTTTACTGTGCCGCCGGTTGCCAATAAATCATCAACAACCAACACTTTTTGACCTGGTTTAATCGCATCGATGTTCATTTCCAAAACATCCTCGCCATATTCTAAACTATACGTCGTGCTGATGGTTTTATAGGGAAGCTTCCCTTTCTTACGAACCGGTACAAATCCTTTGCCCAACGTATACGCTAATGTTGCCGCAAACATAAATCCGCGCGACTCCGATCCAACTACGATGTCAAAATCCAAATCAGCCGCAGCGGCACACATCTGGTCAATCGTTTCTTTATAGGCATCTTTATCCTGTAAAACAGTTGTAATATCAATAAAATCTACCCCTTCTTTTGGGAAATCCATTACGTGTCTTAATTTTCTCTTTATATCCATTTAAAATTCTCCTTCTACACATCATTTTTTTAATTGGTTTTAATATCTTTCAATACCGCCTGAACAGAAACTTCGCCGCGGTAATCGTTTAAATTCATATGAAAAGCGACATCTACCATATCGCCAATAGAAAAGGTATCCGCTACCCAGCCCATAGAAAATCCCACAGCTGTGATAAAAAGCCCGCCCTTTTCTAGTTGCAAACGCACATGCTGTTCGCTTTCACCCATCTTGCGAATAGCGGTGATTTTAGCATTCATTAAAGCAAACACCGGTTCTGGGTTAGCCGCTCCAAAAGGCGCCATGCTACTTTCAATGATTTTCACCGTTTCCGGTCTAATTTGCCCGGCTTCTATCATCTCATCTATCCAAATCGAGGGAATACTGTTTTCAGCTGTTAACCGCTCGGCAACATATTGTTCCAAATGTTCGTATAATTTCGGGATATCTTCCTGTCGAATGCTCAGACCGGCTGCCATTTCATGACCACCGAATTTTAACAGAATATCAGAGATATTCCCTAGCGCATCGAATAAATTGATTCCTTCGATGCTACGACCGGAGCCTTTTCCCACTCCGTTTTCAATCGAAATCAAAATGGTTGGTTTATAATACTTTTCCACTAAACGAGACGCAACAATACCAATCACGCCCGGATGCCACTCTTCTTTTGCCAACACAATTACCTTTCGTTTAGAAAAGTTGCTATCCGCCAGAATCATAGCGGTTACATCTTCCAAAATTTGTTTTTCCGTCTGCTGACGAGCTATATTTTCTCGGTTCAAATAATCCGCGATTGGAACAGCGCGCGCTTCATTTGTCTCTAAAAGAAGTTCCACGCCCTTTTCCACTTGTCCGACACGCCCTGCCGCATTAATACGTGGCGCAATCCCAAAACTCACGGATGACGCAGTAAGCTCTTTTCCCGCTAGTCCTGCCATAGATAATAGAGCGCGAAGTCCGGGGCGATTGGTTTCTTTTAAGCGTTTTAACCCTGCAGAAACGATAATACGGTTTTCATCTGTAAGAGGCACCACATCTGCAATCGTGCCGATAGCGCAAATATCAACATACTTTCCAAAATAATCGCTGGCTTTCTTACCTAACTTTATCGCCATAGCGAGTACTAGCTTAAAGCAAACGCCGACACCGGCAAGCTCCGAAAATGGGTAAGTATCATCTTGTTGTTTGGGATTAATAACGGCCACCGCTTTGGGAATCTTTTCGTGGCACATATGATGATCGGTGATAATAATATCAAGACCCAATGTTTTAGCGAACTCCACCTCGCCCGATGCGGTAATGCCGCAATCAACCGTTATCATAAGAGAGGCGCCCGATTTTCTAATCTTTTGCAATGCCAATATATTAATCCCATATCCCTCATCCTGACGACTAGGAATATAATAAGAAACGTCTGCTCCCTCTGAAAGTAAAAAGTCATACAGCATGGCAGTAGACGTGATACCGTCCACATCATAATCGCCGTAAACCACAATTTTTTCTTTTTTCTTAAGAGCTTCATCGATGCGATCTGCCGCTTTATCCATATCTTTTAATAAATAAGGGTGCGGAATCTTGCCCACGCTTTTCTTAAGAAAATCTTCTACATTATTCGGACCGACCCTGCGATTTAACAGTGCCACTGCCAAAAATTCCGGCATATGAACACCATTCATCATCAATTTAATATCGGCTTCTTTCAATTTTTCATTTAAGTATACCCATTTTTTCGGAATCATGATTTCCTCCGCATCGTCTTGCTAAAATACTTACCAAATATTATACCACTTTTTTGCAGACGATTCAACAAAAATCGCAAGGAACGAAAGCTCAAAAAAAGCACTCGGCAATTATGCCGAATGCTTTTCATCGCTTTTTATTGAGCGTCCTCTACTCGCCTATATTTTTCCCGCCCAATCTTATACATATTATTGCCCCTAGAGTCAATAATGACAACGCAAGGAAAATCTTTTACGGTCAGTCTGCGAATCGCTTCCGTGCCCAAATCATCATATGCCAGCACTTCACTTTTCACAACCGAGGCAGCCAGTAGCGCTCCCGCTCCGCCAATAGCGCCTAAATATACAGCGCCGAAACGTTTCATAGCATCGACGACATCCGCATTTCTCTCGCCTTTTCCAATCATCACGCGAAGACCATGCTTCATCATAAGCGGCGCGTACTTATCCATACGTCCGCTAGTGGTCGGTCCGCAAGAACCGATTACTTCACCTGGTTTTGCTGGGCAGGGTCCTACATAATAAATAGCTTCATCTTCAATATTTACCGGAAGTGGTTCTCCCTTTATTATGCACTCGTAAAGTCTCTTATGTGCGGCGTCGCGTCCGGTTAAAATGGTTCCTGTAATGAGAACGCTATCGCCCGCATGCAGTGTTTCAATTATGTCTGGGGTAATAGGCGTTTCTAGCCTTATCTCTTTCATCATATGCCCCCTATTCGATTGTAAACTCGATGTTGCCGGCAACACCAGCTGTTTTGCCAACACGAGTTTCGTCTAAATAAAGAACTCTTTTTAGCGCCACCCCGACAGCTCGAAAAGCCGCTTCCCAAACATGGTGAGCGTTTTTCCCTTTTAATACATCCAGATGCAACGTGCAATTTGCTCCCTGACAAAGGCCTTCTAAGAAAACGAGCAAATCTTCTGTTGCCATATCTTCTGTTTTTTCCGTCAAAGGAACAGCGCTCGCAAAGTCGAAGTAAGCACGCTCTTCAAAACTAAACGCTGCCGTAGCTTTTGCTTCGTCAATAATACCGATCGCGTCACCGTAACCTGTCACACCATTTTCACGATTCCGTTTTATGTAAGTGCCTAGTGCTTTGCCAAAGGCAAGCCCTAAATCCTCACAAATCACGTGTGCTAGATTGAATTTATCAAGTTGTACATCCATTTTAATGTTGATACCGCCGCGCCAAGCAATATGCTCAATCATGTGGTTTAGAAACACAATCCCGGTATTGATGTCCTTTCGGTAATCCGGTTTTGTGCCGTCAAAATCCAAAACAACTTCCATAACAGACTCAGTGGTTTTTCTTGTCACTTTAATCTCGTTTTTCATTCCTTATTGTCGCGTTAGGCTTCAAAGCGCTAACACGTCCTCCTTTATAAAGATTATGTTTATAATCTGACTGCTAATTCTAAGGCAGTTTGTAAATAGTTTTCAAAAGAATTTTTTTGCACTCTCCCCATTGTCCGTGGGTCCCATTCAATGCCATCTAACGTATCTTCACCATATAGGAACTCATACACTTCGATGTTTCGAAATTGCCCAACTGCCATGATGGAAGCGCACTCCATTTCAACCGTGATACATCCTTCTTCTTTACGCAACATCATATTTTTCTGTGTTTCTCTATAAAACGCGTCCGTTGTCCAAGTTTTTCCCTCAATGAAAGGGATTGTGAGCTTTTTAAATAGCGAGGCAAGTTTGGAAGAAGTAACAACTTCAATATAATCACTTGTTGGTGCATAGTGATAACTCGTACCTTCATCTCTGTATGCTGCTGTTGGGATAATAAAATTCCCGGCTGCAACCTGTTTATCCAATGTTCCACATGAGCCAAAGAACAAAAACTTTCTTCCGCCTTTTTCGATAACTTCTTCTAGGAGTCCAGCTGACCCAGCACCCCCCAGAATAGTCTGATAAACGGCTACGCTTTTGCCTTTATGATGAATTTTATAAATGGGAATGGGAAAACCTGCATACATATCACTTATCTGCACCGCTCCTGGCATGCTTTTTACCAAATTGATAATCTTCTCATTAAATGTCACAATAACGGTTTCTGGAAAATCTTTCACTTTTTTTGAAACATAGCAAGGTTTTACTATTTCTTCTGTACGATCATCAAAGGTATGAATAATGCTCATATTGTCTTATCCTCGTTACTTTCTCTCCTTTGCTGCCAACGCATGTGTCTCAAACCCTTCAGTTGTCGCAAAAGTCACAGCCTTGTCACGCACCTTTTCAAATCCCTCTTTGCTGACATAGCCTAGTGAAGTACGCTTTAAAAAGTCCTCCACCGATACAGCTGAATAGGTTTTTGCAAATCCACCAGTCGGCAAAATAGCATTCGGTCCCAAAAGGAAATTGCAAAGCGTGATAGGGGTATAATCTCCTAATAAAATCTCGCCTGCGTTCTCAATCTTCTCCAAATCCACAAACGGATTTTTTGTCATAACTTCCATATGTTCAGGCGCATATTCATTCACAAAATCAATGGATTCTTCTAACGAATTGGTTAAAACCACGCCGCCATATGTGGAGAAATTCGTTTCGATAAATGAACGACGGAGTGGTGACAATTTATCTAACTGCTCATTCACAATCGGCAATACTTTTTGCACCAATTCTTTGGAATGAGTAACCAGCAAAGCCGCACTATCTGGGCCGTGCTCAGCCTCAATCATAAAATCGAGAGCCGCTTTATGCGGGTCGGCAAATTCATCACATAAAATGATAGCTTCGCTAGGTCCTGCCGGCAGACCAGCATTGATGTGGTTTGCTAATACACGTTTAGCGGCCGTTGCATAGCTGTTACCAGGGCCGATAATCTTATGGCATTTCGGAATGGTTTCCGTTCCATAAGCCACAGCGGCTACCGCTTGGATGCCGCCAACTTTATAAATTTCGCTGATACCGACAATTTTAGCCGCTGCTAAAATTGCTTTATCCACATTTCCTTCTTTATTAGGAGGCGTCACGACCACAATTTTTTTAACACCAGCTACCACCGCCGGAATACCCAACATGAGAAGAACTGAAGGAAAACTTCCCTTGCCGCCCGGCACATATAAACATACATCCACAATCGGAGTGGTCTTTTCGCCCACCATTAAGCCCTCATCCACATAAGTAAACCAAAGAGGCTTAGGAAGTTGTTTTTCATGGAATTCACGAATGTTGTTAGCCGCATATTTAATGGTTTCTAACACTTCCTCGTCACAATCGTCATAGCCTTTTTCAATCTCTTCCTGTGTTACTTTTAAAGAAGAAAGTTCGAGTTTATCAAACTTTTTGGTATATTCTAAAACCGCTTTATCCCCGCGCACAGCGATATCGTCTGATACTTCTTTTGCCAATTTCATCTGCTCGGAAATATCGGATTCAGCACGCCTAAAAAGCACCGTTTTTTGTTCATCTGTCATTTTAGAAAGTTCATATATATTCATTTGATTTTCCTCCTACTAAAATTATCTTTATAATCCATTATAATCAATCTTTCAACGAATTTCAATACTTTGAGCATAAAAATTTATAACAATTTAAAGCGTTAGCGTAATAAAGTGTCTAGTAATTTTGCTATGTTGTTCTCTTCTTTAAATTTTTTCGATAAATCTCTCATGGTATATTCATTTTTACCGATTAATTCCAGTATTTTTTAGTATCCACACATCACAACCATGTATGTGATGTCTTTTTTATAAAATTTTTCTTAAATACTTGACAAAAAAATCGGAAGATGATATGATAGTTAGGCACTTAATATGTATGCCGTTGTGGCGGAACTGGCAGACGCCCAGGACTTAAAATCCTGTGGGATTAATTTCCCGTACCGGTTCGATTCCGGTCAACGGCACCAAAAAGTCATGTGTAGGATTCATCCTACACATGACTTTTTTTATTGTTCTCCTGTACGTATCTTTCAATCAAAAAATATTGAAACCAGAACTTTTTAATCATTTATTCTACCATAAAATTCATTTTTCTGATAAATAATTCAAAAAAATCATAAAACTATATCAAATTTTTGAAAATATCTATTGACATTTGTGCATTTTTCACTATAATATTAATTATAAAAGAATTTTTTTATTTGTCATTGCGTGTTACTGATTCGATCGGGCATAAGCAGAAAACACAGGTCGCCTGTGATTTTTGCTTATGCCTTTTTCATTTTATTAAATTTTTGGAGGAATTATTTATGAAAGAATTTAATTTTACTATTCGCGACAGCGTAGGAATTCATGCAAGACCAGCGGGAATACTTGTAAAAAAGGCAGCAGAATTCGAGTCAACGATCACCATAAGTAAAGCTGACAAAAAGGTGGATGCAAAAAGGCTATTTTCTGTTATGTCACTCGGGGCTAAACAAAATGACGACATTCACTTCATAATTGAAGGCTCGGATGAAGAAAACGCTACAAACGCTCTTATTGAACTATGCGAAAACAACCTGTAACGAAGATTCATGAAATTAAGCTTTACACGTATAAAATAGCATTATCAAAACAAACCTGGGTAAGATAAATAATGTATGTCAAGTAAGATTAAGGGGGGTGAACTTAAATGGATTATCGCTTGATTAAACCTATCAACAACAATGTTGTTCTCGTAAGCGACTTAGAGACACAAGAGCAATCCGTTCTCATGGCCAAAGGAATCGGATTCAATCAAAAAGTAGGTCAGATAATATCCGATAGCGAGCAGGAAAAACAGGTATTTAAATTTTGGAGTGGTGAGGAACAGATTCAAGATGTAAGTTATGACAAACGCGAAGTCGAGACAATTGTAAAAAGCATCGTGTATCTTGCAGAAGAGAAACTTTCCATTCATAGCAAAAGTTTATATCCCACGTTACTTGACCATATTATTTTCGCCATCGACAGACTGAATTTCGGAATTCCGATTGAAAATCCATTTATCGATGAGATTTCTATTTTTTATCAAGCGGAATACGAAATTGCCGAAAAATCTGTTGAGATGATTCGAGAAAAGCTAAACATTAACATGGGGAAATCCGAATCAGGTTTTATTGCCTTACATCTTTATTCAGCAAAAAAGGATAAGTCAATTGACGTACCTATTGAGAATGTACGTATGTTTCACCAAATCATTCGTTTTCTTTCCGATTATATAGGCAAAGGCTTAAACATGAACTCTGTTGCCGTCCGATCATTTTTACTCTCGATTGATTGCATCGTTCATACGAACCAAAAAGGAAAATTACTTACCATGCCATGCAAGAGTGAAATCGAAAAAAAAATGGTAGAAAGCCACACTCTTGCCTTAAAAATAATTGAAATTATTGAAAAGGAAACAGGACAACAGTTTAATGAAGACGACATTGGCTTTATTACAGTAGACATCGAAAAATTACGACAAGTAATTAGTGAATCAAATGAAAGAAAGGGTGGTTAAATCATGTTTCATTTCAAAAATAAAAACGCCGGAAAAATCTATGCTACACAAAACGGCACAGTGGTTGATTTAAGTAAAGTACCAGATGAGGTTTTCTCAGGAAAAATCCTGGGCGATGGCATCGCCATTTTGCCGGATGATGATACGGTTCTTTGCCCTGTAGATGGCACAATTGTTGATGTGACAGAAACGCTTCACGCTTACTGTATTCATTCAACAGATGGACTGGATATTTTAGTACACATAGGAGTTGATACCGTTAATCTCAAGGGAGAGGGCTTCAAAAGTTTCGTAAAAGCAGGTGATACAGTAAAGGTCGGCGATGTATTAGCCGAAGCTGACATTCACCTGATACGCGAAAAAGGCTATGAAATTTACACCCCCATCATTATTACCAATATGGATGACATAAAAGAGATGAAATCAAATCTCGGCATCGTAACTGCCGGCAAAAGCGTCGTTATGTCTTATACCATAAAATAGAGAAAAGGAGAGTATCTATGGAAAAGAATTCTGTATTTAGTGTTTTACAACGAATAGGTCGATCATTCATGTTCCCCATCGCTCTTTTACCAGTAGCAGGCGTTCTTCTTGGTATCGGTTCTTCATTTACAAACGCCGCTATGATTAACGCGTATCATTTATCTGGTGTGCTAGGTGAAGGCACCGTGCTTTTTGCCATATTAAGTCTCATGTCTTCCGTAGGCAATATTATATTTGCTAATTTACCTCTTATCTTTGCAATGGGCGTTGCCCTAGGTATGGCGGAAAAAGAAAAGGCAACAGCAACACTTTCAGCTGCCATCGCTTTCATCGTCATGCATCAAACAATTAGTACCATGTTAGGCTTATCCGGTATGCTCAAAGCAGGCAAAATGCTTCAAGGCGCAACCGCTTCTGTATTAGGCATAACAACACTGCAAATGGGCGTATTTGGTGGTATCATTGTTGGGCTTGGCGTTGCCACACTTCATAATAGGTTTTATAAGATAAAGCTCCCCAATGCGCTGTCCTTTTTCGGCGGTACCAGATTTATACCTATCATTTCAACGATAACCTATATTTTTGTTGGCGCTATCATGTTTTATATCTGGCCCTTTATCCAAAACGGCATATATGCTCTCGGTGGTCTCGTCAAAGACTCAGGATACGCCGGCACGTTCATTTACGGCGTTATAGAAAGAGCACTTATCCCATTTGGTCTACATCATGTGTTTTATCTACCATTCTGGCAAACAGGCCTTGGTGGAACCATGACGATAGATGGTACAGTCGTAACCGGCGCACAGAATATCTTTTTTGCACAGCTTGCCTCCCCTAACACAAAAGCCTTTAGTGTAGATGCTACTCGCTTTATGACAGGTAAGTTCCCATTCATGATATTTGGTCTGCCAGGAGCTGCGCTTGCCATGTATGTAACAGCTAAAGACACCAAGAAAAAAGTAGCTGGTGGTTTGTTACTTTCTGCTGCAATTACCGCCATGCTTACAGGTATCACAGAACCTATCGAGTTTACATTCCTATTTGTAGCACCTGCCCTTTATGCTATCCACTGTGTTTTTGCCGGCCTTTCCTTTATGCTCATGCACATACTTCATGTTACAGTTGGCATGACTTTCTCGGGCGGCATAATAGACCTCACGCTGTTTGGCATACTACAAGGTGCTAAAACAAACTGGTATTATATCGTTATCGTCGGTATTGTCTATTTCTTTGTATACTTCTTCCTCTTTAAATTCCTCATTCAGAAATTCAACCTTCCTACTCCAGGAAGAGAAGCGGATGAAGAAGAAACCAAGCTATTTATGCGCAAGGACGTTGAGGCCGCAAAAGCTGAAAAATCCACAAAGACCGAAAAGACCGAAAAAAAACCAGAAAAAGTTCAATCTGGCGATGTTTCCGCTTTGATTGTGGAAGGACTAGGTGGCGCGGATAATATTCAAAACCTTGATTCCTGTGCCACAAGGCTAAGAGTTACCGTTAAAGATCCAAGCAAAGTGGTAGACTCCACACTAAAATCAAGTGGTGCTTTGGGAATTATCAAGAGCGGAGGCGGCATTCAAGTTGTCTATGGTCCGCAAGTAACGGTCATAAAAAGCAGTGTTGAGGATTATCTCGAAAATACCCCGAATTCTTAAAACTAATTCTCAAGATTTTTAAAAAAAGCCCAATCCCCCTTAAAGTGTTCATATAAATGAAAGCTGTGGTATCAGAAATGATGCCACAGCTTTCATTGTTTTCATTTTAGGGAATGCCCTAAAAAAAATATTTTTCCGTATAGATGCACTGGACTTTTTTCCAAAAATAGTGTAAAGTTAAAACAGAAAAAAGATGATGTGATAACGGCAAAAGAAGCTTCATATCGCAATCAGCCATTTAGAAAAGGAGGATTCGTCTATGAAACAAAAAACTATTTTTATGTGTCGTGATTGCGGCTATGAATCCCCCAAATGGGTCGGAAAGTGTTCATCTTGTGGTGCATGGAACACGATGGAAGAATTTACACCCCAAAAAGAAACCAAACAGGGGTTTACTAAAATACAAGATACATCTACGGATATCCCCATTCTCATTTCAGACATCCCATCGGACGATACCGAGCGCACCAAAACCAATATCGGTGAATTTGACAGGGTTCTAGGCGGTGGATTAGTTTCTGGGTCTCTTATTCTGTTAGCTGGCGATCCTGGCATCGGAAAATCCACTATATTACTACAAGTGTGTGCTAGTTTATCAGCAAATAACAAGGTGCTTTATGTGTCAGGAGAAGAGTCCAAACATCAATTAAAAATGCGTGCGAGCCGCCTTGTGAAAACATCGAGCGACGCGGTTTACGTCATGGGCGAAGTCAACATGAGCAGCATTTTATCCGCTGTTTCAAAACTGGAACCCGATATTCTGATTATCGATTCCGTTCAAACCATGTATAATAGCGACTTAGACTCTGCGCCGGGAAGCGTTTCACAAATACGAGATGTCACGATGTTACTCATGCGTCTTGCCAAGAGCATGAATATCACGGTTTTTTTAGTAGGGCATGTCACAAAAGAAGGAACCATTGCTGGTCCCAAAATTTTAGAGCATATGGTGGACACGGTTTTATATTTTGAAGGCGATAATAGCCAATCCTATCGCATTTTGCGTGCCGCAAAAAACCGATTTGGTTCCACAAATGAGATTGGTGTATTTGAAATGAATACGATGGGGCTTTGCGAAGTACAAAACCCATCTGCAGCGATGCTATCTGAACGAGGCGACCACGATTTGAGTGGCTCTTCTGTCATTTGCCTGATGGAAGGTACCCGTCCTCTTTTATCAGAAGTGCAAGCTCTTTGCACCAAATCGTTTTTAGGAATGCCACGTAGAACTGCCGCTGGCGTAGACTTTAACAGGCTTTCAATGTTACTTGCCGTATTAGAGAAGAAAATAAACTTAAATCTATCGGGTCAGGACGTCTATGTCAACATGATAGGTGGCATTAAGACATCGGAGCCTTCTGCCGATTTAGGCATTTGCATGGCCATCGCTTCGAGCTTTTTAAACTTCACCTTGCCACGCGATATATTATTTGTCGGCGAAGTAGGACTAGGCGGCGAAATCCGATCGGTTGCTCATATAGGGCGCCGTATTGCAGAAGCCGAAAAAATGGGATTTTCTTCTTGTGTAATTCCTGGATTTAATCACAAGAATATTACAGAAGACTTCTCTATTGAGATATTCCCTGTAAAAACCCTGTCTGAAACCATTAAACTTTTTAAATAGGACGGAGGAGAATCATGTCTTTCATACAAACTATCTTTTCTGAGATTGTCAGTTTTTTTCGGCTTATTCAAATACAAGATGCGATTGATATCATCATTGTTGCATTTGTCATTTATCAAGTTATTCATTTAGTCAAGGAAACTCGTGCGGCTCAGACGGTAAAAGGTATCATAATCCTTGTTGTTGTGTTGCAGCTAAGTTCGTGGCTACATCTAAATGTACTACAGTACTTGCTTGAAAACACTCTGCAATTAGGATTTTTAGCACTCATTGTTATTTTCCAGCCAGAATTGAGGCGCGCGCTAGAAGAAGTCGGGCGAAGTCGATTCGGCAAACTTTTTGAAGGCGATTTATCTCACGACAGTGTAGAAACCGATCGTACAATTGAAGAAATCATTCGTGCCGCTGGCATTTTAGCCATGCACAAAACCGGTGCCTTAATAGTAATGGAGCGCAGCACAAAATTGGGTGAAATCATTAAAACGGGTATTGCTATCAATTCTGATATTTCGGCAGAACTTCTACTGAATATTTTCGTCCCCAATACCGCTTTGCATGATGGTGCCGTTATTATTCGAGGAGATAGTTTGCTTGCCGCCGCTTGTTTTCTGCCCTTATCACAAAACGCCTTTTTATCAAAGGAGCTCGGAACTCGTCATAGGGCAGCTGTTGGTATGTCAGAAAATTCCGATTCTGTTGTGTTGGTTGTGAGTGAAGAAACCGGTAAAATCTCTTTGGCATTAAACGGATCTCTTGCCCGAAATTTAACCATTGATAATTTAAGACGTGCTCTTTATAAGACATTAAAACCGGATAATTCTGCTAAAGCTGGACGGGAAAAACTGTTGTTTTGGAAAGGGAGAAATAAGAAATGAAAAAACTATTAGATAATAATTTGTTTTTACGAATCTTATCTGTTCTGATTGCCATCGGTTTATGGGCTTTTGTGCTGTATACTGTTAAACCAACGACACAAAAAGTTTATAAAAATATCAATGTTACATTCAAAGGCGAATATGTTTTGGAAGATGAAAATTTGGCTATTTTAAAAGATATTCCCCTAAAAGCCGATGTGGAAATTAAAGGTCCGCGTGTTGATGTAGCACGCATTGATAGTGGAGACATAACCGTTTCAGTCAATGTAGAAAACATTAAAAAAGTCGGCACCTATTCTTTAGACTATAGTGTAAAAGTCGGTGGCAACAATATAACTGTTTTGTCTGTAACACCTTCTTCTTCTGAAATTACAGTCGAGACTAAAAAAGAAAAAAATATTCCTCTGTCTGTAAAAAAGATAGGAAGTTTGTCTAATGAAAACGAAGTCTTAAACACTGATCTTTTAATGGACTCGATAGTCATTAAAGGCCCCAAAAGTGTGATTGCTAAAGTTGTAAAGGCCGTTACTTTCGTGGATCAAGGGCGCATTAGAGACGGACAGCAAGTTGAAATTCCTTACATACTATACGACAAGGACGACAAACAAATCTCACAATCCAGCAGTATAAAATCAAGTTTCAATCAAGCAAAGGTAACGTGTCATATTTTATACAAGCGAACTATCGATATCTATCCGGTCATCATAGGAAAACCAGCTGATACTTTCGCAATTGACAGCATCAGCGCATCTCCCAAATCCATTACCGTAGTAGGTCCGCAAAAAATCATTGAATCCCTCAGCAACATTGAAACGATACCAATTGATATAGATCACCTTTCCGCAGAAAAAACATATGAAAATGTCGCACTCAACCTACCAAAATCGGTCTCTTTTTATGACGAAACCAATAAGGCAAATACTACGAGCGTCACGATTAAAGTAGGAGATAGTATGACACAAGATATTCCGGTTACCTACTTAAAAACCAAGAATACAGATGACCAATCCAAATTTGAATTCAAAGATGTCTTTAACGTCTCTGTATCTGGTACTCTTAAAAACATTCAAAAAGCAGATATTGGGGCAACAATTGATATAGGAAAACTAGAAGCTGGCGAGCATGAAGTGCCTGTAACATTTGTAACAACAGGACCCTACCTTATCATTAACGGTTCTTATACAGCTAAAATTAATATACTAAATTAAAACCACTAGGAGGAATCATGAGCTTTTTACAACATAACCAAACTGTACTATTCCAAGGTGATAGCGTTACCGACGCTGGTCGCACCTTTACGAACCCCAATGGATTAGGATTTGGCTATCCTGCCATCATCTCCGAAACTTTTCATTACAAATATCCCAATTTACATGTGTCATTTATCAATCGAGGAATCAGTGGCAACCGCGTTCGTGATTTAGTAGAAAGATGGGATGCAGACTGTATTTCACTATCACCAGATATCGTCACTATCTTAGTTGGTATTAATGATACCTGGCGCCGCTTCGATTCCAATGATCCTACCTCTGCCAAACGTTTTGAAGACGAATATCGTATGATTTTATTAAATACGCTTCAGAGTACAAAAGCAAAAGTCATCTTAATGTCGCCATTTTTATTGCCGATTAATGCCGAACGAATGACATGGCGAGAAGATGTACACGAGAAAATTCAGGTGACTGAAAATTTGGCAAATGAGTTTAGACTACCGTACATACCGTTACACAGTATTTTCGATGATTTGGCTGAAAACAGCAATGAACCAGTTTCCTATTGGGCGGGAGATGGCGTACATCCTACCTATGCAGGACATGATATCATCGCAAATGAATTATTAAAAATGTTCATCCCGGAATAAGAAAAAAGCTCCTCCATTACTTGAGGAGCTTTTTTAATAGCTTTTTCGTTTTTACCCTTGCTCGATCTTTAGATATTCTACAAATTGTTTGGCAATACGGGGCGATCGACCGCCTCGACGAATTGCGTATACTTCTGCTTGCTGATCAATATTTGGTTCATGATTTAACCCATAAAGTTTAGACAAATCATGGACAATTTCTAAATACAATTCCTTATCTGGTTTTGAAAAAGTAACGGTAAGACCAAATCTAGCGGACAGAGATGCAAGCTCTTCTAATGTATCATTGAAATGAATATCGTCGCCATCACGATCCGAAAAACTTTCCTTGACCAAATGGCGCCTGTTACTAGTAGCATATACGGCTACATTAGAGGTTTTAGCAGCGATGCCCCCCTCTAAAATAGCTTTTAATGTACCAAAATTATCATCATTTTGTGAAAATGACAAATCATCGATGAACAAGATAAAATGCAGTGGATTATCAGCAATAGAATCGAGTACAGCAGGGATCTCATGAAGTTGGTCTTTTCGTACCTCGATTAGGCGCAATCCCTCTTCTTTATATTGGTTGACCAAAGCTTTAACAGTAGATGATTTCCCTGTACCTGCATCTCCATATAACAAAGCATTGGCAGCATGTCCTCCATTCAATAAAGCCCGTGTATTCGCCGCAACTTCTTCGCGTTCTGCCTGATAAGCAAATAAGTCATCCAGAGAAATGTTGTCTGGGTTTTTGACGGGTACCAGTGTTCCATCATTGACTGTAAATGCGTAGTAACGGGCAAACATACCAAACCCGTGTTGGGACGCTTTAGAAATCCCCTGCTCATAGCGAGAAGCAAAATCCAAATCGCTTACCGTATAGGAAGGCAGTGTACCCGAAAAAGATAACAATTTTTTAAAGTCATCGCCACTAATACGGGAAGCGGATTCTAAAATTGCCAATTCTCGTTTTACAGAGTCAGTGACTACATCATCAATTTTTTTATTGGCCAAGCGCTTTTTCACATAAACATTCTCGTTTTCCTGTACCACGCCAAACAAATATTCAGACCAATTTGTGCGGCAGTGATAAAGCTCGGATACAAACGCCGCATAGGCGGACACTCTATTTTCCTTTGAAGTAGATAGCGCGCGCATAAATGCGCCTATTACCGTATCTTCTAGCAGCGACCGAAACACGGCTAATGTCTGCATATTTGCTAAAACTTCTTCGTATTTTTCCATGAAAATCCCACTTTCTTTTCTTCTATCAATTAAATTCGAGTTTCATTTTATACTCTAAAATTTAATTATACGAACAAAAATCCATGCTGTCAAATCCCAAGCTCTTTAAGTGTGATTTTTTTACATAAAGAAAGACGCCCCGTTTGGGACGTCTTTCTTTTTAAAGATAAGGAAACAGTCTTTTATAGCGCGTAATCTGCTATAATCTTGTTGAGAATTACGCAGATTTCAGCACGTGTGATACTTGCTTTAGGATTGATTTTTCCGTCAGAACCAGAGATGATGCCTTTTGCTACTAATATTGCGGTCGCATCTTTAGCCCAAGAAGAAATCGAATCACTATCCGTAAATTTGCTTAATACCGTAGTATCAGCTTTATCAGTTGCTTTTAATTGTACTAATACGTTGTAAGCCATTACCATTGCTTCTTCACGAGTGATGGAAGCGTTTGGATTAAATGTGCCCTCGCCTTGTCCGGTTACTAAACCATTACTTACAGCAATAGACACCGCTTCAGCATACCAAGCATCTGTACTAACATCACTAAAGTCAGATGTAGCTGTACCTTTTAGTTTAAGCATACGAACAATCATAGCTGTGAATTCAGCACGAGATGCGTTGCTTTGTGGTCTTACTGTACCATCGCCATATCCAGAAATAATTCCTTTGTCATAAACAGTCTGAATTGCGTTCTTTGCCCAATGACTATCAATGTCACTAAAAGCACTAGAATTAGTTATAGCAGTGTTTGCCGTACTACCACTATCATAGCCGATAGATATACCACCGCTCGGTTTTTTCGTCGTACCGCTATTATTACTGCCACTATTGTTCGAACCTGAGTTGTTTCCCGTATCGGTTGATGTTTCAGTAACATCATTAATCGTGATAGTAAAAGGAAGTGTACTCGTTGTCGTTCCATCAGAAACAGTAACTTTTATTTGATAAGAAGATTTTGTCTCATAATCAAATGGTATACCTGCATTCAATATCTTACCCGTAATAGTAAAGAGTGAATTATCCGCCTGATTTGCCGCCAATTTATACGTATACGTTTTGCCAGCTACAGGACTGATTTCAGCAAATGTACCAATTGTAGCACCAACTAGATTATTTTCATTGATATTTAGTTTGCTCAAAGTGATGGTAGGAAAACCAGTTAGAGCATTTATAGTAATGATAAATTTAACTGGTTCACTTGTTGTTTTACCATCAGAAATAGCAACTTGCACTTCATAAGAAGCTTTGGTCTTAGAATTAAATGCTATACCAGCTTTTAATGTCTTACCGTCAATCGCAAAGGATGCATTATCGCCTTTTCCAGCTGGCAATGAATACGTATAAGTTGCGCCCGCTACTGGATTTGTTTCAGTAAATGTGCCAATCTCAGCACCAACTGCATTATTTTCGTTGATAGCCTGCTTGCTCAAAGTGAAAGTTGGAAGACCCGTTTGAGCATTTATAGTGATCGTAAATTTAACTGGTTCACTTGTTGTTTTACCATCAGAAATAGCAACTTGTACTTCATAAGAAGCTTTGGTCTTAGAATTAAATGCTATACCTGCTTTTAATGTCTTACCATCAATCGTAAAGGATGCATTATCGCCTTTTCCAGCTGGCAATGAATACGTATAAGTTGCGCCCGTTACTGGATTTGTTTCAGCAAATTTGCCAATCTCGGCACCAACTGCATTATTTTCGTTGATAGCCTGCTTGCTCAATGTGAAAGTTGGAAGACCAGTTTGAGCATTTATAGTGATTGTAAATTTAACTGGTTCACTTGTTGTCTTACCATCAGAAATAGCAACTTGCACTTCATAAGAAGCTTTGGTCTTAGAATTAAATGCTATACCTGCTTTTAATGTCTTACCATCAATCGTAAAGGATGCATTATCACCTTTTCCAGCTGGCAATGAATACGTATAAGTTGCACCCGTTACTGGATTTGTTTCAGTAAATTTGCCAATCTCGGCACCAACTGCATTATTTTCGTTGATAGTCTGTTTGCTTAAAGTGAAGGTTGGAAGCGGAACCGCTGTAACATAGGCATAAGCACCCATATCAGCTGATACCCATGTAACTCCTGCTTTATCGGTAGTCGATAATCTTGTTGTTGCATCGCCTGCTCCGATAGCGGGGCTCCCTGCCTGTAATGTAAAATCATCATTCAACAAAAGATCTGAAGCAAACTTACTATGATCACCTGCATCACTTGCTGGTAAAGCATCACCTTTATATAAGTTATAATTCAATTTATTACCAGTTGAACCAGTTGGAAGCACGATACCACCAGCACCGTCGAAAATGTTATTTTCAATAGTATTATTGGTCAGAAGTGCTCCACTAGGTGTTGCATTTGCTCCATCAGTATCACTGTATTGTATTGTATTGTTATATATTTGGTTACTGTCAGTTGTACCATCTATATAGAAGAATTTTTTACTGCCTTTACTTAAGTTGTTATAAATTTTACAACCACTTACTGCTCTGAAGTAGAAAGGATCATAGTATACATTATTAAAAGTACACCCTGAAACTTCACAATTCGTAGCAGATACCATATAAATACCATAGCTAGATGACCCATAATTGAACGTACAGTCAATTAACTTACAATTATTTGCACCAGCCAGCAACACGTATTTATCCGATTTTAGCGTTAAATTTTTAATGATAATATTTTTACTGTCTGTTGTACTGTCAGTCCCGCTTTTTTGAATAACAATAGGACTCCCACCCGTAGTTGAAATGATAGCACCGCTCTCACCAGTAATAGTGATAGGAGCACTTGATGCACCAACGCCCTTTAAGGTAAGTGGATCTGTGTATTCGCCTGCTTTAATTGTAACGGTATCACCAGCGTTTAAAGCTGGAATTTCAGCAAGTGTTTTAAAGGTTGTTGCGGTCGATGTTTCTATTGTTCCATCAACGGTATACTTATTGGTTGATGGAGCAGTAGCGCCTTCATAAGCACCAACTGTGTTATTTACACGAACGGTACCGATAAAATCTGCGGTAGGCATATTAGTGTCATCGCCTGCGCCAATAGCCGGGCTTGTTTCCAATAAAGTATAGTCGCTACTACTTGCATCTTTAAATCCAATATCAGTAACAACTTTCTCGTTAGCTGCCAATGTTTTAGTAGTAGCTGTTGTGTATAAGTTATAGTCAATTGTGCTATCCGACAGGTCTTGCGTACTAGTGAAGCCGTTGAAAATATTGTTCACTATTGTAAGACCAGAAACGGCATTATCTCTAGCACCTGTAAATTCACCTAAACAAGTATTGTTTCGAATAATATCGCCAGTCAAATCGCCTGTCCAACTAGCTGGTGCTGGCGCATGACTTATATCAATACTCTTTGCATTTTTAATAACATTGTTTTCAATTGTAGTTCCACCACTTTCGCCACCCCAAACAAACCAAATACCTCTTGTGGTCTCTCCCTCGAATACGTTGCTCGATAACGTACAGGTAGATTTAGAACTAGAACTGAAGTTACCTTCTACATCACTTGTAGCAGAAAATGTACAATTGTGAATATTCACTCCTGTTGAATCTTTTAAGATAGTTGTTGTATCATAGGTTCCAGCTCCACTCGTACCAGAAAAAGAAATTCCAGATACTGCAATGTTAGTGCTGTCCCAGATAGCTAGCGTACTGTTATAGTCACCAGTTGCTGCACCAACACCATCCCATCCTGCAACAGCGGTTGGTGTTGATCCCTGAACATCAACTCCGCCACTACCTTTAATGGTGAGGTTGGTTTTCGAACTTACAATCATTGGTTCATTATATGTACCCGCTACAATGTTAATGGTATCACCATCCGCTGCAGCCGTAACGGCTTCTGCAATCGTATTGAAAATAGTTGTACCATTTGCCGTTGCACTTTTGTCAACGGTCAGAGTATTTCCAGCCGCAAAAACTGGAAGAGTAGGGAAACACGCGATTACCATCGCTAGAGTTAAGATAACACTTAGTACTTTGCTAAATACTGTTTTTCTCAAAACTGATTCCTCCTTTAAATTTTAAAAATCGTATCTGCTTTTTCTCGTAGCATAAAACCCCCAGCCATATTTCAGACAAAATCTTCTAAGCCTGTACTACTTAATCTTTTTTATCACAAATGCTTTTCATTCTGTCAGAAAATGGTGCACAAAAAAAGAGCAGAAGCTTTCAAGAAAATTATACATGATGTCGTAAACAAATGCAACCACTTTTTATTAATTTAGACAATACATCAATATTTTAAGAGAAAATCACTTTAATGGAAATTATACCATAACGGTCCAACTGATAATTCTTATGTTTTATAGGAGGTAAGAATTGATAGTATTGAAATTCATTTCAATACTATTGTCCCTGTAAAATCTCAGGCATAAAAAAACAGGCACCCCTAAGAGCGCCTGTTTTTGCTATAAAAAGTGAATCATTCTTATCTATATTCTGTTATAATCTTGTTGATAATCACACAGATTTCGGCACGAGTGATGCTTGCTTTCGGATTCAAATTTCCATTAGAACCAGAAAGAATGCCTTTTTCTACTAAGAGAGCGGCTGCGTCTTTAGCCCAAGAAGAAATCGAATCGCTATCTGCAAATTTGCTTAAGACAGCTGTAGTCGCTTCGCCTGACACATTTAATTTCGCTAATGCATTAGCAGCCATTACCATAGCCTCTTCACGAGTAATCGTAGAATTTGGATTGAAAACGCCATCACCTTGTCCGCTGACTAAACCATTGCTTACTGCAACAGATACCGCTTCAGCATACCACGCATCTGTGTTAACATCAGCAAAATCAGATGTAGCTATGCCTTTAAGATTAAGCATACGAACAATCATCGAAGTGAATTCTGCACGAGAGGCATTGTTTTGTGGTTTCACCGTGCCATCACCGTAACCGGCAATAATGCCTTGAGCATAAACATCTAAAATGGCACTCTTTGCCCAATGAATGGCAATATCACTAAAATCACTAGACTCACCTGCAGTATCGCTTACCGAGCTACCACCGTAGCTAATCGCTAAACCAGTGCTCTTACTCGTTGTATTATTAGTATTACTACCGGAGCTTGAGCCGCTATTCGAACTGGTAGATGATTCGTTAACATTGTTAATAGCAATGGTAAATGTAGCTGGCGTACTTGTCGTTGTGCCATCGGAAATAGCAACTTTGACTTCATAAGACGTTTTTGTCTCATAATCAAGTGTAGCAGCAGCCTTTAATGTCTTACCAACTATCGTGAAGGATGCGTTATCTGACTGACCGGATGGAAGCGAATAGGTGTAAGTCTTTCCATTGATGGGGTTTGTTTCGACAAATGTACCAATAGTAGCACCCACTACATTATTTTCGTCAATAGCCTGATTGTTTAAAGTGAATGCAGGAAGATTTTCAGGTGAATTATTGACAGTAATGGTGAAGGCGACTGGATTGCTTGTCGTTGTACCATCAGAAATAGCAACTTGCACTACATAAGACGTTTTTGTCTCATAATCAAATGCAGCGGCAGCCTTCAATGTCTTACCAACTATCGTGAAAGATGCATTGTCACCTAATCCACTCGGCAATGAATACGTATATGTTTTTCCATTTACTGGAGCTGTTTCAGCAAATGTGCCAACAGTAGCACCCACTGCATTATTTTCGTTGATAGAGGCGTTGCCTAATGTAAAGGAAGTAAGCGGTGGAATTTCATTGACATCATTGACAGTAATGGTAAAGGCAACTGGTTCGCTTGTCGTTGTGCCATCAGAAATAGCAACTTGCACTTCATATGAAGCTTTTGTCTCATAATCAAATGCAAAATTTGCCTTTAATGTGTTACCTTCCACCGTAAAGGATGCATTATCACCTAATCCACTCGGCAGTGAATACGTATACGTTACACCTTCTGCTGGATCTGTTTCGGAAAATGTACCGATAGTATCCCCAACTGCATTGTTCTCATCGATAGATGCGTTGTCTAATGTAAAGGATGGAAGTTCAACAGGTACCACAGCATCTTTTAAGAAATCAGATGCTGGGTCAGAAGTTGATAGCGCACTATCATAAGCACCAGCTTCCATCTTGCCTGTTGTAACAGTATACGTGTTGCCCAACATATCAACAGTCGGAGCCAAATCTTCTTGTGTACCTAAACCAATGGCTGGACTGTCAGTGGCAAGTGTAAAATCTCCATTGACAACATCTTTAAACTTTGGATCTCCGAGAGCACTTGTTGTATCATCAGGACCTAAAGCTATTTCATCTGCCAATGTGTTGGACGACCCATAGGTATAAGCAAGTTTATCACTTGCCGTTGCGTTATAGAGATTGCCCTCAAAATAGAAACCATGGGATTTGTTAAGCAATCGAATAAATTCTCCTGTGCCAGTCGCACGAGAGAAGATGTTGTTAAGAACATCCATATCCGTTAGTTTCGTATCATCGCCATCAACGTTGTTCGGTTGATCAACATCAATACTATACCCACTTATATTATAGAACGTATTGTTATCGATATTGAATGATGCTGTATCCTCATAATCCACAGCACCCTTTACCCCTACTATACCTGTTGTACCATCGTAGATAACATTGCCAAAGATATTATTAACCGTTTTGGTTGCTATAATAGCGGTTGTGCAACCCTTGATTTTCGTACGGGTAATGGTTACCATAGGTTTAGCAGTCGTTCCGGTTGTAACGATACCCGTCCTGCTATCTTTGATGTTACACTGTGTAACAATAGTCTTGTCACAATCTGTTAGTGTAATGGCATCCTTTCCGCTACCTGCTGTAACGTTAAGCGCACTAATCGTCAAATCGCTACAATTGAAAGCTGTGATGCTTCCCTCAACAACAGGTAAATTCACGCCAGTAATGGTTAACTGATTAATACCATCTATGGTTACATCTTCTGCATATGTACCTGCATTAATCTGAATTGTATCACCGTCTGCTGCTACCGCGGCAGCTTGAGCAATCGTATTAAATGTTGTGCTATCCGGCACTGCAGTTGGATCTACTATATAAGTAGTTGGTCCAGCTGGTGCAGCCACTTCGCCCTCATAAGCACCAATCGTATTGTTCACACGAGCTGTTCCAGCAAAGTCAGTTGCTAAAGGATAAGTTGTATGGTTAGCTGTGCCGACAACGGCACTGTCTTGTTTTACCGTATAATCACCATTTGCCGCATCTGTAAAGATGTCAGATGATGCTATAATCGTAACAGCATTCGTATCAGCGATATTCGCTGTACCAAGATAAGCGTTATTTGTTATGGTCGCATCATCGCTACCATATAATGTGATAGAATCAACGATATTGTTAGCAATGATCGTATCTTGCACATAATCATTATTCGTACCACCATCACCATTGTTACCATTATTTACAATCGTACCCAAAATGGTATTATTTATGATATCTGTGTGGCACACAACATTGTATGAAGTCCCATACCAAAACACATCACGAGAAAAGTCAAAACCTACCGCATTGGTCACGATATTATTCGAAAAAACCGTATCATGTGAATCTGCATTTATATCAGAAGTTCCCCACATAAGCGCAAAACCTGTTGTTGCGTCTCCTGTTATAAGGTTGGAATCAAAAGTGATATGATTATTCGTTGCACTTAATTGAACGACTCCACCACTAGTGGCACCACCTATTAATGTACAATTATGTACTTTAACATGACTAGATCCACCCATGATAATAGCGGTAGAACCATATGCCACTGCACCAGCACCGGAATAATCAAAAGTAATGCCGGAAATATCAACGTTAGAAGAAATCACGTCATTTGCATCATCTCCTACTGCGAGAGTAGAATACATACCCCAGCTGCCCCAGCCAGCATCGCCGTCAGTACCGGTAACGAAAACCTGATCCGCACCTGCGCCTACAATCGTAAGATTGGTCTTGCCTAGAATCTCCAAAGACTCATTATATGTACCTGCATTAATTTGGATAGTATCACCGTCTACTGCAGCTGCAACCGCTTCTGCGATTGTATTGAATGTTGTACTATCTGGTGTTGCATTTTGGTCAACGAGCAAAGTAGCAGGAGCAGCCATGACTGGCAAAGCAGGAAAACACATCATCATCATAGCTAACGTCAACGCAACACTTAGTGCTTTTCTAAACACGGATTTTTTCAAACCTATTCCTCCTTTAATTTTAAAAAAATATTTTGTCCACTTTTTTACCCCAAGTTGCCCCAACTTATTTCAAACAAAACCTTCCAGGTCTGTACTAATCGACCTTTATTTTTTACCACAAACACTTTCTTGTCTTGTTCAAAATGATGTACAAAAAAAGTTAGACGCCCTCAATAAAATTATATAGTCTGCACAAAACTAGCGCAATGATGAATTGTTTCCACTTATCCCAATAAATTCTTTGTCATACTATTTTCTCTGCTTGGCATAAAAAAGCAGGCACCCCATAGGGCACCTGCTTTTTTTATAAAGTGAATGAATCTTATTGATAGTCTTTCATAACCTTGTCGATAATCACGCAAATTTCAGCACGTGTAATATTTGCTTTCGGATTAAGGTTTCCATCAGAACCAGAAATGACGCCATTTGTCGCTAAAAGAGCTGCCGCATCTTTAGCCCAAGAGGAAATAGAATCGCTATCCGCAAATTTGCTTAATACGGCTTCATTCGATTCATCAGCTACATTCAAATATGCTAATGCATTGGCTACTATTACCATGGCTTCTTCTCGAGTAATCGTAGCATTCGGATTAAACTTGCCTTCGCCTTGTCCTTGGACTAAACCTTTGTCGAAAGCAACAGACACATCTTCAGCATACCAGGCATCTGTATCAACGTCCACAAAATCAGATGCAGCCATACCGCTAAGATTAAGCATACGAACAATCATAGATGTGAATTCTGCACGAGTGGCATTGTTTTGCGGTCTTACTGTGCCATCGCCATAACCAGATACAATTTCTGCGTCACAAACAGATAAAATCGCATTCTTCGCCCAATGGTCAGAGATGTCACTAAAGGGGTTACTGGTCGCGGCCATAACCGGAAATGTTGGAAAACACGCAACCATCATAACTAATGTTAATGCAAAACTTATTGTTTTACTAACTATTGTTTTTTTCAATTTGTTTCCTCCTTCAATTTTATAAAATGTTTTCTGTCTGCTTTTTCTCCAATACTCAGAATTCTCTCTTACTTTAAACAAAACTTTCACCGTCTGTGCCAATTGATTGATTCTGTATTAGCACAAATACTTTCTTGTCTTGTTCAAAAATGATATGAGCAGCAGACACTGTTCTATAAGATTGTATATGATGGCAGGAAACTTTTCAACCCTAACATTTTGACTAATATCCCAACAAATTCTTGCTTATATTATTTTTCACTGTGCCTTTTCCACGGCTTCTTTCATACTCCTTACATACGCCGCTAATGGCTCCTTGGCATTTTCGCCATATTCCTCTATAATGCTAACGATACGGCTTCCAACAATAGCGCCATCACTAATCTTGGCTACTTCTTGCGCCTGCTCAGGCTCTGCAATGCCGAATCCTACGGCTACGGGCAAATCGGTCACAGTACGGACCAAATTTATCATCCCTGCAAGATCTGTATGAATAGCAGAACGAACACCCGTTACCCCCATAGAGGAAACCGCATAAATAAAGCCGCTTGCCTCTTTGGCAATCATTTTAATACGTTCATGCGAAGTCGGGGCAATCAGTGAAATGACATCAACGCCATGTTTTTTTGCTAGTCGTTTTGTCTCGCTACTCTCTTCAAAAGGCAAATCAGGAATAATGATGCCATCAATGCCCACTTCAGCACACTTTGTAAAAAAGCTTTCTTGTCCATATTTGAATACGGGATTAAAATATGTTAAAAACACGAGCGGTACCGTCACTTTTTTTCGAACGCTTTCTACCATAGCAAAAATACGGTCGACCGTGGCACCATTATTAAGCGCTCGCTCATTGGCACGTTCAATAACGGGTCCCTCTGCAACTGGGTCGGAAAAAGGAATCCCTATTTCAATCAAATCCGCTCCCGCTTTTTCCATTACCTCTATATATAGTGCCGTTTTATCCAAAGTCGGATCTCCCGCTGTTAAAAAAGCGATAAATGCTTTTTTATTTAGAAATGCCTCTCCTATTCTAGTCATGAATCATAACCCCCTTATAACGCGCGATAGCCGCCACGTCTTTATCACCGCGCCCGGATACACAGATAATAATGTTGTCATCCTTTGAGAAACTACCCGCAATCTTCATAGCATGGGAAATGGCATGTGAAGATTCAATTGCTGGAATGATACCTTCCATTTTTGACAGATATTCAAACGCATCTACCGCTTCGTCATCGGTAACCGGCACATATTCCGCACGACCAATATCATGCAAATACGCATGTTCCGGTCCCACCCCTGGATAATCAAGCCCCGCCGAAATGGAATAAACCGGTGCGATTTGCCCCTGCTCATCCTGGCAAAAATAACTTTTCATGCCATGAAACACACCAACGGTTCCAAGGGCCATCGTCGCCGCGCTCTCATTCGTATCAATTCCGCGGCCGGCCGCTTCACAACCAATCAGCCTGACATCCTTATCATCAATAAAATGATAGAAAGCCCCCATGGAATTTGAGCCGCCACCTACACAAGCAAGCACTGCCGCTGGAAGTTTTCCCTCTTTTTCTAAAATCTGAGCACGTGCCTCTAAACTAATGACCGACTGAAAATCGCGCACAATAGTCGGAAACGGGTGAGGTCCCATAACCGAACCCAATACATAATGCGTATCATCAATTCGCCTTGTCCATTCACGCATAGTTTCATTGACTGCATCTTTAAGCGTCGCTGTGCCACTTTCGACGCTATGTACTTTTGCGCCTAAAAGCTCCATGCGATATACGTTTAACGCCTGACGGTCTATATCGGTTTTTCCCATAAAAATCTCGCATTCCATGCCGAAAAGCGCCGCCGCTGTCGCTGTTGCTACGCCATGCTGACCAGCGCCCGTCTCGGCAATGATACGTGTTTTTCCCATTTTCTTCGCTAGGAGAACCTGTCCTAATACGTTATTAATTTTGTGTGACCCTGTATGATTTAAGTCCTCACGCTTTAAATAAATTTTAGCACCACCTAAATCACGCGTCATCTTTTCCGCAAAGGTAAGGCGCGATGGTCTGCCTGCATATTCATCGAGTAAAAATGCTAATTCCTTTTGAAAGGCTGCATCTTCCTTATAAAAATCATATGCTTTTTCTAATTCAAGCACAGCCGTCATCAGTGTTTCAGGAATATACTGACCGCCATAGATGCCAAAATTTTGTTTGCCCATATGGTTACTTCCTCTCTATATTCAACTCCATTTTTTATTTCTCATGCGCCTTTTGACATAAAAAAGCAATTTTATCCGCATCTTTATATCCGTCCGTTTCAGCGCCGCTACTGACATCCAGGCAATAGGCTCCCGTTTTTTTTGCCTCGGTTATATTGTCACACCCGATTCCGCCGGCTAAAAAATAAGGACGACTAGCTGCCTTGAGATATGACCAATCAAAACACATTCCCGTACCACCATAAGCATCTTTATGATACGTATCGAGCAGTGGAAAGTCAGCCATCGTCGCATCGGCAATTTCGAGATCCACCGCCTCGCCTACGCGAACAGCGCGTATAATGCGGGCTTTCGTCTTGCTTTTTAATAGCTTGACGTAATTTTCACTCTCGTCGCCATGAAGCTGCACCACATCAATTATACCGGCGTTTGCCATTTTTGCGATATGGTCTATGTGTTCGTTTACAAAGACGCCGACTGCCAAAATACCAGAGTCAAGCTGACTTTTTAAAACGGCCGCTCCGTCTTCTGTTATTTGCCTTTTGCTTTTGGCGAATACGAATCCTACATAATCGGGACGATACTTATTCACAGCTTCTATATCACAGGACCTAGTTAATCCACAGATTTTTATTTTGGTCATACCGTTCTCCTTATCAAATCCCTTTTAAATCTCGCAGAAATGCCGATTTATCAGGCGCTAACATCATGCTCTCACCGATTAACACGCTATCCACCCCAGCCTCCATCAAAGGCGCAATATCTTGATTAGACTTTATTCCGCTTTCGGATACAAACAAAACATCGGGCGGCACTAATTTCCTTAGTGATACGCTTTTGTGCATATCAACACGAAAAGTTTTAAGATCGCGATTGTTGACACCAATCATATGCGCTCCTGCCGCAAGTGCCGACGCCACTTCTTCTCTGGTTCTCGTCTCACACAAAGCCGCCATGTTAAGGTTGTGTGCAAGCTTGATGAACTTGGAAAGCGCTGCCGTATCCAGCACTGAACTGATGAGTAATATCGCATCCGCTCCCCACATTTTAGCTTCATAAATCTGATAGTCATCGATGATAAAATCTTTCCTTAAAACAGGAATAGCGACTTCCTTTTTTATCTCAGAAAGATAGCGACCACAACCCTTAAAAAATTGAGGCTCTGTCAGTACCGAAATGGCAGAAGCGCCTGCTTTTTCATACTCTTTTGCAATCGTAAGATACGGAAATTCCTTGGCGATCAGTCCCTTAGATGGTGACGCCTTCTTGACTTCGCAAATAAAGGACATGTTTTTCTTGGCAATCGCCTGATAAAAAGGTAGTTCATTAATTTCCATTTCTCCCTCTTTTGACAATCGAGTAAGAGCTGCCTCTTTCACATCAGCAAACGGTCTATCATTTTTGTTCTTTTCTACACGTTTTTTCGTGGATTCGATAATTCTATCCAAAATCATTGTGCTACCTCATTTGTTGCTTTGATTAATTCCTTAAGTTTACTAAGTGCCTTTCCGCTATCGATTAACTCCTGAGCCATGCTAACGCATTCACGCAGCGTCACATGATTATGCGCCATGTACAGGCAAATGGCACTATTTAAAACAATAACATCACGACGCGGTCCTTTTTCTCCTTGTAGAATGGATAGTGCTATTTTTGCATTTTCTTCTGGATTCCCACCTACCAAGGCGGCAGGTTTACACCTTGAAAGTCCAAACTGTTCCGGCGTGATAAAGAAGCTATTGAGCTTACCATTCGACACTTCACAAACAGTGGTCGTATCACAAAGTGTAATTTCGTCAAGTCCGTCGTGACCATGTACGACCATGGCACGTTTCACACCCAAATTATCTAAAACACGCGCTAACGGTTCCACTAAGTTTTCATCATATACACCGAGTAGTTGCAGATTTGCCCCTGCGGGATTAGCCAGCGGCCCTAAAATATTAAAAATCGTACGCACACTCATTTCGCGTCTTACAGGAGCCGCATATTTCATGGAAGAATGATAAGTAGGAGCATACATAAATGTCATGCCAATCTGATTTAATACCTGTTCACTTTGCTCTGCCGAAATGTCAATCTTGACACCCAAGGATTCCAATACGTCTGCACTACCGCATTTACTAGACACACTGCGGTTACCATGTTTCGCAACGGGAATGCCATCTGCCGCAATCACAAAAGAGGATACCGTTGAAATATTAAACGTATTGGCTTCATCTCCGCCAGTACCCACAATGTCTAAAACATCAAAAGTTGGCTGAATGCGGCTGCATTTCTGGCGCATAACCAAGGCGCAAGCCGTTATCTCGTCGATGCTCTCACCTTTCATGCGTAAGGCAGTGAGGAAAGAGGCAATTTGCGCATTCGTGGCTTTCCCTTCCATAATTTGCTCCATGACTTCGCGTGTTGCCTCTAGTGTCAAATCTTCTCCGTTTACTAATTGATAAATCGCTTTTGTAATCATAGCTCTCGTCTCCCAATTGAAATAAAGTTTGAAATAATCGTATTGCCTTGCTCGGTCATAATGGATTCTGGGTGGAACTGCACACCATAAATGTCAAATTCACTATGCTTAACGCCCATGACTTCACCGGTTTCATCCTCAGCTATCACCAAAAGTTCATCGGGAAGTGTGCTTCTGTCCACCGCAAGTGAATGATAGCGAGCCGCATCGATGACAGGGGATAACCCCCTAAAAAGGCGGCTACCATTGGCTATATAAACCCTGCTTTTCTTTCCATGCATCAATTCTTTGGCATACGTTACCTTTGCGCCAAACACTTCACAAATTGCTTGATGGCCCAAACAAACGCCCAAGATTGGGCATTTCCCCACCATCGCTTTTATGACCTCTTCGCAGATTCCGGCGTCAGCAGGACGCCCTGGTCCTGGGGAGATAATGATGTGCTCTGGATTTAATTTTTCAATTTCACGTGCGGTTAATTCATCGTTTTTGATGACGCGAATGTCACTGTCTACGATACCAACTGCCTGATATAAATTATAAGAAAAACTATCGTAATTATCGATTAATAAAATCATCTTTCCTGCGCCTCCTCTGCACGCTCTAATGCCTCCATAACAGCGCGCGCTTTGTTTTGAACTTCCACATATTCTTTCTCGGGCACACTGCCCTCCACAATACCGGCACCGGCTTGCACATGAACTTTCCCATCTTTCTTCACTGCCATTCGAATCGCGATGCAAAGATCCATATTGCCTGTAAAATCGATATAGCCAATCGCACCGCCATAGATGCCGCGACGAGAATTTTCAAGCTCATCTAAAATTTCCATAGCACGTTTTTTGGGCGCACCGGAAAGAGTTCCAGCGGGAAGCATAGCTGATATGACATCGAGTGGATCTTTATCTTTTTTGAGTTTACCCGTCACATGCGAACTAATGTGCATAATATGCGAATAGCGAAGCACTCTTAAATAATCTGACAATTCTACCGAACCAAATCGGCTGACTTTTCCAAGATCATTCCGCCCCAAATCCACCAGCATATTATGTTCCGAAAGTTCCTTTTCGTCGGTCAACAATTCTTTTTCTAGTGATTTATCTTCTTTTTCATTTTTACCACGCGGGCGAGATCCAGCTAAGGGGTAAGTGCCAAGCTCGCCATCTTGTAGTGAAACCAACGTCTCGGGCGATGACCCAGCAATTTCCAAATCTCCGCATTTAAAATATATCATGTAAGGCGATGGATTGATGGTCCGCAGCAAACGATAAACGGGAAGCATACTTCCTTCAAAATCTGCTGTATAGCGATTAGATGCCACCGCCTGAAAGATGTCGCCCTCTTTTATATGCGCGCGAATGTTTTCCACCATAGCGGCAAATTGTTTTTCGGTCTTTTGTGGCACAAACGGGCTATTAACACGACCTGTCACATGGTGGTGTTCCATTGTTTCATAAATCATATCCGCCATATTATTAAGTTCGACGATAGCACGGTTATAGTTGGCCTCTAGATGGTCCGTTTTTATATTACAAATTAGAATGATTTTCTGTCTCAATTGATCATAAACAATAATTTTATCGAACAATAATAGCTCGCAATCAGCAAAGTCAAAATCATCTTTTGCGTTGAGCTTTAGAGTTGGTTCCGCATATTTGGCATAATCATAGGAAAAATACCCGACAAACCCACCAGTAAATGGTGGCAAATAGGAAATCCGCGGCGATTTATACTGCTCTAAAATTTTACGAATGCTGTCATTGGGGGTCTGTGTTTCTTCACAAATGGATATCCCGCTATCGAATGTAATTTTTCCATCTTTACAGACAAGCTTAGCAATTGGGTCAAACCCTAAGAACGAATAGCGTCCCCATTTTTCTCCATTCTCGATGCTTTCTAGTAAATAGTAACGGCTGCTTCTTTCGCTAATGTTTTTTAGTACTTCGATTGGCGTTTTCACATCAGAAAATATTTCCATGGAAATAGGGACGATGCTATAGCCAGACGCCAACTTTTCGGCTTCGTTAAGACTTGGTCTAATCATATGAACACTCCTTTTTATACAGTATTTGTTGTAAACTTAACTTTCAATCCATATTTATGAAACTTTTGCCTTAGCCGAATTTAAGTATAAAAAAAACACTCGTCCTTGGCAAAATAAACTTTTGCCAAGGACGAGTGTAACATTTCACCCGTGGTACCACCTTGATTTGCGAAAAATTCTCGCACACTTATAGGAATACTAACATATTCCCGACCATTAACGCATGTCTTACGTCACGGAATACTAAAGGCTATATGCCTCGTTGACCGTGCCCTCAGTGGTCCATTTGATATCCTGTTTCCCGCAGGGCTCTCAGCTCCCCCTACTCTCTGTATGGACATGTGATACCGTTATCTCCACTTCAACGGTTTAAAACAATATGAATTTTTTATTATTATACTCTACAATCTAAAAAAATGTCAATACTTTTTTGAAAAAATTTTTTTCATTTAAAATAATCCAGCTAATACCAATCCAATTATAATAACAGCGAAAAGCATACGATAGACGGCAAAAGGACGCATCGGCCTTTTTTGCAAATACGTGATAAAACGTTTCACAACAACTAAAGCTGATATAAATGCTGTAATAAAGCCAATGATAAGCGCTATAATTTCAGGGGATGTCAGAGTAGATAAACCGCCAATTTTTATAATCTTTAAAAGACTCATACCAATCATAACAGGAATCGCTAAAAAGAAAGAAAACTCTGCTGCCATTGGTGTTGTGAGTCCAGCAACCCAACCACCCATGATGGTAGAAGCGGAACGCGACATACCCGGGATGATGGCTAAACATTGGAAAATACCGATGATAATGGCCTGCTTATATAATACACGGTTATCTCGATCTATCGTATGTCGTTTTTTTCGGAAGATATTTTCCATCACAATCATCAAAATACCGCCTAAAAACAACGTAATCGCAACGGATGTTTGGTTCGATAAATACTGATCAGCTACATCACCAAAAATCATCGTAGCAATAAAACCTGGAATACAAGCTACCACAATTACTAGCCAAAAACTTAGACCAGACTTTGTGAATTGACCCTTTTTAGGTATAAGATTAACGAGAGTCTTCCAAATCTTTTTATGATACAGAACAACGACCGCCAAAATGGCGCCCAATTGAATCACATATGTATACATTTCCATATAGGATGTATGTGTTAATCCTAATAATCTTTCAAAAACAATTAAATGTCCTGTCGATGAAATCGGCAAAAATTCGGTTACGCCCTCTACAATTCCCAAAACAAAGGATTGCAGAGCAAATAATAAGGTTTGCATAAATTTCGCTCCTTTTTGTTTTTAATCTATGAAAAATAGTGTACCACGAAAATGTAAAAATGGAAAGAGTTATTCACGAAACAAAATACTTACAAATTTGTAAGATTCACATAATTTTAACATGTGGGTCACAGCACGGTCACATTTTACAGTTAATATAATACCATAATCTTTGATACCAAAATAGCTTTCCTTATTGCGACCCCCCTTGTGATAACGAAAGTGGCATCAATAAGATTTTACTGATTTTCTCCAAACCTATTTTACTTCTAAAATTTTAAAAACACCATAAAAGCCGTTTTAGCTTATGCTGCTAAAACGGCTTTTATGCTTTTTAGTGATCACCATGCCGCTTAGTACTCACTTCATAAAAAAGGCGAAAGATATAAAATATCTTTCGCCTTTTTACGTTAACTATCATTCTATTTGTTTTTTAAATTAAACCAAGCGCCCAACCCTGGGTATATGGCAGTATCCTCTAGCTCTTCCTCGATGCGAAGAAGCTGATTATACTTAGCCACGCGGTCCGTACGCGATGGTGCGCCTGTCTTAATCTGACCGGCATTGGTTGCCACGGCAATATCCGCAATCGTCGTATCTTCTGTTTCGCCGCTTCTGTGCGATGTAACGGCTGTATACCCAGCGCGATTAGCCATTTCTATGGCTTCCATTGTTTCGGTCAACGTCCCAATCTGATTGACTTTAATCAAAATAGAATTGGCAACACCAAGCTCGATACCTTTTTTGAGTCTTTGGGTATTGGTAACAAATAAATCATCGCCTACTAATTGAACACGATCGCCGAGTTTATCAGTAAGGAGTTTCCAACCGTCCCAATCTTCCTCTGCCATACCGTCCTCTATCGAAATAATCGGATATTTTGATACCCAATCCGCCCAAAAATCAACCATTTCTTCACGCGTTTTCATAACATCCGTTTTCCAGAAATAATAACAACCGTCTTTGCCTTTCTTTTTCGCTTCTTCATACATTTCCGTAGAAGCAGGATCGAGTGCAATTCTAAAATCAGTAAATGGCTTATATCCCGCTTTTTCGATTGCTTCGACAATCACCTGAACGGCTTCCTCATCGCTTCCTAGGTTAGGAGCAAAACCGCCCTCATCGCCAACAGCCGTCGAATAGCCCTTTGCTGCCAATACTTTCTTTAGATTATGAAATACTTCTGAACACATTCGAAGAGCCTCTTTAAATGAGGGAGCACCTACCGGCATAATCATAAATTCCTGACAGCTGACACTATTGTCCGCATGTTTACCGCCATTGATGATATTCATCATCGGAACCGGCAACACATTCGCATTACAGCCACCTAAATAACTGTAGAGCGAAATGCCAAGAGTCTCTGCTGCTGCTTTGGCACAAGCTAGTGATACACCTAAAATCGCATTAGCGCCCAATCTGCTTTTGTTCGGCGTGCCGTCTAGTGCAATCATAGCTTTATCAATTGCCACTTGGTCGATAACATTCATCCCGCAGATTTTTTCGGCAATTTCATTGTTCACGTTATCTACAGCATTAGCTACACCGTTTCCCATGTAACGACTTTTATCCCCGTCACGAAGCTCGCACGCTTCAAATGCACCGGTTGATGCGCCAGATGGCACGGATGCGCGACCTACTGTCCCATCTTCTACTGTCACTTCCACCTCAACAGTCGGGTTACCACGCGAGTCTAAAATTTCTCTGGCATAAACGTCGATGATTTCAAAAAATTGTTTCATCTTGCTTTTTCTCCCTCCAAAATTTGATCTTCTGTATGAATGTGAATGCGCTCAAAATTCTATGTCAAATTATTTTATAATAAGGCTTTCTCCCGTCATTTCTGTCGGTATAGGAAGTCCCATTAAGTCTAACATCGTCGGACAAATATCCGCTAGTTTTCCTTCTTTTAATGAAATTTTTTCATTAACACCTACCACAATAAACGGAACAACGTTGGTGGAATGGGCCGTTACCACTTCGTCTTTTTCGTTTAACATCACATCGGCATTACCGTGATCCGCTGTAATAAGGGCGATACCGCCTTGTGCGAGAACAGCATCAACGACGCGTCCTACGCAAGTATCCACGGTTTCCACTGCTTTTATCGTACAAGCAAAATCACCGGTATGTCCAACCATATCACAGTTGGCGTAATTTAAGATAATGGTGTCATACTTGGCAGATTCGATGCGTTCTACTGCCTCGTCACATACCAAGTTCGCACTCATTTCTGGTTGCATGTCATACGTCGCCACTTTAGGAGACGGAATAAGGGCACGATCCTCACCAGGATATACTTTTTCGACACCACCGTTAAAGAAGAATGTCACATGTGCATATTTTTCAGTTTCTGCAATGCGAAGCTGTGTCATTCCTTTGTTGCTCACATATTCACCGAATGTATTATGGATAGACTGTGGTGCAAATGCCACATGAACATTCGGCATAGATGCGTCGTACTGCGTCATGGTGACATAGAAAAGCGGGAAATAGGTGCGACCAAATCCATCAAAGTCTGGATCTACCAATGTACGGGTGATTTCGCGTGCGCGATCTGGACGGAAATTAGCAAAAATGACACTATCATGAGCGCTAATCGCTTCGCCGCCATCTATCACACACGGTAATACAAATTCATCTAATACATCTTTATCGTAAGAATTTTGAACCGCCTCTATTGGGCAAACCGCTTTTTCACCTACACGATTCACTAAAGCTTGGTAAGCTTTTTCTACGCGATCCCAACGATTATCACGATCCATCGCATAATAGCGACCCATTACCGTTGCTATTTTGCCAATGCCTATTTCTTTCATTTTATCCGTTAACTTCTCCACATACATTTTGCCGGAATCTGGTGGCACATCACGACCATCTAAAAAGCAGTGCACATATACTTTGCTAAGTCCTTGCTTTTTGGCAAAGTCAAGCAACCCATATATATGCTCATTGTGGCTGTGGACACCGCCATCTGATAAAAGGCCCATGATATGTAGAGCCGAATTATTCTTTTTGCAATTTTCAACAGCTGCCAAAAAAGCTTGATTGGTAAAAAAGTCGCCATCTAAAATGGATTTCGTGATGCGTGTCAGTTCCTGATACACCACACGACCAGCGCCCATGTTGGTATGTCCCACTTCAGAGTTGCCCATCTGACCGTCTGGGAGACCAACTGACATGCCGCTTGCGTGAATCTCGGTATGTGGATAGGTGGCAAAATACTTATCTAAATTAGGGGTTTTTGATGCGGCAATGGCATTGCCATGTTTATCTTTGTTTAATCCAAACCCATCCATAATGATGAGTGTAATAGGTCTCTTCATAGTATTCTCCTTCTTTGCCGATTATTATACGGCTTCGTAAAATAGTTCATTATTAAAATGGCGCGTTT